>ERZ772998.102-NODE-102-length-20270-cov-5.24531_pt1 | contig 20270 bp, 15 predicted proteins | sample MGYA00580669_ERZ772998 | MGnify/ENA primary metagenome ERZ772998 (study PRJEB29015, sample SAMEA2738052) | human oral metagenome | biome: human oral; feature: human-associated habitat; material: saliva | place: China | collected 2226 ... | reverse complement strand
AGAAGGTATGAGAACTTCCGAGACCGCTAGCGTATTCTCCTTGGTAGAAGTATGGGTTTTCAGGGCTCAAAATGGTCCGACGAGTTGCTTGATAGACTTCATCGTTAACATCACAGTAACCAAGATAGGGAGCAGCCAGTAGACTTGGTACATTTGGATCATCCATGATGCTAGCATTTCCTAGACCATCCACTTCAAAGGCGTAAATCTTTTCACCCTTGCTATTGGTGGTGTAGGCATATTTTTCGATCCCTTCTTGGATCTCTGCTTGGAGGCGTTTGGCGTCTGCGATGACACTCTCGCTATCAGCTAGATTCAATTCTGCAAAGATTTCTTGGACATAGCCCAAGACAACGACTGCAAACATATTGGATGGAATCAAATAGCTATACTGACAGCAGTCATCACTTGGACGGAAGGCTGACCAGGTCATTCCTGTCACGGCAAAGTCAGGCCCAAAGCCATCATTTACCAGAGTATCTTCCTTGCGGTCTGTATCGCGGACAAAACGATATGGAGAGTTGTTGTGGTCCTGCTCTACTGTCCAGAGATGAAGAATTTCCTTGGTCGCAGCGACAAAAGTTTCATCAAACTGGCTGGTTTCGCCAGTCTCTTTCCAAAGGAGATAAGCCAACTGCAAAGGATAGCAAAGCGAGTCCACCTCATACTTGCGTTCCCAGATCCAGCCGTTAAGATCTGTGTGGTCAGTCTCGTGGTGGCCCTTCCAGTTCTCCTCAATGTTAAAGGAATTGGCATAAGGATCCTTGAGTACCAAGGTCATCTGACGCTTGACCAAACCTGCAATGGTCTGACGCAAGAGAGGATCTCTTTTAGCCACATGAAGATAGGGTCTGAGTTGGGCAGTCGAATCCCGAAGCCACATGGCAGGGATATCCCCTGTTAATACAAAGGTTGAACCATCTTCTAGAATCTCAACCGTATTGTCCAAGGTGTCGGTATAGCAACGCTCAAAGACATCCACCCACTCCGGGTGGTCCTTGGCACGCTCTGCTACTTCATCCAGCCACTCTCTGACGATTTCTTTAGAATAAACCATTTTAAATTTTACCTCTTTCAAACAAGTTTCATGTTCAGTATATAGTTTTTGAGACAGAAAATACATACACAAATGATAGTCATTTTTCTACAAAATTGCTTACTTTCGAACCCCATCTCTAAAGGTCTCATTTTTCTGATATAATGTAGAAAAACATCTAAAGGAAAGACTATGAAACCACTACTTGAAACCATCGATACCCGCTTTGGTACTGCTAGCAAGCATGCCTTCTCTCGGGGAAATACCCTACCATACACAGGCGTGCCTTTTGGGATGAATTATTTTGTACCCCAGACTAGTGACCAGGACGGATCTTGGTTTTTCGATCCGCATCTGCCCATCTTTCAGGGGATTCGCTTAACCCACCAGCCCAGCCCTTGGATTGGGGACTACTCATGGCTCCTTCTGACACCTGTCACAGGCCAGCTTGGGGGAGACAGTCTCTTTCACCGCCAGTCTTCTTATGATATAGATAAAGCTTGCTTCCAGCCTCACTATTTGAAACTCTTTTCTCTGCGCTATCAGATTGAAACCCAGCTCATACCGACTTGCTATGGCGCTTCTATTCGTTTGGAGCAAAAGCAAGGCAAATCCCTCTCCCTCTACCTTCATGCAGCAGATGACCTAACAGTGGAGCAAGTAGATAAGCGGACTCTGGCCCTACGACAAGAAGGCAAAACAGAGACCAATAAAAATCCGCTGATACTCTTCACCGCCCTACAAATGAACACGGATATTCTTGCTGTCAGCCAAGAAAGCGGAGACTGGCGAATTGACCTCGCAGATAGCCATGCTGAAATCCAACTAGCGACTTCCTTTATTTCTCCTTCTCAAGCGCTGCTTAATCTACCTCAAACGGACTTTGATAACTGTAAAGCAAATGCCCTAGCAGACTGGGAAAATCTCCTCCACCGTTTTGATATCGTGGAGACAGGGGAAGCCGACCGAACCTTTTTTGACCACTGCCTCTACAGACTCTTCCTCTTCCCACAGACATTTTATGAGGTGAACGAGTCAGGGCAAGCCATCCACATGGATTTGTCTACTGGTACTGTCAAGCCCGGTGTCCTCTTTAGCAACAATGGTTTCTGGGATACCTTCCGCACCACCTTCCCCCTCTTTGCCCTTATTATACCAGAACACTATCACCGCTTTTTAGAAGGTTTCCTCAATAGCTACCGTGACACTGGATTCCTGCCTAAATGGCTAGCCCCAGATGAACGTGGTATGATGCCAGGGACTCTATTGGACGGCATTATCGCGGATAGTGCCTGCAAGGATATGGCTCCCGACTTGGAAGAAGAACTCCTTCAAGCCATGCTGGAGACAGCCACCAAGTCCGACCCTCTCGGCATCAATGGTCGTCACGGACTAGCCCAATACCAAGAACTGGGCTATCTATCCACAGACAATCACGAAAGCGTCAGCCACACCCTAGACTACGCCTATAGTGATTTTTGCATCGCCAGCTGTGCCGAAAAACTAGGGAAAATAGAGATTGCTGACACTTATAACACTTCTTCTCAAAATTTCCGTCATCTCTTTGACTCTGAGACAGGCTATATGCGTGCGCGAGATCGTCAAGGCAACTTCCGACCTGACTTCTCTCCTTACAGTTGGGGACGAGACTACGCCGAATGTTCAGCCATTCAAGCGACTTTGGGCGTTCTACACGACATCCCTAGCTTAATCCAACTGATGGGTGGAAAAGAAACCTTTAGCCACTACCTTTTGAAAGCCTGTCAGGATGCTCCTCTCTTTGAAACGACTGGCTATGGTTATGAGATTCACGAGATGAGCGAGATGGCTACTGCTCCTTTTGGACAAGTCGCCATTTCCAATCAACCTAGCTTCCACATTCCTTATCTCTTCCGTTACAGTGACTATCCTGAATACACTTGCCTTCTCATCAAGACGCTGCGTCAGAAGGCCTTCAAACCAAGCTGGCAAGCCTATCCTGGCGATGAGGACAACGGTAGTCTCTCTGCTTGGTACATCTGGTCGGCTCTTGGATTCTACCCGACCTGTCCAGGCAAACCAAGCTACGACCTCGGAATTCCCCTCTTTGACCATCTGCGTGTCTACCTAGCTAAGGAAAATAAATGGCTAGATATCCATGCTGAACAAAACTACAGCCATTTTAACTTTGTCAAAGAGTGTCGCTTGGACGAGACCCCTGTATCTAGTATTCAACACCAAGAACTCTTGAAAGCTGAGCAACTGACCTTCACCCTCAGCTGGCTACCAAATCACTCATAACCAAAAGAACCTTTGCATCGCTCAAAGGTTCTTCTTTTATGAAACTTGGACTTGAAGTTGATCCACAAGCTGACCACCCACCATTAGATTCAGATAGAAATCCAAGGTTTTATCTCCTGTATAATACAAGGTTGGTAGCGTCAACCTTTTTTCAGTCTCGCCAGCTTGAAACGCAAGGACTTGAATCTCATCCTGATAAGCGACACCATGCACACCCGTCCCTGGTTGAATCGAAATCTTAGCTTCTAAAGGACCACTACATTCTCTGCGCTTAACTGTAAAATAGGCTTTTTCTCCCTTGGTCACAGCGAGACCGTTTTCTGAAAACTCCAGTTGCTGAACAGCTTCTTTTTTTGACAAGCTAGGTGTTTTATAGAGCGAAATCTTACTTAATACTGGCAAATCCTGTGCCTCTGTGATGGTGACACGCACCTTCTGAGCCTCTACCATAGATCCGCGCAAAAGGCGTTTATAGCCCACTGTAAATCCTGATCCAAACTCCTGCCAGACACCATCCAACTCTACCTGAACATGGAAAGCAGCGATGCGTTGTCCTAGCTTCAAATCTTCCCTCAGCTCGATCACATCAAAAGTTTTAGGTGACTCTAAATCGAGCTCTAACTGAATTGGCAGTTCTACATCACTTGCCCAAGAACTAGTCTCCAGTCCATCTGTCAGATGATGACAGGCAAAGTCTTCTGATAGAGCCGGACCAGATACCTTGCTTTCCAGAGCCAAATCTTCTTTATAGAGTTCGTCACGGTAGGCCCTAAATTCATACAATCGCTGGATATCCCTTTCATCAAATAGCCCATCTTGGTTTGGAGGAATATTGAGCAAGAGAGGGGTTCCCCGCCCCACTGAGTGAAAGTAGATTTCGACCAATTCCTCAAGAGACTTGGGATCCTGATCTTCATGGTAAAACCAACCCGGCCGAAGGGAAACATCTGCCTCACCGATTGAAAACAGCGTCCCAGAGGGGTCTCCGTGCTGCAGGTAATCTAATTCCGCCTCAGTCTCCAACTGATCTGGTTTGACTTTTTGCCACAAGGGATCCCCTGCATAGCCTCGTTCATTTCCAATCCAGCGGATACTAGTTCCCTCAGTTGAGAAAATCAAACAGTCGCCCTGCAAGTCACGAATGGTTTCAAACCAAGTCTCAAACTCATAGTTGACCTTCTGGGCCCCTTCTCCTCGAGCACCATCCATCCACACCTCAGCGAACTTACCAGCATTCCCATAGTCAGGATTTGATAAGATTTCCTTCAACTGAGCCAGATAATAGGCATTGTAGTCTGCTTCTCGGTCCACATGATAGAGGGGACTATGGGCATCCCAAGGAGATAAATAAACTCCCATATCCATGTCAAACTCAGTTGCAGCTTGGGAAACTTCAAGGAGCAAGTCCCCCTTTCCATCCCTCCATGGGCTAGCCTTAACCGAATAATCTGTATGAGCAGTTGGGTAGAGGACAAAACCATCATGGTGCTTAACCACCAAAATCAGCTTTTTAAAACCTGTTTCTTTGAGCACTCGAATCCACTCACGCGCATCCAACTTGGTCGGGTTAAAGCGCTCAGGCTCCTCCTGACCTGTTCCCCATTCCTGGTCATAAAAGGTATTGGGGCCAAAATGGATGAAGGCAGCTAGTTCATCTCCTAGATAAGCTAGCTGGGCCTGACTTGGTAATGGTCCATGCGGTTTTATTCTTGTCATCATCTCATATCTCTTTCTCTGATTATTTCTCTTGTTCCCAAAGTTATCCACAGATTGTGGATAAGAAAACCTGCCTAAAAATTAGCTTTCTCAAACTCCAGCTCTTAGACTTTGAAACTGTCACCCTCAGGCAGCCTGCTCAAAACCCCACTGCGATACGATTTCTACTAGAAAACTAGCTCGTTACTAGTTGCCGATACTATTCTCAAAATACCTCTAGGCTACTAGCTGAATGTCCTGCTCTCCCCAGACTTATCCACAACTTGTGAATAAACCATTCTTCCTAGTTGTTACCTCGTTGACTATAACAAAAAATCTAGGTAGCGTCAATAAGACAAGGCTATCTTCCTAAATACTCAGAAAAGATTCTATAATTTGTACAATATACATTTTACACTTTCCGTAAGAAAGGCTTTTCAGATAGATTTCATATAATTTACCATTATTCTTTCAATTACAACCTCAGCCAAATCCCTTATTAATTCTATGCATGAAAGTAATTTCTTCATCTCAAATCATAAAATTTAATATAAAATTTTAAAAATTTTTCTATTCGTATTATTGTATGTATATCCATTTTATCTTTGTTTTCTATCCCTTACTGCATATTAACATAAAACACTATAAAAACCATATTTTGTCGAAATTTTCTCTATATTTTCGTCCTTGACAAGTATTATTGTTTGTGTTATAACGAACATGTAAGCGGTATCAAAAAGGTATCAAAGCAAAATTTTAAAGGAGGAAACCACATGTCTTCACATCCAATTCAGGTATTCTCAGAAATTGGGAAACTGAAAAAAGTTATGTTGCATCGTCCGGGCAAAGAGTTGGAAAACTTAATGCCGGACCACCTCGAGAGGCTACTCTTTGATGACATCCCATTTTTAGCGGACGCCCAGAGTGAGCACGACGCTTTTGCTCAGGCACTTCGTGACGAAGGAGTCGAAGTCCTTTACCTAGAGCAACTGGCTGCTGAATCATTGACTACTCCAGAAATCCGAAATCAATTCATCGAGGAATATTTAGACGAAGCCAACATCCGTGGCCGTCAAACTAAGATTGCAATTCGCAAGCTCCTCCAAGACATAGAAGACAATCTCGAATTGATCGAAAAAACCATGGCTGGGGTTCAAAAAACAGAACTCCCTGAAATCCCTGAATCAGCAAAAGGATTAACCGACTTAGTTGAGTCAGATTATCCATTTGCTATCGATCCTATGCCCAACCTCTACTTCACTCGCGATCCATTTGCCACAATCGGGCATGCTGTATCGCTCAACCATATGTATGCCGACACCCGTAATCGCGAGACCCTCTACGGTAAATACATTTTTAAATACCACCCAGTTTACGGTGGACTTGATTTGATCTACAATCGCGAAGAAACAACACGCATCGAAGGAGGCGATGAACTTGTTCTCTCTAAAGATGTCCTAGCTGTAGGGATTTCTCAACGGACGGATGCTGCATCTATAGAAAAACTACTTGTTAACATCTTCAAGAAAAATGTTGGCTTCAAAAAAGTATTGGCCTTTGAATTTTCAAACAGCCGTAAGTTCATGCACTTGGATACTGTCTTTACTATGGTGGACTACGATAAATTTACTATCCACCCAGAAATCCAAGGAAACCTCCGAGTCTTCTCTGTGACCTATGAAAATGAAGAATTGCAAATCGTTGAAGAAAAAGGCGATCTAGCAGAACTCCTTGCCCAAAACCTCGGCGTTGAAAAGGTAACCCTCATCCCATGCGGGGACGGAAACATCGTTGCTGCTGCTCGTGAACAATGGAATGACGGTTCTAACACCCTTGCAATCGCACCAGGTGTGGTAGTCGTTTATGAACGCAATACCGTTACCAATAAGAAACTGGAAGAATACGGTCTTCGCCTCATTAAGATTCGCGGAAGGGAATTGGTACGCGGTCGTGGTGGACCTCGTTGCATGTCTATGCCGTTTGAACGCGAAGAAATTTGACTTCCTCACCCTTCTGATAGATAGACAGATTATACTTGGCCAAGTCCCTTAGGACGAAGTATTAGAAAGAGGTTATCATGACACATTCCCTATTTCAAGGACGTAGTTTTCTAGCAGAAAAAGATTTTAGCCGAGCAGAGCTCGAATACCTTATCGGTCTTTCAGCTCACTTGAAAGACCTCAAAAAACGCAATATCGAACACCACTATCTAGCAGGCAAAAACATTGCTCTCTTGTTTGAAAAGACTTCTACTAGAACCCGGGCTGCTTTTACAACAGCAGCCATTGACCTAGGTGCACATCCTGAATACCTAGGTGCCAACGATATCCAACTTGGCAAGAAAGAATCAACTGAAGATACCGCTAAAGTTCTCGGACGCATGTTTGACGGAATTGAATTTCGTGGTTTTAGTCAGGATATGGTGGAAGAACTGGCTCAGTATTCTGGCGTTCCTGTTTGGAACGGCTTGACTGACAAATGGCACCCAACTCAAATGTTGGCCGACTACCTCACAGTACAAGAAAACTTTGGTCATCTAGAAGGATTGACCTTGGTCTACTGTGGAGATGGTCGTAACAACGTTGCCAATAGTCTCCTTGTGACGGGAGCGATTCTCGGAGTCAACGTACATGTCTTCTCTCCAAAAGAACTCTTCCCTGACCAATCGGTCGTAGAATTGGCAAAAGGATATGCAAAAGAAAGCGGCGCCCACATCCTGATTACAGAAGATGCTGATGAGGCTGTCAAAGGAGCTGACGTCCTCTACACTGACGTTTGGGTATCTATGGGTGAAGAAGACAAATTTGCTGAGCGGGTTGCCCTACTCAAACCTTACCAAGTCAACATGGAGTTGGTGAAGAAAGCTGGAAATGACAAGTTGATTTTCCTTCACTGCTTGCCAGCCTTCCACGACACCAATACCATTTACGGTAAACAAGTAGCTGAAAAATTTGGCGTAGAAGAAATGGAAGTAACGGACGAAGTCTTCCGCAGTCAATACGCACGACACTTTGATCAAGCAGAAAATCGGATGCATACCATCAAAGCTGTTATGGCAGCGACTCTTGGAAATCTCTATATTCCTAAGGTCTAATATGTAGTAACCAAGCACCTTAGGGACTCCGGCTAGTAAGCATTACAATCCATATTTCTAGAAATAAGAAGTTCGTTTAATCAGTTGCCACCTCTAAACAAACCTTCCTATCATCCTTTTATCACTAGTCTAGTCCCTTTGGTGGTTTAAACCATTCTTATCCATTTTTGAACTCCCTTCGTCCAGATTGCCTCAATGCATCTACCTCTCACCTCATCAGAATAGTGCTTGCTCCAAGTATCCAATCTTGGTCTTGCTTTCAATCTTTTCTTTGAGGTCTGATAGGTTTGTATCTTAGTGAAAGGAGAGATCATGTCTCATCAGAAAATCGTCGTCGCCTTAGGCGGAAATGCCATCCTCTCCACAGATCCCTCTGCCCAGGCTCAGGAAGCTGCTCTGGTAGAAACAGCTCGTTATCTGGTCAAACTGATTCAAAACGGGGATGAACTCATCATCACCCATGGCAACGGCCCTCAAGTTGGAAATCTCCTGCTCCAACACTTGAAGGCTAATTCTGAAAAAAATCCTGCCTTTCCACTGGATTCTCTAGTCGCTATGACCGAGGGCAGTATCGGTTTTTGGCTCCAAAACGCCTTGGAAAATGCCCTAGTAGACGCTAACATCGAAAAGAGCGTCGCCTCTGTAGTCACTCAAGTCATCGTCGACAAGGACGACCCAGCATTCGCTGATCCAAGCAAACCAATCGGTCCTTTCTATAGCGAAGAAGAAGCAAAAGCAGAAAGTGAAAAGACAGGTGCTACCTTTAAGGAAGATGCTGGTCGGGGATGGCGTAAGGTAGTCGCCTCACCTAAACCAATTGGCATCAAAGAAATCAATAGCATCCGTACTTTACTCAATGACGGACAAATCGTCATCGCTGCTGGCGGTGGAGGCATTCCTGTCATCGAAAATGAAAACGGTTACTTGGACGGTGTTGAAGCCGTTATAGACAAAGACTTTGCTTCTCAACTGCTGGCAGAATTGGTTGAGGCAGATGTTTTTATCGTGCTCACTGGCGTAGACTACGTCTACATCAACTACAATAAACCAAATCAAGAAAGGCTGGAACGCGTTACCGTTAGTCAACTTCAAGAATACATCAAACAAGGACAATTTGCTCCAGGTAGCATGCTACCCAAGGTCGAAGCTGCCATTGACTTTGTCACCCACCACCCTGCTGGTAAGGCTGTTATCACCTCACTCAGCAATCTCGGTGCCCTGATTGAATCCGAAAGTGGAACAATTATTGTGAAAGACTAGTCGATTTTTAAACAAGCTTGATTAGGAGTACACAGACAGACCAACATCATTCGTTTTATACTTTGTGACATAGTTTAGGAGGAAAAACAAATGAGTGAAAATACAAAAAAAAGGTTCCAAATGCCGTCATCTTACACTGTTTTGATCATTATCATTGCTATTATGGCAATCTTGACTTGGATCATCCCAGCAGGTAAGTATGATACAGACGAAGCAGGTAACCTCATTGCAGGTACCTATCAAACCGTTACCTCTAATCCCCAGGGGATTTACGATGTTTTAATGGCTCCGATTCGGGCTATGCTCGGTCACGAACCTACAAAAGCCGCTATTGACGTTGCCTTCTTTATCCTCATGGTTGGGGGATTCCTTGGCGTTGTCAATGCAACTGGCACACTAGATGTTGGTATTGCCTCTATTGTTAAGAAATACAAGGGACGCGAAAAAATGCTGATCCTCATCCTCATGCCCCTCTTTGCACTAGGAGGAACAACTTATGGTATGGGTGAAGAAACTATGGCATTTTACCCACTCCTCGTCCCTGTGATGATGGCTGTTGGTTTCGATAGCATTACTGCTGTTGCCATTATCCTACTCGGTTCTCAAGTTGGCTGTCTCGCCTCTACACTCAATCCATTCGCAACTGTTATCGCTTCTGATACGGCAGGCGTATCTTCTATGGACGGTGTCATTCTCCGGATTATTTTCTGGATTGTGATGACGGGTATGAGTACCTACTTCGTTTACCGCTATGCAGAAAAAATTCAAAAAGATCCTACAAAATCACTCGTTTATTCTCAAAGAGAAGAAGACCTCAAACATTTCAAAGTCACTGACAATGATGATGCTCCATCTGTCTTGAGCAAGAAACAAAAACATGTACTGGCCTTGTTCATCTTGACCTTTATCATCATGATCGCCAGCTTCATCCCTTGGGTAGACTTGCATATCACCTTGTTTGAAGATATGAAGAACTGGTTGATCGGTCTTCCTGTTGTCGGTGGAGTAATCGGTTCATCTGCTCAACCTTTTGGTAGTTGGTACTTCCCTGAAGGGGCTATGCTCTTTGCCGTTATGGGAATCCTCATCGGTATCGTATACGGCCTCAAGGAAAGTAAAATCATCTCTACCTTTATGAATGGTGCAGCAGATCTTCTCACAGTAGCTTTGATTTGTGCGGTAGCCCGTGGTATCCAAGTTATCATGAATGACGGTATGATCACTGCGACAATCCTTCACTGGGGCGAAGTCGGCCTTCAAGGTCTCTCACCTCAAGTCTTTATCGTCTTGACCTACCTCTTCTACCTCCCTATGTCCTTCCTTATCCCATCTTCATCAGGTTTAGCTAGTGCTACAATGGGTATCATGGCACCACTCGGTGAGTTTGTCAATGTCAAGGCAAGCCTCATCATCACTGCCTACCAATCTGCATCTGGTGTACTTAACCTCATCACTCCTACTTCTGGTATTGTGATGGGAGCTCTCGCACTCGGTCGTATCAGCTTAGGAACTTGGTGGAAATTTGTTGCGAAACTCATTATCACTATCGTGATTGTGAGCATGCTTCTGCTTATCTTAGGCACCTTCCTGCCATTCCTATAAAATAGTGCGAGGTAAAACGAATGACCGTCTACATCACTGATTCTATTAAACAAAGCTTTGTAAAGAGTCTACAAACCTTGATTTCTTATCCATCTGTCCTTCACGAAGGGGAGCAGGGGACACCTTTTGGACAAGCTATTCAAGACGTCCTAGAAAAGACGCTGGAAATCTGCCATGAGCTTGGCTTTCGAACCTATATTGATCCCAAGGGCTATTATGGCTATGCCGAGGTTGGCGAGGGAGAGCTCCTTGCCATCCTCTGTCACTTGGATGTTGTACCTGCAGGAGATTTATCAGATTGGCAGACGCCACCATTTGAAGCAAGCATTAAAGAAGGAATCCTCTACGGAAGAGGTGCACAGGACGATAAAGGTCCTTCACTGGCAGCTCTCTACGCAGTGAAAAGCTTGCTTGACCAAGGCATCCAATTTCAGAAGCGCGTGCGTTTTATCTTTGGTACGGATGAAGAAACCCTTTGGAGATGTATGGCACGCTACAATGCCCTCGAAGAAACAGCCAGTATGGGATTCGCCCCTGATTCGTCATTTCCTTTGACATATGCTGAAAAGGGACTCCTTCAAGTCAAGCTTCATGGCCCCGGCTCTGAACAACTCAAGCTCGATATCGGAGGTGCCTTTAATGTCGTACCAGACAAGGCAAGTTACCAAGGTCCTCTTTATGAAGCGGTTTGTAGAGGTTTAACAGAAGCTGGTTATGATTACCAAACTGCAGACCAAACAGTGACTGTTATCGGTTTGCCCAAGCATGCTAAAGATGCTAGTCAGGGTATAAATGCCGTCATTCGACTAGCCAGTGTACTCGCAAGCCTTCACTCACATCCTACTCTCCATTTTCTAAGCGACAAAGCCGGGCAGGACGGCAAAGGGCTGAATATATTTGGAGAGGTCGCTGATGAACCGTCCGGTTCCCTTTCCTTTAATGTTGCGGGCTTGACTATCAATCCCGATCGCTCCGAGATTCGGATCGATATACGCATACCTGTGCTAGCAGATAAGGAGAAACTGGTGGCACAGCTCACTCAGTGCGCCAAAGACTACCAACTTGACTACCAAGAATTTGACTATCTAGCACCCCTCTATGTCGCAAGAGATAGCCAACTTGTTACTACCCTTATGCAAGTCTACCAAGAAAAAACCGGAGATAAAACTCCTCCTCTCTCATCAGGTGGTGCTACCTTTGCCCGCACCATGCCAAACTGTGTAGCCTTTGGCGCTCTTTTTCCAGGAGCACAACAAACTGAACATCAGGCAAATGAAGCAGCTGTCCTAGACGATCTTTATCGCGCTATGGACATCTACGCAGAGGCGGTTTACCGTCTCGCAACCTAACCAGATAAAGTTTCTACCAAAAAATCCCGCAGATTTGCGGGATTTTTTCTTACATCAATGCGCCAACATTTCTTGGGCGATTTCTTGACCAGATAGCTTATCTGGATAGTAGGTTGGCCAGTTATCCATCTCCTCAAAGAGAGCTTCTTGACTGGTGCCTCCAAAGAAAATATGGAAATGTGCGGCCTTGACTGGAGCGATATTGTGGTCACTAAACTGAACATACTTGAACTGTCCAGCATCCGCATCGGTCGCTTCAAAGAGGAAGCGCACCCCACGATTGCCTTTCTTATAAGTCAAGATTTTCTTGCCGACATACTTGTAAGTGAATTTCTTACTTTGTCCACCTTGAACAAACTCCATGGTATTGTCCGTGATATTAATCTTAGTCACATCTGTCTGATAGCCTTTTTGATAGTAGGCCTTGTACTCATCCTTGGTCATCTTGCCAGTCAACTTAGCCTTGTAATCAAAGACTTGATCGAAGGTCCCATCCTCAAGGAAAGGATAAACTGATTGCCAGTTTCCTGCATAGTCACTCAAGGCGCGGTCCTTGACATCTGCGTCCTCAAAGTAACCGTTATGAACTGTCTTGGTGTTTTCTTCCTTCTCTGGCTCAATTTCCGGTCCTTCTTGATCTGTTGTCTGCTTGAGAGCCTTGAGGTTTTTCTCCATGATAGAGATATAGTCCTCACCAGCCTTGGTTGCTTCTTCTGTCAGACTTTCTAGCGGATTGAGCACATCTAGTTTGACACCCGTTTCTTTGGAAAGGGTATTGGCAAGGGATTGGGAGGCATTTTCTTCAAAGTAGATATAAGAAATCTTGTTTTTCTTGATATACTCGGTCAATTCTGCCAAACGTGCTGCTGATGGTTCTGCATCTGGTGAGAGACCTGAGATGGATACTTGCTTGAGACCGTAGTCCAAGGCAAGGTAGTTAAAGGCAGCGTGCTGGGTCACAAAACTCTTTTGTTTAGCTTGAGACAAGCCATCTGTGTAGGCCTTGTCCAAGGCTTGCAATTTTTCGATATAGGCAGCGGCATTCTTTTCAAAAGCCTCTTTTTTATCAGGATAATCTGCTGACAAGCTATCACGGATATGCTCTACCAGTTTGATAGCACGTGCTGGTGAGAGCCATACATGGGGATCGTAGTCATGATGGTGACCTTCACCCCCGTGATCATGACCTTCCTCTTCTTCCTCAGCTCCTGGTAGGAGCAGCATATTGCCTGTCGCCTTGATAGTCTTGACTTTTTTCTTATCCAAAGACTCTAGCAATTTGGGAACCCAGGTCTCCATGTTTTCATTTTCATAGACAAAGGTATCTGCGTCTTGGATTTTAGCAACTGCCTTGGCGGAAGGTTCGTAGTCGTGAGGTTCTGTCCCAGCACCGATTAGAAGTTCTACATTTGCGGTATCTCCCGCGACTTGCTTGGTAAATTCGTAGACAGGGTAAAAGGTTGTCACGATATTTAATTTCCCATCTGCCTGTTTTTGATTGGAACAAGCCACTAAGAATACTGTCACAAGACTTGCCAAAAAGAAGCTCAGTTTTTTCATTTTCGTCTCCTATTTGATATAACGCTTGAGTAGACTGACTAATAAAAAGACAACTACAAAGATAATGGTGATACTTGCACTAGCAGGAGTCTCCGCATAATAGGAGATGTAAAGCCCCGCTACCATTCCCAAAAAGCCAATCGCACTAGCCAGTAACATAACAGATTTAAAGTTTTTACCCAGACGAAGGGCAATACTAGCTGGCAAGACCATAATGGTTGACACCAACAGAGCTCCTGCTGCTGGAATCATGAGGGCAATGGCCACCCCTGTCACCATGTTAAAGAGGATGGACATAGTGCGGACAGGTAGCCCATCTACAAAAGCCGTGTCCTCATCAAAGGTCAGGATGTACATAGGACGTAAGAACAAGAAAGTCAAGAGCAAAACGACTGCAGCAATGACAAAGAGGGCAAGGACCTGCTCCTCACTGATAGTCACAATCGAACCAAAGAGGTATTGATCCAGACTCATGGAACTCGAACTTTTCCCCTTACTCATCACGATAAGGGAGACTGCAAGCCCTGTCGACATGAGGATGGCAGTCCCGATTTCCATAAAGTTCTTGTAAACCGTACGGAGATACTCCAGAAAGACCGCAGCTATCAAGACAATGACAATGGTCGAAATAGTTGGAGAAATCCCCAAAACCAGACCAAAGGCAACCCCTGACAAGGAAACGTGACTGAGAGTATCACTCATCAAACTCTGACGACGTAAGATAAGGAAAGTCCCAAGAACTGGTGAAAAGAGACTCATGGCAATGACAGCCAAGAAGGCCCGCTGCATGAAGTCATATGATAACAAACTAAGCATGGTCCACCTCCTGGTCACTCTCGTGAACGTTAAAACAACGCCATGGCGAGTCTTGGTTACGCACTAGATGGATATTGCGATCCGCATAGGCCTTGACCTCTTCAGGGTCGTGCGTAATCATCAAAACGGCCTTGCCATGATGGTGGGCACTGTGGTGCATGAGTTCGTAAAATTCATTTTTGCTCCCCGCATCCATCCCTGTCGTCGGCTCATCCAAGACAAAGATATCTGGGTCAGAAGCAAACATCCGTGCAATAACCGCCCGTTGCTTTTGCCCACCAGAGAGGGAACCAATCCGTTTATCACGGTGTTCCCACATACCAACTGAGTCTAGACTAGCCTTGATATGCTCCTCATCGTGGGCATTCAAACGACGGAACCAGCCCTTTCTCGGATAGCGACCCGACTTGACAAATTCATAAACTGTACTTGGAAAACCAGCATTAAAACTGGCAATCTGCTGGGGAAGATAAGCTATCCTAAGCTTTTTCCCATGAGTGTTTGTCTTTGAGATGGTTACCTTGCCAAATCTTGGCTGCAAGATGCCTAGACTAGCCTTGATCAGCGTCGTCTTGGCAGCTCCATTTTCACCAGTCAGGGTGACAAACTCCCCACTATCAACACTGTAGTTGATGTGCTCGAGGACAGGTTCTTTGTCATAATAGAAAGACAAGTCCTCTACTGTAATATACCGCATTATTTGATTTCTCCTACTAAAGCAGTTAAAAACCGCTGGATAACTTCTTGTTCATTTGGAGTAAACTGACTTGCCACTTGTTCATAGGCTAAGAGCGTCTGTTCATGATGGTGGTGGTGTTCCTTTGCCACCGGTCGAGCTAGGTCTGTCAGTTGATAAAAGATCACACGCGCATCCTTTGGGTCTCTCGATGTCTCTAACATTCCTTCTTTGACCAAAGACTTGATAGCCTTGGTCACTGCTGCCTGACTGACATTGAGACGACGGGCTAGCTCCGAGTTGGTTAGGGATTCTTCCGACAAGAGCATGAGGATGTGTTCCTGAGTGTTGGTCAAGGCTACGTCACTCGTGCAATGCCCAATCAGAATTTCATGCTGGTTCTCAGATCTCAAGATCACCTCGTTTAAAAAGTTATCGATTTCCTGTGCAAGCTGTCTCATGTGTTACTCCTTCCCTAGCCATCTTTTCATAAAAAAACTTGGATAGCCACCGATTATTTACTGGTTAATTATATCATAAACCAAAAAAGAGTCAAGGGAAAAAGGCGTAAAAACGTTTCCCTAGACTCTTCTAGATGTAAAATTTAACCTATTTTTGCTTTGGTTTTCGGCTTGATAAGATACCTGCCAAACCAGCTACCATTCCCATCAAGAGCAAGAAGATGGACTGTTCACTTCCTGTTCAGGAGATCCAACAGGAGCTTCCTTTGCTTCCGCCGATTCAGCACTTGTGGGACTTGCCGCCTCAGTTGTTGGAGCTACAGGAGTTTCTGAAGTTGCTGGATTTGCTACAACTGCAGGGCTTTCTGCAGGGGCAGTTGCTTCTTCAGCATAGACTTGTCCAGCTAAGAAGGCTGGAGCTAACAGGGCTGTCGACAAGACAGGTAACAAAGAACGTTTGTTCATTTTAAAATCCCTTTCTTTTCTATTACATTATACGCTATTTCTGAAAAAATTTAAACTTTTGACCTATTTCTCTCTCAAATATTCGCTATTTAACAAAAAAACCTGAACCAAAAAGTTCAAGTTTTTTCTTGATCTATTGAAAATCTTTGATCTTTCCATCATAGGTCGCCCAGTCCTTGCTGAAGAAGCGGTCATTCATTTTATAGTCTGGAGCTGGGGTCGGATCCGTTAAGAAGGGATTGACAACCTTATCAAAAGCTAGCCAACCCAACCAACCAATGTGAATCGTATCCTTGACAAAGTAGGGATCTCCACCTTTTTTAGAAAAGTCAGCAATGTTGGTGAAACCCTGACTTTCTAACTGGTAACGAATTTTTTCAACAGCATGTTGGTACATTTCCTCGCTGAGCCCTGTATGGGTCATCCATTTTTTATTGACAGGCTGGATCACAAAAAGGACATTGACCTTTGATTTGGCAAATTGATTGAGAACCAACTGCAAATCATTGTATTCAGACGACTTGAGGAAATTGTAATTTTTTTGATAGCCCTTATACTTCTCGAGGTAGTCTTTCACCTGGGTCTTATAAAATTGATTTTCAATTCCCATATCGTTGTTATTGGTATTGGCTTCTGCATCCTTTCGAGCAATTTTTTCTAACTCTTCATAAGAAAATTGATCCGGAAGATCGTTTAAATAGTTCTCCACGTGTTCCTTGTACTTGAGTTTTCCTCGAATGGAAAATTGTCCAAATAGCGAAGCCTGACGCTCATTAAAACGCGCAAAAGCCTTGATAATAGCACGATCAACCTCTGATAATTCCTCACCCTTTGACAGCTTCTCAACGATGCCCTTCATAGAGACTCCTGGATTTTGCTTTAAGAGACGTTTAGCCGCATGTTTAGCTCCTATATCTCCCGATTGATTTTCTAGAAAGGCTGTCAACTGATCGTTGTTAAAGTAGTTTTGGAAGAAGGCTGGCTCATAGTCCTCCTCTGTAAACCACTGAGGGGAAATGACAAATACCGCCTGCTTTTCCTCGATTTCTGGTAAGATTTGCTGCATACCGAAATACTGATTGAGAGAGGCCGCTCCTGCTTGTCCCAAAAAATAGGGCCGGTAGGGGCGACTATATTTCTCCGCCAAGACCGCAGGATGCATGCTATCAAAACGAATCCACTCACTTGAGCCAAAAAAGGGAATAAAGCGCATATTGGGTTCCGTAAAGGCTCTTACTTTTTGGCTTCTCTCTTTAAAGCTCTCCGAACTAATCGCTGCAGCAGAATATTTTTCTTCAGTCAAATTATGACTCGGATTGTTTGGATAGAAAAAGATCAGTAAGAAAACAAGAAAACTAGCAAGAAGCAGAGGGCCAAAGATTAACCACAAACGCTTAAGCATTCTGTAACTCCATAATACCTGCTACGATTTTATTGGCTGTATTCCAGTCCTCGCGACCGAACTCCGTCACTGGCACACGAATGTCAAAACGATTTTCAATCTCAACAATCAATTCAACCGTTCCCATGCTATCCAAGACACCTGCATCAAAGAGGTCCTCATCCATCATGTCAGAAACATCTTCCATAAACAACTCATCAATAATTTCGATAACTTCTGATTTGATATCCATATTTTATTTCCTTTTATTTTTTAAACCATAAATCATTCAAGAATCCAGAAAAGATTAAGAATGAAAACATGACGACATGGAAGGTGACAACCATGCCAAACAACTGAATCCAGCGATTCTCAGGTAAAGCAGCCTTCCCTGCTTTTTTGCGTTCTTTATTGAGTGCTTTTTTCTTGCGAACCCAAGCATCATTGATGACCAGTCCAATCCCATGAAAGAGTCCGTAGGCGATGTAGTACCAGGTCACTCCGTGCCAAAATCCCATAATCAGCATATTTACAATATAGGCGACACTTGAAGTCACATTGCGATTCTTAAAGATCTTCTTTCTAGTCAAGACCATCACCATTCGCATAAAGACAAAATCACGGAACCAGAAAGACAGGCTCATATGCCAACGATTCCAAAACTCCTTTAAATCCCTTGACAAAAAGGGCTTGTTAAAGTTGATAGGGCTACGAATCCCCATTAAGTTTGAAATGGCTAAGGCAAACATAGAATAGCCTGCAAAATCAAAGAACAATTCCAAACCAAAGGTATACATGACTGCTAGGGCATAATGGTTAAAGAAGCCACCAGTCTGCAGGGCCAAGTTCTTTAAAGGAGGTAGCAAAATCTCTCCTAGAATATGGGCCAAGATAAACTTGTAGAGAAAGCCTAGCATGATATACTTGACAGCCTCTTCTAGCATATCCATCAACTCTTCTCGCTCAGGAATGGTCTCGTAATTTTCATTGAAATGTTTAAAGCGATCAATCGGCCCACTCGAGAAAGTCGGCATGAAGAGAAGAAAGCGGAGAAATTCCCACAAGGTGAAATCCCTAATCACCCCATCTCTCAGCTCGATGATCATCCCAACCGAACGAAAAGTCAAGTATGAGATTCCCAAAAAGCCAAGCAAGGACTGGGGAGCATGAATAGCAGGAGCTACTTTCACAAAGATAATTGGCAATAAAGATAAAAAGCTAACTAGATAAAAGACCCACTGACTATCCCGCTTTTTCCTGTACCTTTTGTAGAAAAAAACAAGTAGTAACTGCCAAACGACATAAAGGAGGAGAGCACTGATTTGATCCGTCTTCCCACCTGTTAACATGGCTAGGATAAAGAAAAGACTAACCAGCACCTCATACAAGGCAAAACGTTTCTTGAAAAAGAGGCCGATAAAGATGGGTAAGGTCGCTCCGATGATATATAGAAAATACTGTGGATTCCCATAAGGTTCCAAATGAGGAAATTGTTTAAAAAATTCCATCATCGGCTGTTTACCTCGTTAATCAAGCCCTTGATGTCAATCTTACCATTAGGAGTCAGTGGGAGGCTGTCCCGATAAAGGAATTTAGACGGCATCATATAAGACATCATGATATCAGCCAAGTCTTCCTTGATAGCCTTGGTAATATCAATATCCCGTTCAAACTGCTGACGGACACCGTCCTTTAGGATCACATAGGCCAGTAGATTTTGTACCTTATGGTCCTTGTTATAACGTGGGACAGCAACAGCCGACTCGATATAGCGAGACTTGTTGAGATTTTGAGAGACATCTTCAAGCTCAATACGATAACCATTAAACTTAATCTGGAAGTCCATCCGTCCACCGTAGAGAAGCAAGCCCTCATCTGTCATAGTTCCCACATCTCCTGTGTGGTAAGCTGGAAGACCTTCGAACTCAAAAAAGGCTTCTGCTGTTTTTTCAGGATTGTTCATATAACCTTTTGAAACAGCTGGTCCAGAAATGATGATTTCTCCCTGTTCACCATTGGGAACTTTATTGCCATCCTCACCAATGATAAAGGTTGGAGAATCCGCCTTAGTATAGCCGATTGGCAGGCGTTTGAGAGTCGCCAACATCTCATCTGTCACGGCAACTGCCGATAAAGCCACTGTAGCTTCTGTTGGACCGTAGGCATTGATGATACGGGCATTTAGGAAACGCTCACGCAGTTTTTGCGCTGTTTTGACAGTTAATTCTTCCCCATCAAAGTAGAAATGCGTGATTTCAGGCATTTTCTCGCTATTAAAGTCTTCTGACAACATGGCCATATCTGCAAAGGAAGGCGTTGAAGTCCAGATAGCGATGGGTAATGAAAAGATGGTCGCAAAGAGTTTTTTGAAGTCCTGAGTAATGGCTGAAGGAAGAGCGAAAAGTGTACCACCTAGTGCCAAGGTTGGTGCCCAGTACATAACAGACAGGTCAAAAGAATAAGGTGGCTGGGCCAGCATTTGCGGACGACTTGGCGTCGCAAATTCCTTGTCTGTAATCATCCAGTTGGTAAAGCTGAGGAGATTGTCATGGGAAATCTGCACTCCCTTAGGCTTACCGGTCGTACCAGAAGTAA
>ERZ772998.99-NODE-99-length-20901-cov-8.34146_pt1 | contig 20901 bp, 20 predicted proteins | sample MGYA00580669_ERZ772998 | MGnify/ENA primary metagenome ERZ772998 (study PRJEB29015, sample SAMEA2738052) | human oral metagenome | biome: human oral; feature: human-associated habitat; material: saliva | place: China | collected 2226 ... | reverse complement strand
GGGAGCTCGTCGGCCTCATCGGACCCAACGGCGCCGGGAAGACCACGCTGATCCGCTCGATCCTGGGCTTGATTCCCTCCAGCGGGCGCGTCGAGACCGACGGCGCGATCGGCTACGTGCCGCAGCGCCACGAGTTCGCGTGGGATTTCCCGATCAGCGTGCGCGACGCCGTCCTGCAGGCCGTCACCGTGCGGCGAGGGCTGCTCGGGCGCGCGCGGACCCCGCACTTCCGCGCGGTCGAGGAGGCCCTGTCCCTTGTGGGCATGCGCGACCTCGCGAAGCGCCCCATCGGCGAGCTGTCGGGCGGCCAGCGCCAGCGCGTCCTCGTCGCCCGGGCTCTCGCGATCCGTCCCGCCGTGCTGCTCCTCGATGAGCCCTTCACCGGCCTCGACATGCCCACGCAGGAGATGCTCATGGACCTGTTCCGCGCGCTCGCGGACGGGGGCCGAGCCCTCCTCATGACGACGCACGACCTCATCGGCGCGCGCGCCGGGTGCGACCGCCTGTACCTGCTGCGGCGCACGATCGTCGCCTCCGGGCGGCCCGAGGAGCTGGCCGACGCCGACCCGTGGATCCGCGCCTTCGACGTGCGACCCGACAACCCGATCCTCGACGCCCTAGGAGTGCGCGCATGAGCACCGTGATCCACGCGGCCGGACGTGCCCTCGTTCCGGCGGCTGACTTCCTGAGCCCCTACGACTTCTTCCGCGACCTCACGAACCCTGCGCTGGCGTTCCTGCCGCGCGCGCTGCTCATCGCGGTTGTCGCCGCGCTCGTGTGCGGCAGCGTCGGCGTGCACGTCGTCCTGCGCGGCATGGCGTTCATTGGCGACGCGGTCGCGCACTCCGTGTTTCCCGGCCTGGCGATCGCCTTCGTGTGCGGCGGGTCCCTGGTGCTGGGCGGCGCGCTTGCGGGCGTCGTGACCGCCGTGCTCGTGGCCCTGTTGGCGCAAAACCGCAGGCTTAAGGAGGACTCCGTCATCGGCGTGCTCTTCGTGGGCGCGTTTGCGCTGGGCGTCGCGATCATCGCGCGGGCGCCCGGGTACGCGGGCAGCCTGCAAGACTTCCTGTTCGGGTCGATCACGGGCATCCCGGCGTCGGATGTGCCCGTGGTGATGGGTGGCGCTGCGTTGGTGCTGCTCATGCTGTTCCTGGCGCACCGGCCCATCGTGGCCGTGACCCTGGACCGCGAGAGCGCGCGGGCGGCGGGCGTGCACGTGCTGCTGGCTGACTTGTCTTTGTACATTGCGGTCGCCCTGGCCGTCGTGATCTCCGTGCAGACGATCGGCAACGTGCTGGTGCTTGCGTTGTTGGTGACCCCCGCGGCCACCGCGCGGCTCCTGTGCGACCGTCTGGGCACCATGATGATCCTGTCGCCCGTGCTCGGGGCCTCCGGGGGCCTGGTGGGCCTGTACCTGTCGTGGGCGCTGGACGTGCCCACGGGCGCCACGATCGTCCTGGTGCTCACCGCGTGCTTCGTGCTCGCGTGGGTCTTCGCGCCGAGGCATGGGCTCCTCGCGCGGACATTGCGCGAGAGGCGGGGGTGAGGGCTTGGGGGCGCGCGGGCGCCTTCGTGGAGCTGGGGCGCGGGCGAGTGGGTGAGTGGAGCCCAAGTGTGAGCGTTCGTGACTGACTGAGCGGGGTGCTGCCGAGAGGCAGTACCCCGCTTGGTGTCAGCGGTGGACCGGCGCGTGTGTATATTCGGGGTGATTGCGCGGGTGCGGGTGCCGCGTCGCCGATGAGCATAACTGTTTCACGTGAAACATTCGTCTCTGTGGTCGGCATCGTTCCCTGAAGCGACGTCTGTCGTCGTGCCGCGGCGACTGTTTCACGTGAAACAATCTCCTGGGCTCTCTGTCGGGGCAGAGCCTAGGGGAGTTTTCCAATTGTGCCAGTGACCCTCGCTCGTCACCAAACACCTAGAGGAGGTGTGTGTGAACTATCTTCACAACCCAAACATCTCCTTCTGCCTCCAGACGCATCTTGCATTCGTATTGACTGGTTTCGTCACGGCGATCATTGAAGACACTAATTGTCAAAAAGTCGGATGAGGCGGTGTCCGCGTCCTTGAGTCTGGTAATCAAAGAAGTCGAGGAATAGCGGAACATAACGCATGCTGCGTTGACTGGGTGTGCCGGATCTGTGCAATCGTATACCTACTGTGTCATAAGATACTATGAGACGCTTGGACTGATCACGGTTCGTTCCGAATGGAATATTCGCATGTCGTTTTCGAATTGTGTGCAGAAGGGCTCAGCGTGACATAGCTTCATGAACTCTTCTGTGTCTCCGGTATTGAACGCATAGGTCCATAGATCCAGGTATCACTGCGACGTTGCTTGCGCACTGATTAGCCCACCTGCGTCTAGGTTGGGCGGGGGCGTGGGGCTAGGGATGCTGATGGGTACTGGTTCGTCGGAGGTCGTCATGTCGCCGGACTGGCTACTTCCGGACTGTTCGTTGTTGGACTGAGTGTTGCTCAGCGTAGTCGTATCGGATTGTGATGACTGTGGGGGAGTCTCTCCTTCGGCGTGTGCTGTTGTGTTGAATGCTCGCAGTCCTAGTAGGGTTGCCGCGATGATCGCAACCGTCGCGACGATCGCAATGATCCAGGGTTGGTAGCTTCCTTGCTATGCCCTTATAGGGAATATGGTTCGTGCCTCTCCTTAGTGGCCTTGTTTTTCTTCCCATGTGTCGGTGTTGTTAATGACGAGGTGAGACAGCGGGAAGGGTCCTGTTGTTTCCGTGGTGGTGACCAGGCCGTTGATCGTCTGGGTCTCCCCAGTGAAAGGGTTCGTGGCCGTACCACTCCACGTGGTCGTGAGCGTGATCTCTCGATTCTCGTGCGGGTATGGGCCATCCAGCATGGAGCGCCACCCCTGCGGGGGCGTGTAGTAGTGGCGGATAAGACGCGGGTCATTGTTGGGGTCAATGCCCTTCTCCCACGCCAAGCCCGGCGAGGTCGTCACCGTGCTGGGGGTGCCATCACCCCAGGAGTACTCGTAGTTGGTTGCCCTCAGCGTGATCGTGATGTCACGGCCGAGCAGGTTGATCACGTAGGTCTGGGTCGGATTGGTGACCGAGACGATGGTGGGCACAAACCTGTTCGTGTAGGACACAGTGGGTGGTTGTTTGTTGATGCCAGCTCCGTCGGCATGGATAGTGGTGGCGGCGTAGTAGAGGATTTCCTGGGTGGTGGGCAGCACCGGGGTGGACCCAGCCGGATTAGCGGCAGAGAAATACAGGCACGCGACCTCATCCGTAGTCCCGTCCGGCTTCTCATACATGCGCATCACACCATCACACACCTGCCCCACACCAGCCCCCTGAGCATCAGAGGACGCACTACCCTCCGCCGTTTGCAGCGAACGCTGAGAATTCAGGGACGAGCCCCCAGGCTGCTTCGTTGAGGAATGGTTCGCTATCTGCATCTGTAGTAGAACATCGAGAGAATCATTATGAGTGTCAACGCAAATTCCCATCTGTATCCCCGAGGCATCTGTGCAATTTGCGGAAGCTAGGGCAAAAGTCTCACACTGCATAGCTAAGGTGAAATTGATGAACAAAATAGCGCTGAGAAAGCACTTGATAACAGAAGAGTACTCACTTAGCTTCGCCATTGCGAACAGTCCCTCCAGTTGAAACCCAACCCCCATTTTTCCATGTCATATAGAAGGCGAAGGCAACGGTCTCGTCGGAATTGTTGTTTACAATCCTCTTTCCAACGCATGCTGTTCCGTTATTGACAATGCCGTCGAATATTACCGCAATGGTATCTGGCTCAACACCCCAATCTTCCTGGGAAACAGGGAGTACTGACACAATGTTTGTTATGGTGGCTGTATTGCCATACATCCACCCTTGAGAGTAGAGTTCGTTCACGTTCTGGATGTGAGCCTCACGAAAAGCTTCTCCGGGCTGTGTGATGTCTTCGAATGGTTGTGTGTCTCCTGTGTTCCAGGCGTAGGTGAGTGTGTCGATGAGGTATTCGGCGGCGAGTTCTGCGCCTCGTTCGGTGTTCTCCTTAGCTTCGTCTGGCAGCTCGGGTTTGGTGTAGGTGGATGCGGCGTACTCGGCGGGGCGGACCAGGACGCCGTCTGGGCCGATCTGGTAGCCGCCCGACATCGCGGCCTCGCCCGAGGCAGACGCCGAGGCGGTGGGCGCGGGGTTCACGGGAGGCGTGGTCGTGGCTGCCACGGTGGGCCTCTCGCCCCAGGCTGGCCACCAGCTCTCGGCAACCCCGTTGATGTACACGGCAAAGACAGCGCCAGCAAACAGGCACACGTAGGCGACGCGCATCCCCCAATAGAAAGGCTCGACGTGCAGCCAGGCCCGGGCGCGGGCCCGCGCACCCTTGGGCCGCCGCTCTTTGACCTCGGCACGATAATCGGCCCAACGTTGGCGCAGCGTGTACCTGCGCGGCGCGCACTCTTGGCGGAAGCACTCCTCGTCCTCCTCGGTCACGGGACGCTCAGACAACGGCGGAACCATCATGATCTATCAACCTCCACAATGAGGTGTCCTCCCACGCGCCCCCACCATCGGAAACGCGCCCTGATAGCATGCAAGAATACGCCTCGAACTGATATGAAACACCAAGAATGCGAAGTAACCATTATGCACATTCTCCCAAATTCCGGTGATGAGCGGCACAAGTGTGCGGCCATCGATCGAATCGTGTACCTGACCTTGCCAAACGCTGACGAGCATCCTTGATGCGCGCGCTAGATACAGGTGAAACCGTGGGCCATCATTTGGACAGTGGTGCTGATGAGGTGAGAAATGGTGTGATTTGGCGGCGCGTCGGGGGTGCCGGCATAAAGGAATGGAGCGTTCGCGTGCAGCGAGTTCCTTGAGGGGGAGTGCTCTTGAGTTATCAATTGTTTCACGTGAAACGCTCTGACAAGAGAAGCTATGATCCGTGTCAATCTGTGCGCAGTGGCTGCGTCGCACAGTCTGTGGGGCATGTGCCGTGTATATCTGTCCCCATGAGCAAGAGTCGTAACCGAGCGGATGCGAAGATGAAGGCTGACCTCGAACGCTGGCTCATTGAATCCGGAGAAGCTGAAGAGCTCGTGGCCTTCCTGCGCGAGGAGCGGGCGCGTCATCCGGTGCCCCCGCCACGAGTGGCCGTAACCACGAGTCTTGACGTTGATATTTTCGACGCCATGATGGCTCGCGCGTCCAGTGAGGGTATCACGTCACGGTCGGGAGCCCTCCGCGCCGCGGTGCGCGAGTGGGTGCGTGATGTCGAGTGTCAGCCAGAGGCGCACGAGGATTGACGAGGCCGTGGCTGGTCCCCGGGTCATCGACGACGAGTGAGGTGCTGGGTGTGTCGTGATACAGATGCTCGACCCTCGTGTACTCATACGACTATGACGAAGCGCGACGATAGAAGCATGGCGGAACAGTACGCCGAAATCCGGCGGTGGGCGGAGGAGAATGGCCTGACGCTCGGGTCGAGGCTGGGCCAGCAGGAGGACGTGGTCGAGAGATTCACTCCTTGAGGATCGGTTATCGAATTCACGGTGCGCATCGACGAGGACGTGTACGAGGCGGCGATGCTACGTGCGACCTACGACGGATACGACAACGCGTCCGAGGTTGTCGAAGCGGCGCTGCGAGAGTGGGCGCGGGGGTACTAGGTTGCCAAAAGTAACCTGATGGCGGAATCCGTGAACGGCTGTGAATGCGGATCCGTATTGATGCCTGGCGCCTGCTCCAGTGGGACTCTGCTTACGTTCTGTGATGAAGGCATGGCTGGAAGTCCGCTCATCATCAAGGACCTCGACCTCTACCCGCAACCCCCGACGAACAGCCGGTCACTCACACTCAACTCGGAAGAGCCGCGTAACCGCACGAATGTGCATCCCTGAGCCCGGGCCTCGTCGTGAGCTATGGGCATGACGCGGGTGTTGGCCTCGTGCGATATAGTTATTGAGCAATGAAGCGGCGTCGCTCATCGACGCGTGGGAACGAACGGCGCATGTCGGCGCGATGCGGCGCCCGATCTCTCGCATCGGAATCCACACCGCATAGAGGGACGGCTGAAACGATGAGAACTCTTGAGGACGAGAGGACTGCCGTGAAGACACAAGGAGAAAAGTATGGAAGCCATCGATGAGTTGATTAGTGCTGCGCAGACCTTCTACGACGATGCGCGCGCGAATGAGAATGGGCGCTCCCGCTCGTGGGAGCATTGCTATCGCGTCTTTCGAGATGCGCGGACCGACCCGTCCCCGGACTACGACTATTTGAGCCTGCACCTCGCTTTCTACCTGGCGAGCTGGGGGATGTATCGGGGTTCGTCCTTCCTGCTTCAGAAGGACTACAAGGTGCTGTCACCCGTTGTCGAGGAGGTCCTGAAGCCTGAATACGACTGCCTGTTTGGGCTCGCGTGCACGGATGTGCGGGAGTCTGAGGTTCAGGACAGGCTCGAGAAGCTGTCCGATTACATCGCCGCCCATTTCCGGCCTATCCGCGATGAGGTCGCAGGGCGTGAGGTTGCGTCTTCTGTATCCCCGGTCCTCATCACGAAGATCCTGATGGGAACGCTCGGGTGCATGCCCGCGTACGACAGGTTCTTTCAGGATGGCGTTGCGGCATACAAGGTGACGACGCGGGAATACAGCCTGAAGTCCGTCCTCAAGCTCGTGGACTTCTACGAGGACCACAACGACCGCCTCGAGGAAGCGCGGCGCGGAATGCGGACCGAGGACCTGACGTATCCGCAGATGAAACTCATCGATATGGGCTTTTGGCAGGTTGGGTTCGAGAAGAGCTGAGATGCCTGGAGACCCTGATGTACTTCTTATCAGGGTCGGTGTGTATCCGTTGTGTTAGCGCCGATAAGTTGATGAGTTGAAATGTTAAACATGGCGCTATTGAACAGCTCGCAGTGGGGTGTTCACGGTTTGACACCTACGTGGGTGGAGTAATGTCTGGTGATAAAGTGTCTGTGAGGCTGTCGATGTGGACATGACTCGACTAACGAAGGAGTAGTTGTGGAGTGGATTGATTATGCTGCGAAAGGCATTGGTGCCCTTGTAGCGCTTGTAACTCTACTTAAGGTGGGAAGTGAATTATATACAAAATTTAAAAATGGTTCTGAATTTGGCTTGTGGTTTGGTCGTCGCCGTAAGGTGAAGGGGTTAAAGTATCTCAGTGTATTCCAAAAGCGTAGTGCTCTTGGCTCGCGAACCGAAATATCAAATTCCGTAAGACAACAGTTAACGCGCGAGGTAGCCAAAGATGTCATTCACTCTTACAGTATTGACAGGCGAGGGAGTCGATTCAGCAGGAGTGCCCGAGATCAATTGGGTATAGTTTTTAGCTTGCTTGGCCTATTTGGCATGGTTGTGACGAGTGCAGTTTTGCGGAAGATTACTAATGTTACGCCCGCAAAACAGGAATTCATTAATTCCATAATAATCATGCTGTCGTTCTGGATTGCTGCCATTTTGTGCGCGCTAGTATTGCGGTTAATCGTTTTGGTGTGGAGTCTCGTTGACGATTGTAAAAGTACAAGTGAGCTAATTCGATTTCAAGTAGTGCAGGTTTCGCTTGAATCAATTCCCCACTGTGTTGAGAAAGATAAAGACTATATCTTCCTTGATGCGACCATTCGAGAGCGGTATCAAGTTCCCTTCATGGGTAAGGCAGATCGTGTGCAGATGCTTCTTGATCATGGTGTCGCGACCGATGGGGAGGTGGCTCTAAAGAAGTCCGAAGGGAAACAAATCAAGGCTGATGACTACAAACAAGTAGTCGATAAGCTCGTCGATTCCTTCCTCGCAAGGACCCGGGAAAATGGGAGTGAGCCAGTCTGCTTCGTCTTCTCGCAGGCCGGAATTACGGCGGCTTTTGTTACACATCTGCTGTGGAGTAGGGGCCTGCAAGCGTTCTACATTGGCCAAACCAATGGCTGTCAGTCTGAGGTTAGGGAGACTATCAGAGAGATTCGCATACTCCGTGAGAGTGGTCTGATCTGAGTTGTTCAGGTTTTCGGTGGTGTGTTGAATGAATGTATCTGCGCGCGACAGCCCGGATTGAGACCGAATGTTGATGCTGGCAGAGCGATGACTTAGGCGGCTCTTCAGAGTTGAGTGTGGGTGACCGGGTGTGGATCGCGGATGTCACCTACCTGCGCTGCAACCAAGGCTGGGTCTACCTGTGCGCCGTGCGCGATGCGCACTCGCGTAGAGTCCTGGGATACGCCATGGGCGAGCAGCACAACACGCGCTCTGGTCATCACCGCGCTCGACATGGCCGCCACCACCCGCGGCGGCTTCCCCGCAGGGATCGTGCTCCACGCTGATCGGGGAACACAGTTCACCTCCCAGAAACTGGCCGCCTACATGCGCGCCGTGAAAGGAACCGTGTCGATGGGGCAGGCCGCAGTGTGCTGGGATAACGCCGTGGCCGAATCCTTATGGGCCCCTCACAACCGATTACTACTACCGGCGTACCTTCACTACCCGCGACCAGGTCTACACCGGGGTCGCCACCTGGATCGAAGAGATCTGTGAAGTCATGGCCACGGTGCTCGACTGGGCAGCGGGCTTGCCGCTGGATGCGGACGGGTTCGAGTGCTCGTACCACCGCAAGGACTGAGCGGCCATCCTCGATCTTGAGATATGTCAGTGGCTTGATCTAGGGTTATGAACCTGCCTGCTGGGCAGGTGGCTGCGATCTGTGACACGCACAACAGAATGGATCTAGAATCAGGACAGTTTGGGGATTCGTTGGTAGGATTGAGAGAAGTTAAGGTAGGTGATGAGATGTCCAATTCTAAGGAACTTGTCGCCCTAGTAGCTCTTCTGCGTTATGGCTCTTTTCAGAAGTCGCAGATGGCATTAAGGCAACGGTTAATCGATGGCGATTTGCCGAGCCAAATTCTTGCCGAAGAATCCAATTCAGAACTTATTCATGAAAATGCTATTCGCGATGTCGATCAGTGGATTTTATCTGGCGAACGCCCACTTTCGTGGCTCGACGCGGACTATCCACAACAGCTGCGAGAAGTTCACGACTTCCCGCCGGTCATCTTCGTTCGTGGCCAGCTCGCCCAACCCGACCACGGTGTGTGCATCGTCGGTTCCCGAGATGCAGGCCTAGCTTCGATAGAGGCCGCTCGAGAAATGGCCCAGCTCGTCGTCGACAAAGGCTGGACCGTCGTTAGCGGTCTCGCCAAGGGGATCGACACGGCGGCTCATTCTGAAGCCCTGACAAGGAGTGGCCGGACTGTGGCTGTGATTGGCAACGGCATTGACCGTGACTACCCGGCGGAGAACCGCCAGCTGCAGCGAGCGATCGAAGATCGCGGCATGGTGTTGTCTCAGTTCTGGCCAGGTACTTCTCCTGGGAAGCACACTTTCCCCATGCGCAACGCAGTGATGTCGGCGTATGCGAACGCGACGATCATCGTCTCAGCGAAGGAAAACTCTGGCACTCGCCATCAAGCTAGGCAGGCAGCTGCTCACGGGCGTCCACTGGTGGTCTCCAGATCGGTGTACGAGAACACCACGTGGGGTCGGAAGTTCGTTGACGATCCGAGTGTGCTCGCTCGCGTTGCGTACAGCGTTGAGGAATCCGTCTCCCATGTTATGGAGATGGCCCAGTTCGCTGTTGATGATCTTGTACTGCTGTAGGTGAGTTTTGAACGGCCAACCCTTCGATCAACAGCTCCTGGCACTTGTCGGCTACCACGCGAGGACTGTTAGAAGGGGATTTGAGTACCCCGAAGCAGAACTATTTCCACAGGTGAAAGTGTGCGCTGTCTGTTGTGGTCCGATGAACCCGAATTATCACCTTTGCTATGCCTGCAATGATCGGAAGTCAGCATTTGAGTCAGAACTTGCTGACCTAGTTGTTCCACTGAGTTATGCAGTGCGTGGACATCCATTACTGCAGCAGTTCTATTCCGACCTGAATCAGTACAAATTCGATAAACCGTCCGCTGATGCTCAGCAGCGTCTGAAAGCGTTGATGCTCCTTTTCAGGTGCCATCATCAAAAATGTCTCGAGAAAGCCATCAGTGCCCCGATTAGTGCAGTGATCGCCGTACCGTCAGGGAAGAACCGCGCAAACCATCCTCTGCCGGATATCGCCGCAATGCTCGCATCTGCCTTGGTAGGTCTGCCCGGTGTCCCTCTAGTCCCGGCACGCTTTGTAGGCCAACCGAGAACGGGCAGAGCTCAGGGAACCAATCCCGACGACTTCGCAATCGACCATCAGCTCTCCGGCCATGTCGTGATCGTCGAAGATACATGGGTGACAGGTGGAAACGCGCAGGGACTGGCTATCAGGGCGCGCAGACAAGGCGCAGAAAAGGTCAGCATCGTCGTGCTTGCCAGAATGCTCGACTACACGTTCGAGCCAACTCGACAGATGGTGGACACCTGGGCAGACGATGCTCACTTTGATCCAGCCGTGTGCCCAGTCACCGGAGAACGCCACTAAGCGTTTCCTGACCCCCCAGCACACTCATCGCGGGGTGGGGTTATAGAGCATGCCTTTTTAAAGCCCTCTTGTTAGAGGGCTCCCGTCCGTGTGCGTGGTGTGCGCGGGTGCGTGTTGTCGACTTGGGTCCTCTAGACAGGAGCCACGTATGGCAACCGTAGGGATGACGGATTTGGGGCTCTTCAGAGTTGAGTGTGGGTGACCGGGTGTTGTGCGGGGGTGCGGGTAGAGGTCGAGGTCCCAGGTGATGAGCGGACTTCTACCCCCGCTGTCTTCAAGGACCTCGACAATGTCTCACCCTACCTGCTGCTGCTCTGCGTCGCTTGATCGTTGTGATCGGTGTGATCTGCTCGTCGGTTTGGAGGGCTTCCATCTGATGAGCGTGGCTCGCACCCCAGATGCTCTGGTGCTCGATGTTGAGTCGTGTAACTAGCTGGTTGGGTGCCCGGGTTGTGGGGTGCTCGCTCAAGGTCACGGGCGTATGGTTGTGGAGGTGATCGACGCGCCTTGGGCCGGGGTTCCGGCAAGGTTTCGGTGGCATAAGCGCCGCTGGATATGCCGAGAACGCTCCTGCCAGACGGTGACATTCCTGGAACATGACGAGCGGGTGTGCGCCCCCAGGGCGCGTCTGGGTGTGCGGGCGATCCGCTGGGCGATCCGACAGTTGCGCTTCGAGGGAGCGTCCATTGCGGGATTGGCTCGCCAGTTAGGAACCATGTGGAATACCGTGTGGTCCCATATCAAGCCGTGTCTGCAAGCCGCATCTGATGATCCTGCCCGTTTCGCGGGGGTGCGGGTGCTGGGGGTTGATGAGCATGTGTGGCATCACCAGGACCGATGCCGCCGGGGCCCCCGTGAGCTCACCGGCATCGTGGACCTGACGCGAGGGGAGGATCATCTCACTGCCCGCTTGAGTGGACCTGGTCCCGGGCAGGTCTGGCACCGTGTACAAGAACTGGCTGGCCGAGCGCGGCGAAGACTTCCGCTCCGGTATCCAGATCGCGACGCTGGATCCCTTCCAGGGACAGCAAGAACGCCATCGATGACCAGCTCCAAGACGCCACCAGCGTGCTTGACGCCTTTCATATCGTCAAGCTCGCCGGTGACGCTCCAGGTGAGGTGCGTCGTCGCGTCCAGCAAGACATGACCGGTCACCGCGGACGCAAGGGGGATCCCCTCTATCAAATCCGTAATCTCTTGCGTGCCTCGCGTGATCGGCTCACGAAGCGTCAACAAGAACGACTCCGCGCAGCCTTCACGGCGCATGAGGCGCATATCAGTGTCGAAGTCGCCTACCACTGCGCCCAACAAGTCCGCGAGGTCTTCCACCAAGCCACACCCGCCCAAGGCCGACGCCTGGCCGCTCGTCTCATCCAGCGCCAACCAGCCTGTCCCATCCCTGAAATCGCTCGCCTAGGGGCGAACCCTACGCAGGTGGAAGGACACATTCTTGGCCGACTTCGACACCGGCGGAGCCGACAATGGGCCAACAGAAGCCATCAACGGAATCATTAAACTAGGCAGACGAATCGCCAGAGGCTACCGCAACCTCACCAACTACCAACTCCGAATGCTCCTCATCGCAGGAGGCCTAGATGTTTCCACCCACACCCAACTATGAAGAACTCCATTTGTGCTTGCCTAGCTGCATCAATTCGCTCAGGGGTCCGAGCTCTTCTCGTTCTGCTAGTTCAAGCGTCTGTAGGCTGATGAGGTTCGCTTTGTCACCGTGCTCATTCGATTGCTCTGCGAGAGTGTTGGCACGTTCAGCGATTCGGTTGGCTTCTGCCGACCAGGTGTTCGCTTAGTGCGACTCGACAGCAGCCCAGATAGCAATGATGAGCGCGCCGGCGGAGAGGACGATAGAGATAGCGCTACACTTTCAGGGTGATGACGGTGTCATAGAGGCCGACTTGGCATAGGTCCTTACGGCGTTTCTGTTCCGCATGGGAGGCATAGCCAACGTAGGACAGGGAGGCGTCCTCGTAGCGGCGGAACGCAAAGACAGCCTGGTTCATGTGGATGGAGTTGAAGACTCCAAGGTTCACCAGGAGGTTGAAATCCTCGACGGACAAGCCGGTGACCCGCTTGAACAGTTCAGGTTCGATCTTGGTGATGACGTCGTAGAGCGTGTTCTCCCTGAAGTCGGTGAGGTACATGAACGCTGGGATCCGGGTGGCGAACTTGATGAGCTTTTCCTGGATCTGCTTGCGCTTGGACTTGTACTCCTTCTCCTCGGCAGTGAGCTCTTTCTTCTCCTTATTGGTCAGGGAGTCGCCCTTTTCCTTTTTGGTCTTGGACACCGATTCGCTCTTGTTGACCACGGTCTCGAAGATGTCAGCACCAAGGGCGCGGAAGCCTTCGATATTGAGGATGGCTTCCATGGCGCGCTCGTCGTTCATGATCTTCTTGAGCGTCATGTTGTCGACGTTGACTAGGATCGCGGACTCCCACTTCTTCGCCAGCAGGGTCGCCGAGGTGCCGGACATGGCGATGTCGAGCACCTCGCCCGCATCGATCTCCTTCATCGAGGCGCCGTCATAGGCCAGTACCGGGAGATAGTTGACGAGCTGGGCGACAGCATGTTCGGGGCTTTTGGCCTCGGGATGTAGCCCAATGCCGTAGTCGGCGATCTGGCGCAGAGCGCGGGTGGGCGCGAAGTCAAAGACGAACCCAACTGGTTTGAGGATTTCCTCCCGGCTTGGGTCATCCCCGTCAGGGTTCTTGATCGCCCACGGGGACTGTACCCGGAAAGCGGCCTGGAAGTAAGACTCCGGGCTGGTGAGGTTGCGCAGCATGAGGATCGAGGACCATTGCTTGACGGTCACCCCGGTTGTCAGTTTGCCGCACGAGAGCGTAATGGTTTTGGTGTCGTGACCGTCCCCGATTGCCTCACGCACAGGTGGAAGCGCTTCAACCCCAATCCCTGCACCCGGGCCAGCGGCGACGATCACCTGGTATTGATGCCAGAAGGTGTTGTGTCGGGCAGCGACCAGGTTTGCCATGGCCTGGCAGGCAGCAACGTTTGGTAGGTACCAGAACGAGTGCTGGAGGTAAGGAAGCAAGCGGGCATCCGCGTACGGGAAGGGTGGGCGGCCGCCAGCTTTGAGCATGTCCATCTGCGTGGGTGCGTGTTCGCCACGGATGAGGTCCAGCCACTTCTGTACATCCGACTCGTGGACGAATCGTGCAGCCTTGCCGCTGCCTGTGGCTTCAAAGAAGGTGTTGAGGTCGAACTCGTCAAACTCACCCTGATGGGCGATAGCCACCAGGTCATCAGGCATCCGGTAGGTCAGCAGACGCATTTCCGGCAGCGCGGCATACGGGTTCCACTCACCGGGATGCTCTGCATCCCACTGGCGTTTGGCAAGCTGCTCGTCGGTGTAGGTCCAGTTGAAGATCTGCTCCTCGATGAACTCGCCTGTGGCTAGAGCCTTGAAGGGCGTGCCCGAGAGGTAGAGGTAGGAGCGGGTCGTGATGGGAAGAAAGTCGTCCTCATCGCTACCAAGCTCGTCAAGCTCCTCATCGAAGGCGGCTAGCCCCTCGTGGTACTCAGCTTTGAGTTCCTTGGCCGCTTCCTTCTCGTCCTCACCTTCGAAGAGAGCTTTGGCGTTCTCACGCCAGGCACCGAAGTGGTACTCGTCGAAGACCACGAGATCCCAGTTGACGGTGTGAATCCACTCGTTCTTGGGCTTGATCAGGCCGGTCTTCTTGTCCCGCCCGAGGAGGTCCTGGAAGGAGCCGAAGTAGACCAGAGGCTGATCTGCCTTGACTTCGCTACCCTCATCGAGGGTTTTCGTGCTTAGGTACTGCCAGCCTTCAAAGGCTACATGGCTTGTCAGGTCTTCACGCCAGGCGTCTTGGACGGCAGGTTTGAAGGTCACGACCAGCACACGTTTGGCTCCCATGCGCTTGGCGAGCTGGTAGGTGGTAAAGGTCTTGCCGAAGCGCATCTTGGCGTTCCACAAGAAACGCGGGACCGCATTCGGATCCTCTTCCCAGATGGAGTTGTAATAGGCGAGAGTTTGCTCAACAGCACGCGCTTGCTCAGGGCGCATCGCGAAGGTCTGATATCGCTCGCCCGTGTACTCCACGCCGGTGCGCAGCTCCGCGATAGTGGTGAGTACGTCGGCGGGCTTGCAGTGCACCCACTCCGTCGCTGAGCCAAAGTGAGGGTTGGCAAAGCCCTTTGCTTTCAGACGCTGGATGACGTCCTTGTCACGGAAGATGCTGCCGTCCTCACGCTCAGCAATGATGTCGGCGTGCAGAGTGAACTCCTGCTGCATCTGCCCCTGGGACTCACGGATCCGCTCGCGCACATCTTCTTTGGTCGTCTGGCCGACCTTGATGAGCCCCTCATAGCCGGCCGGAGGATTCTTCGGAGACCACGCATAGATACGCAGGCGCGCTGAGGGCTTCGAGGGCAGGAGCTCCTCATCCTGCCGGGCCATCACACATCCTCCATCGGGCACACAATGGACTCAATGAATGCGATCTCCTCATCAGTGAGTCCGTACTTGGCGTACAACTCCTCGTCGGTCCACTCATGGTCCCAGGACTGTACGGGGACAAAAGAATAGACATGGCGTGGCGCGTCCTGCGTGGACTTCCTTAGTGATACAAGGAAGCGGACGAAGCGGGTTCGCAGGTAACTCGCAAGTGACTCTGCTTCCTCGCGTGAGTCGAAGCTTCCTGCGACTATGTACGTCTCGGTACATGCGGTTCCGGGCTCAGCAATGATCGGACGGCTCAGGAACTTCTTCTCCACCGCAGCGCTCGTACCTTGGACGCGTGTCATGAGCACCTTCCATCGATCCACCCATTCCAGGTTTTCTTTGATCTCGGAACGCTCAAGCCATGAGATCTTCTGTGATCCAAATAATTTGATGGGGTCAGCCAGTGTTCGCGATGACTCATACCCATGGAAGTACGTGCGGAATCCGAAAGGCTTGTTAGGAGAAACAATCGCCTCCATTGTCAACCCGCCTGCTGTACGCACCTTCTGCAAGATCGGTACTGCTTCGTTTCTTCGAACCAGAACATCAAATTCATCCAAGTAGCGCTCCACCGCTGGGCCTGCAGGGTGCCCGTCCCACATGGTCTGGATACTGCATGGTCCGTCATAAGTGCGTGACCACAAGAAGTATGAGACTCCACCCCGGATCTTCACACCAGGAAATGCCTCGTACAGCTTGGGGTAGTCAACTAAGGAGCGCAACCGATGATCGTGGAGCATCTCATCTCGGTAGTCATTGAGACCTTTCCCTCCTGCGAACCAACGTGAGGGGGTCACCATGACCATATGTTCGGGGTCAAGGTCTTTCGCTGATTCCACGAACAACTGGTAGATCGGGCTTGCCGACGCGTTATGACCGCCGTCAGACAGCTGGTATGGCGGGTTTCCGATGACCAGGTCGAAGTGCATGTTGGCTCCAAATAGTTCGGTGATTCGTTGCTTAATATTGTTTGTGTGGATGAAGGCGTAGGCGTGGGTCTCGAGATCTTCATCGCGCCCGTAGTCTTCTTCCCCAGCCCCGCAGTAGGAGCAGCGCCGGCCAGTGCGGATAAAGATTTCTTCGCCGGAGAGCGGGTCAACACGACTTTCGCGTGTGCCGGTTTTGTCATCCCAAGTGTGCTCGGTTCGTTCGAACCAGATGTTACCTTCTCGGGTGTTGAAGGCCGTGCAGATGGAGTGCTCACTGTTGGCGTACTTCGAGCAGTAGATGCTGCGGCGGGCCATAAGGGCGGTGAGCTCAGTGATAGCTATCCCGTAAACCTGCTTGGTGAGGATGTGGTTGACCCGCTCCTGGGGGTCAGGAATAACTGCTACGAGTCCTTCACTGAAGCGGCGAGCCGCTTCCCGCAAGAAGACTCCAGTTTTCACGAAGGGATCCAGTACCCGGGCGTTCGGGTTCGCCCACAGGTTCTCTCCATTGTGGTCACGTGCCCACGCTTCGGTTGCGAGGTCAAGCATGGCTGCAGCCATTTCTGGAGGTGTGAACACTTCATCGTTTGAAAGGTTCGCGATGCAGGTGAGCACATCTGGGTTGTGCTTGTTCAACAGGAGGTTCAACGCACTCATGCTGGCTGCGCTCCTCTAGCGGCAATCTCTGCCACAGTCATCGGAGGAAAAGAGGTGTCTGGGGTGAAGATCTCGGCCATATCCATGGAGCCGAAGAGGGTATCTTCGCCAAAGGCTGCTCTCTTGGTGAGGTCCTGATACTGGAAGTCTCGCCGTTGGAACTTGCCCGCCCCAAGGTAGCCCCACTCGGCAAAGGTCAGGGGCTCACCGCTGGGGATCGTCATAGTTAGAGCATCAGCCTGCACGATGTTGATCGCCAGAACTGCGCGAGCCGCCGCTGCCCATGTGCCGTCAAGATCCTCGCCAATGAAATCCGTGAAGATAGCGAGGAGATTTGTGCGGCAGATCTTAGCATTGTCGGCAAGCAGCTCGATACCGTAGGTGTTCATGAGGGCCAGAAGCGCGTAGTGGCGGCGCTCGAAGTCGTTCCTGCTGTATCGGGCTTGTACGGTAGTGAGCTTGCGGCGCAGGATCTCCTGGAGGAAGGCACCCTCACCACAGGCCGGCTCCAGGACGCGAGCATCGATACGCTCCGACTCATCCTTGACCAGGTCGAGCATGTCGTTCACCATCCATGTCGGGGTGAAGACCTCACCATGGTCGACCACACGCTGCTTCGACTTAACTAGTTGCACCTGCTCGCTCACATCTCCTCCTCGCCTGCTCCAAGGTGGAGCATCGCGACTGCCTTGGTTGTCTCAGCTCGATGCTCGGAGCAGCCGCGAGGAGAGACACTGTCTTCCATTATCTGTTCTCGGCACTCAAGGAGGGGCGAGGCAGGGCCGTGTGCCCCAGAATCATGCGGATTGGTCAGTGAAACTCGTCGAAGCTGAGCTCAAGTTGCCCGTCACTGCCGCCCTTGCCTTGACGCTTCCTGCGGAACGCGGGCAGCCGATCGGCAGGGATCCCGAATGTGGGGCGTTTGTCAGTGGACAAGCTCGTGATGTAGCCGAAGAAGGACTCTTCGTCGGCGTCGAGCGAGATGACCGTGTGTGCGGCGATGACCTCTTGCGCTTCCGACCTCAGGGCACCGGTGGCATCGAGTGCGAAGAACGACTGCTTGGACATGCTGGCGAGGTAGCACAGGATACGGCTTGGTCACCTTTACGAGAGTGTGCAGGTGATCGTCAATCGCAAGCTCTCCTGACCTCTGGCCCTGTTTGGCATTGCGCCCTCATCCACCAGCCCTTGGTGGGTTGGGGCGCTTTGCCATATCCGTGGGTTATCACCACCAGCCTGCCGCCACCTAGAGCATGACAGCACCCCCACTGCTGCCCATTCAGGGACGGAAGTTCAAAGACAATGCTGTTGCATTCTTAACATCGCTAATCAATGGGAATCGGGATGTTAAGGGGCTGATCTTCCCCTACCGCGTCTAACGAGAGATTGTCAGGAAGTGGGTGACCCAATGCTCCCATGGCAAAGAAAGTTTTCTGCGCGTGAGGTTCGATATCGAATCGATCATCGAGTTCGATTTGTATAAACTGATTACGATTCCTCACACGTTCAATCGATAACGGCACGTCTCGATTGTTTACGAGCGCAAACATAGACGGGCCACGTTTTTCGAGACTGGGGTGCTGAGATGTGGTAACTCCGATATCTGCCACAAGCGTGCCAGCTCCCAGTGCCTTAGCAATAGCCTCCAGTTGAGAAGCTTGCTCTCGGAAAATCGCTGTTTGCTTATCGATAGCTTCCAAGCGAAGCTTTGCGGCCTCCGCGACTTCGATAGCACGTTGTTCTGCTCGTTCAGCCATCTCCCGTTCTTGAGCAGCATCAGTCTTAGCTTTCTTTGAAAACTGTGCTTGATAGTAGGCAAAGCCTCCACCTAACGCGGACAAAACCGCTGCGCAAGCTGAAATCCAAGAACTCCAGTCCACTTTGGTACCTCACATCAAGGATTTTGATAGTACGGATGAGAATAGGTCGCAAGTTTATCATTTGAGCCATGGCCAACAGATATGAACCACTCACGCCGCCAGCTCATATTACCCGCCAGATTGTATCCATTCTGGCAGAAAAGTTTCGATGATCGAGACCCCGGGTTCTCCGAGGCTCTACCTAAAGGCCGTGCGCATCGCGTCGTCCGCGCTGCGGATTATGAAGTCCACGACCTCGACGGGCGTGAAGACGATCCCTAGGCGCTCGATCATCCGTGGAAAGGGCTGTGAGAAGAAGTGATCATAGAGCGTGCGCATGATCTCCTGCTTACCCGCCAGGGTGTGCACGGCCTCGATGTGCTGGACTGTCGCCCGGTTGAAGGAATCCAGCTCGCGGTCCTCGTTCTTGAACACCGAGTGCGACGCCAGCATCTCACAATCGCTTATATTGCACGGCTCACAGGGTGCTGCTGCGAGAACGAATGATCTGGGAATATCGGCTCAAACGGCGGAGTGGTGGAATCTGCTTCCATACCGGGAAGTGCCATGAAATCATCGTCGTGCGCAGCAGACTTGCGACCAACAATAGCGGGTAATCTGCGACACATAAGCAGGTTTGGTGCCGTGGTGCGACTACAAGGTGATTGCTCCGAGCAAATGTCGGACCCCCGTTTCGTTCCTGTTCCACGGCTGCGAGACGCAGATGAGCATGCCCCTCGTTACCGTGTCGCTTGTTGACCATGGCGGTCGGCAATGTGACCCAGAGGAGGGGGCGGGATGTCTCAGAAAATCGCCAACGATGGAGATGGTAACCAGATTGCGCAGTTCGGTGGGGACCTGAACGGAACGCTCAATCAGATCAATGGCTCGCGGACGTTGGCCTCACTGACGCTGCCTGAGCTCGGTGAGGAGTATCTGTTGGCCAGTTCGATCGTCTCAAGGGAACGGAAGTCAAGACTCAAGACGTCAGCAATCGCGGCGTTGGTGTGCCTCCTGTGTTGTGGCATCACTGTCGTCATGTATTGGCTGTTCGGAAAGCCGCCTCTCAGGGAGATCGTCTTCAGCCCGCAGAAGGGTCGAAACTCGAGTTGAGTATGAATCTGACGCTTGCGATCCCCGTGGTTGTGGCTGCTCTCTCGGGGGCAGGGACATATGGAAAGGTGATGAACCCAAGCGAACTCGAGCTAGATCGGAAAGAGCATCGAAGGGCGGCCTTCATGGTGGCACGCCAGAGGGGCCTCACCGTGCGAGAGTGGCACAAGGTCGTAGAAGTCGTCAAGCAGCGCTAGGCGTCGGTAGGCGCGGGAGGATGTGCGTGCCCGCGCCCTGCACATCCTCCCGCGCCCGCGCACAGAATCGCACAAATGTGCAGTTATGGTGCGCATCACCGCACGAGTGTGCGCCGCTCCAGCTAGCAACAGTGCGGTTCATGGCAATCCATCTCGGACAGTATTTGTCTGGACTAACGCCCACACCCATACGTCTGACAAATCAGCCCAAAACCGCCGCAACCACACCCCAAAAACCCGCCCCGGCCTCGTCCCAGACGGGCCCGGAAAGTGAACGCCACCACCCGCGTGGCCTAGGATTGGGGGCACGCCGACGCGCCCCCAAGGACGGGAACGCCCGGCACGCAGCAGCACCGCACAAGCGACACCGCGGGAGCGGCCCAGCAACGAAGCACGGCCACGCCACGCACCGCCGCACCCCAGCGGAGCCGCCGCACGCACAACCACAACCCAACACCGATGTTGACAATACCCAGAGGAGTTCCGATGAAGTCCCGCCTCGCAGCCACAGCCCTCGCCACCGTGTCCGCATGCGCCCTCGCACTCGGCGCCTGCACGATGGACGACGCCTCCCAATCCGCATCCGGCGGCAAGACCGGCGGCGGAGACGGCAATTACACGATCGCCGTCGTCCCCAAGGACGCCACCAACCCCTGGTTCGTCCGCATGGAAACCGGCGTCAACAAGTACGCCGCCGACACGGGCATGAACGCCTTCCAGAAGGGCCCCGCCGAAACCGACGCCACCATGCAGGCCCAGGTCATCCAAGACCTCATCGCCCAAGGCGTCGACGCCATCTGCGTCGTCCCCGTCGACCCCGGTGCCATCGAACCCGTCCTCAAGCAGGCCATGGACGCCGGCATCGTCGTCGTCACCCACGAAGGCGCCTCCCAGCAAAACACGATGTACGACATCGAAGCCTTCAACAACACGGAATACGGCGCGTTCATCATGGACAACCTCGCCGAAGCCATGGGTGAAGAAGGCGTCTACACCACCATGGTCGGACACGTCACCAACGCCTCCCACAACGAATGGGCGGACGGCGCCGTCGCCCACCAGAAGGAGAAGTACCCCAACATGACGCTGCTCGAAGCCGAGCCCCGCGTCGAATCCCAGGACAACGGTGAAACCGCCTACCAGACCGCCAAGGAAGTCCTCAAGAAGTACCCCGAAGTCAAGGGCATCCT
>ERZ772998.96-NODE-96-length-21639-cov-8.45872_pt1 | contig 21639 bp, 19 predicted proteins | sample MGYA00580669_ERZ772998 | MGnify/ENA primary metagenome ERZ772998 (study PRJEB29015, sample SAMEA2738052) | human oral metagenome | biome: human oral; feature: human-associated habitat; material: saliva | place: China | collected 2226 ... | reverse complement strand
AGCCCACGTACCCGGCGTCAGTCGACGCGAAGTAGTGGGTTCCCAGGCGCTCCGAGACCATCTCGAAACCCACGTGCTCGCCGACGGGACGCGGATGCGCCACGGCCTCGGCGCCCGCGCGGGCCACGTCGAGCGCGGCCTCCAGGACGGCGTCCTTCTTCACTGCCCGCACACGGGCACCAGTTTTAGGCATCGAATTCCTCTGCGACGGCGCGCAGCACCTTCGCAATCTTGGTCGCGTTGTCCGGATAGGAGCCGCGGCGCAGGGTGGCACTCGAGGAGTCGAGGAGCTTGATGAGGTCCTCGACGACCGGCACCATGGCCTGGGGCTTGCGACGCTTAGCCCGGGCAACGGAAGCTGTCTCCTTCAGGAAGCGCACGCTCAGAGCCTGCGGTCCCTTGCGTCCGTCGGCCACCGAATACTCCACGCGAGCACCCACCCTGGGGCTCGGCGCGTCAGCCGGCAGCGCGGACGAGTGGAGGAAGACATCCGCCCCATCGTCTCCTGCGATGAAGCCGAAACCGCGATCAGCGTCGAAGAACCTCACTTTACCGGTGGGCATGGTCCCCTCCTTCTATCAATAGTCTGTAGGCCGGGTAGGCTCCCCCTATCATAGGGTGCTCCCGCGCCCCTTGTGCGAGGCGTACCCCCGCCTGTAGCGAACAGCACCGCTCGTCCCACCCACAGTCGCCTTTCGCGTAGACTGACCTCACGGCAGCAGTCGCGCGTCGCATACTGCGTCACATGGTGGACGCAACGGCGTGGCGTGGTATATGTTTGCCTGTTCGCCACAACGCAGGAGGGCCCCGTGTCACGAATCCGCCGTTTCAGCCTCGTCGCCGTGCTGGCTACGCTACTGCTCACCCTGGGCGCTCCCGCGTTCGCAACCGCACCTGTCACCACAAGCGGAATCGTCACCGACCCGGGCGGCTGGCTCTCTGACTCCGATCGCACACGTATCGAAACCGCCGCACGCGCCGCGCGCGCGAAGGGAATCTCCGTCGACGTCGTCATCGTCGACAACCTGTCGGGCATCGACGGCGTCGAATGGTGCCGCCAGACCCTCAAGGCCTCCGGCACCTCGGACGGCAACATCATCTACTACCTCGCCTACGACCAGCGCGTAGACGGCGAGTGCGTCAACGGCGGCTCCATCTCACAAAGCGCCCGCACCACCGCACGCCAGGCCGCCGAGTCAAAGCTCACCAGTAAGCCACTGACCTCCTCCGACGCCGCTGCCGGCGCCGTCGCGTTCATTAATACCCTCGCGAACGGTTCCACCGCCTCTACCAGCGGCACTAGCACCTCGGGCAGCGGAACGCGCTCCAGCACCGCCGATGAGCGTGCCAGCGGCGTCGTCATCCTCTTTCTGATCGTTGCCGGCTTCATCGGCATCGCCTTCGCCGTTGTCTCCTCCTCGCGACGCAACGATCGCGCCGCGGAGCAAGTCACCCTGGTCAACTCCGAACAGTCCGCCCAGAAAGTCTCGCAAGCCAACCGTCAGCTCCTGGCCGCCGACGAGCAGGTCCGATCAGCCGCCGACGAGCTCGACTTCGCGCGCGCCCAGTTCGGCATCGCCGCGACCGACCAATTCGCCCGTGCCCTGGAGACCGCCCGGGAGTCCGTCGCGCGCTGCTTCGACACTCAAAAGCAGATGAACAACTCCACCAGCGAGACCGCACGCGCGAACCTGGCGACGAGTATCATGCGCGACCTGGGGACCTCCATGAACCCCCTGAGCACCATCCAGGCTTCCTTCGAGAAGAAACGCAGCGAGCAGGCGACGCTGCCCGGACGCATCACCGAAGCACGCGAGCGCCTCATCGAGCAGCGTGCCGATCTGGAGCGCGCCAAGGCGGAGTTGGTCAGCATCGCAGGCATCTACCCCGCCCAAATGCTCGCTTCCCTCCAGGACAACCCCGAGCAGGCAGCAGCGCTGCTCACCACCGCCGCCTCCGCCCTAGATGACGCCCAGCGGATGGTCGAAACGGACCGCCCCCGCGCAGAGAGCGCGCTTGACACCGCGCACCGCGCCCTCATGATGGCCACGCACCAGACCAGCGCAATCTTCTCCGCCAAGTCTGACCTCGACGCCATCCGCGACCGCCTCGGCGCCGCCATCGGCTCCCTTTCATCGGATATTACCGACGTGGGATCCCTGAAGGCCGACCCGGCCATTTTCGACCCGCTCGTCACCGATGCGCGCGCGGCGATCTCCGAGGGACAGGCAGCGCTCCTCAACAACGGCGACCCCCTGGCGGCCCTGGAACACCTGCGCAGCGCGGAGACGACCATTGACGCCGCGCTTGCCCCGCTGCGCTCTAAGCGAGACAACGACCAGCGGGCGCAAGCCACCGCCCGCTCCCAGGTGTCCCTGGCCGAGTCCGCCGTCCTGCGCGCCCAGCGCTACATCCAGGGACGACGCGGCGCCATGGACCTCACGGTCCGCTCCACCCTCCATGACTCCGAGCAGTCCCTCAAGGCCGCTCGCGAGGCCCTGGACAATGACCCGAACGAAGCAACCGCCCTGGCATCGCGTGCGCGCAGCCTCGCCGACCGCGTCCTGGCCACGCCCCTAGCTCGCCCCGAAACGAGCTGGTACGACAACGATGACGACGACGATCGCTCGAGCGGCTCCTCTCTCGGTGAGCAGATCCTGTGGTCGATCCTGTTCTCCAACAGCGGCAGGTCCGGCTCCTCGTGGAGTTCCGGCTCGAGTTGGAGCAGCTCGAGCTCCAGCTGGGGCAGTTCCTCCAGCCATTCCTCCAGCCGTTCCTCCGGCGGCGGGTTCTCCGGCAGCTCCGGCAGCTTCGGCGGCGGCGGCTTCTCCGGCTCCAAGGGCCACTTCTAAGTGTGTCCATCCGCCCGCGGGCTACGGCTCCGCGCCCATTGCGTGAGGGCTTCGCGCCTTCGCGCCCGCGTCGCGTACACTGACCCCAGACAGACAACATGACGCAGATTGCATCGATGTCGCGACGCGGAGGCGCGCGAGAGTGTATGTTGTTCTGTTCACCACCAACCAGGAGGGCCACGTGGCACTGATCCGACGCCTCAGCCTCGTCACTGTCATGACAGTGACGTCGCTCGCGTGCACCTTTCCCGCCAGCGCGGCCCAGCCCTCGCCCATCGGCGGGATCGTCACCGCCTCGGCGTCCGCCACGTCATCATCTTCGTCCGGCAACGGATTCAAGTGGGCTATCTTCGGGCTGGTGGCCACCCTCGTGGGCACCGTCTCCTCCCTGGTTAAGCGCAAGGCGGACCAAGACGAGGAAAACCGCGCCGCACGCGCCACCCACCAGAACCAGCAGGACGCCCTGCAGGCGGCACAGGCCACCGTCGAAGAGGCCAACCGTCGCCTGCTCGAAGCCGACGAGGAGGTGCGGCGCGCCGAAGAGGACTGGACCTACGCGCGCGCCCAATTCGGCATCTCGGCCACCGAAGAATTCGCGCGCCTGGTGCGCGACGCGAAGGAGGCAGTGACCCGAGGCTTCGACACACTCTCGCGAATCCACGCGACCAACAACCCGGCGGCCAAGACGGCGCTCGCCACCGAGATCGTCACCGCCCTGGAGACGACCCTCCTGCCCCTGCGCGACGCCCAGCACACCTTCGGTGCCAAGCGATCCCAACAGGCCGCGCTCCCCGAGCGCATCGCGCAGGCCCGCGAACGCCTCGTCGAAGAAGCGGCAGACGTGGAGCGCTCACGCGAGGAGCTGGCGAGCATCGCGAGCATCTACCCCGAAAAGACGCTCGCCTCCCTCCAGGACAACCCCGCTCAGGCCGCGGCACTGCTCGAATCGGCCCGCACCGCCCTGGACAGGGCCGACGCGGCCGCAGACGCGGACGCGGCGCGAGCAGCCTCCTCCCTGGACACGGCAGAGCGCGCGCTCCTCATGGCGCGCCAGCTCACGGACGCCATCCTCACCGCCAAGTCCGACCTGGACGCCATCCGCGAGCGCCTGGGAGCCGCCATCGCGGCCGTCACCTCCAACCTCGCCGACGCCGAACACCTCCAGACCGACCCCGACCTCTTCGCGCCGCTCATTGCCGACGCGCACGAGGCGATCACCACGGCACAGTCCGCCCTCATCACGCTCGACAGCCCGCTCGACGCCCTCGAGCGCCTGCGCCGCGTCGACGCCAGGCTCAACGCCACCCTCGACCCCCTGCGCCGAACGGGCAGGGCCACCCATCCCCCCTCCCACCAGGACAGGAGATGAGCACGCCCTGCTGCGGCAGTAAGGGCCACAAGTAACCAACACCCACCGACCTGCGGGGCCCCGGCCTCGCGCTCAACCCGCGCACGAGCGCATCACACAAAGGAGAACACCATGGCTGAGAAGCAGACGATCCTGGGCCGCATCGCCCAGCTCGCGAAGGCCAACATCAACGCGATCCTCGACAAGGCCGAAGACCCGCAGAAGATGATCGACCAGCTGGTCCGCGACTACACCAACTCCATCGTCGAGGCCGAGAACGCGATCGCCCAGACCCTGGGCAACCTGCGCCTGGCCGAGAAGGACTACGAGGAGGACGTCAAGGCCGCTGCCGACTGGGGCCAGAAGGCCGCCGCCGCCTCCGCCAAGGCCGACGCCCTGCGCGCCGCAGGCGACGAGGCCGGAGCCACCAAGTGGGACGACCTGGCCAAGGTTGCCATCGGCAAGCAGATCCAGTTCGAGAACGAGGTCAAGACCGCCGAGCCCGCCCTGCAGGCACAGCGTGAGGTCGCCGAGCGCCTGAAGAAGGGCCTCGCTCAGATGAAGGACAAGCTCGCCGAGCTCAAGTCCCGACGCGACCAGCTCATCGCCCGCGAGAAGACCGCCAAGGCGCAGGCTCAGGTCACCGACGCCCTCTCCTCCATCAACATCCTGGATCCCACGAGCGAGCTCGGCCGCTTCGAGGACCGCGTGCGTCGCCAGGAGGCCCTGGCCCAGGGCAAGGTCGAGCTGGCCGCCTCCAGCCTCGACGCCCAGTTCGCGGAGCTCGAGACCGACTCCTCGCAGATCGAGATCGAGGCTCGTCTGGCCGCCCTCAAGGGCAAGTCGGCACAGTGATGCGCGACTAGCGTCGCGCTCATAGAACGGCCGGGCGGCCCCTCACGGGGCCGCCCGGCTCGTTTATACGTCTGTCGTTGGTTCGCGCGGCGCGCCAGGTTACAGGAAGGACATCGGGTCGAAGTCGTCGATGTCGATGATGTGGAGCCTGGGCAGGCGCACCTGGAATGCGTGCACGTCGTATTCGAGGTCGATGATCTCCAGGCCGCGCTCTTCCAGCTCGTGGAGCTGGGAGGAGAGGAACTCCTTGAAGCACATGACCGCGACACGCCGACCCTGGTCCAGGAGCGTCTCGATCTGGGGCAGGAAGTCGGCGTCGTGGCTGGCCAGGATAACATCGCCCGAACCGAGCTCAGCAATCGCGTCCATCGTGCGCTGCAGGCCCACGTCGACGACCTTCATGTCGGCGGGACCCGACAAGGGGATCACCGAGTAGTCCATCGCCGTCAGGGCCTGGACGAACCCCATGGGCAGGAAACCCGAAGAACCGTTGAGGAAGAACAGGCCCTTGGCGCGCTGGCCCCAGCGGCCATGTGCGCACTCCAGGACACGATCCCAGCGGGGGCGCTCCTCGGGATTCGGGCGGCGGTCCAGGACCGACAGGCCGAGCGTAGCGTCGATATTCTCGCCGTCGACGACGAGGTATGTCGTTTGATAATTAGAGCTTTCCATGGGGTCAATTGTAGATGACGCGGCGAGCACCACTGTCGGCCTTGGGTCCTAGGAATCCGCGCGCAATGACACCGCGCACGACGAGGCCGGGACCGCTCTCGCAGCCCCGGCCTCGTCCCTATGTCAGGAACGCGATCACAACACGTCGTCGTCCACCCAGTCCAGTGTGCGGGTGACGGCCTTCTTCCACAGGCGGTAGGTCCGGTCGCGCTCGGCGGGCTCCATGGTGGGCTTCCAGCGCTTGCCTTCCTGCCAGTTGGCGACGACGTCGTCGGTGCTCGACCAGTAGCCAACCGCCATGCCGGCCGCGTAGGCGGCACCCAGGGCGGTGGTCTCGATGACCTTCGGGCGAACAACGTCCACACCGCACAGGTCGGCCTGGAACTGCATGACCAGGTCGTCGTGCGTCATACCGCCGTCGACCTTGAGCTCCTTGAGCGGGACGCCGGAGTCGGCGTTCATCGCGTCGAGAACCTCGGCGCTCTGGAACGCGGTCGACTCCTCGACGGCGCGGGCGATATGGCCCTTATTGACGAAGCGGGTCAGGCCCACGATCGCGCCGCGCGCGTCCGCACGCCAGTAGGGGGCGAACAGGCCGGAGAACGCGGGCACGAAGTAGACGCCGCCGTTGTCCTCAACGGAGGAGGCCAGCTCGCCAATGTCGGAGGACTTGACGATCATGCCCAGGTTGTCGCGCAGCCACTGCACGAGCGAACCGGCCACGGCGATCGAGCCTTCGAGGGCGTAGACGGCCGGCTGGTCACCCAGCTTGTAGGCGACGGTCGTGAGCAGGCCGTTATCTGAGAACACGGGCTCGGTGCCGGTGTTCATGAGCATGAAGCAGCCGGTGCCGTAGGTGTTCTTCGCCATGCCCTTCTCGAAGCAGGCCTGGCCGAAGGTGGCCGCCTGCTGGTCGCCGAGGATACCGGCAATCGGGGTGTCGATGAGCAGACCGTTCTTGCGGCCGTAGCCGTAGATCTCGGAGGAGGACTTGATCTCGGGGAGCATCGACATGGGGATGCCGAAGATCTCGCAGACGTCCTCACGCCACTGAAGGGTGCGGATATCCATGAGCATGGTGCGCGAGGCGTTGGTGACGTCGGTGCAGTGCACGCCGCCGTTGATGCCGCCCGTCAGGTTCCACAGGACCCAGCAGTCGGTGTTGCCGAAGAGCAGGTCGCCGGCCTCGGCGCGCTCGCGGGCACCCTCGACGTTGTCGAGGATCCACTTGATCTTGGAGCCGGAGAAGTAGGGGGACAGACCGAGGCCACAGATCTGGCGGAAGCGGTCCGGGCCCTCGTCACCCTCGAGCTCCTTGACGATGTCGGAGGTACGCATGTCCTGCCAGACGATCGCGTTGTAGACGGGCTCGCCGGTGTTCTTATCCCACACGACGGTGGTCTCACGCTGATTGGTGATACCGACGGCGGCGAGGCTGTGGCGGTTGATCTCCGCCTTCTGCAGAGCCTCGGCGACGACGGTGCGAGTGGTCTCCCAGATTTCGATGGGGTTGTGCTCCACCCAGCCCGGGTTCGGGAAGATCTGGGTGAATTCCTTCTGTCCGACGGAGACGATCTCGCCGGAGTGGTTGAAGATGATCGCACGGGTCGAGGTGGTGCCCTGATCGATGGCGAGAACGAACTTTTCGGTGGTCATGAGTGTCCTTTCGGAGGCGTTATCACGTCGTTGTGTGTGCCGCGTCGATCCACCTGCGCGGCGGGCGGGACTTCGCAGTCCCACAAAATGTCACCCCGGCGGCGGGGTATGACGCGGGCGAGGCCGCGGTGGCCTCGCCCGCGCACTCACTCTCAGGCGAGGGTGAGGAAGTAGAGAACGGTGCCGACGATGGCGCCGACGATCGGGCCGACGACGGGGACCCAGGAGTAGCCCCAGTCGGAGCCGCCCTTGCCCTTGATGGGCAGGATCGCGTGGGCGATACGGGGGGCGAGGTCACGGGCCGGGTTGATGGCGTATCCGGTGGGGCCACCGAGCGAGTTACCGATGACGACGATGATGAGCGCGACGCCGAGCGGACCGACCGCAGTCTCGGTGTGACCGGATACGAAGACCCACAGGACGAGCACGGCAGTGCCGATGGCCTCAGTGAGGCAGTTCCAACCGTAGGAGCGAATCTCGGGGCCGGTGGAGAAGACGCCGAGCTTGAGGGCGGGATCGCAATCCTCGTCGAAGTGCTTCTTGAAGGTCAGCCAGCACAGAACGGCACCGACGAAGGCGCCGAGGAACTGGGCGACAATGTAGACCGCAACATTGGTGCCGGTGACGGGAATGTCGCCCGCCAGGGTGACGCTGGGGTCGAACATGTGGGCGACGACCTTGGCGATCGTCACCGCGGGGTTCAGGTGACCGCCGGAGCGGAACGCAACGTAGACGCCGGCGAAGACCGCGAGACCCCATCCCCAGTTGATGACCAGCCAGCCGCCGCCCTTGCCCTTGGACTTGGGCAGCAGGTTCGTGGCGACGACGCCACCACCGAGGAGCAGCAGGACAGCCGTGCCGAGGAACTCAGACCAGAAAAGCTGGCCCGTGGTAGGGACAGCCGCATCGGCGGCTGCCGGGAGCAGTGTTGTGAGCATGTTTCCCTATCTTTCTCCGGCGCGTCCTCGCGCCGGGTCACCGGTGTTCTTTCACCGCCAACTGTGTACCGTCGAACAATATCCGCTCGGATAAGCTTCGCGGGTCACATCACAGTATGTCACTTGTTGCACGTTAGCCCAAACTGAGTGCACATCCGTGCAGCACTCCACATGTGACCCTGACCATATGACACGCTTTCCGCATGCCAACCCTCCAGACTCCTTAATCTCCAAAGTCACACATCTGCACGCTTGTGCATGGCACACTAGAAAACGTGACAATACGTGACGAACAGGCGCACGAGGCCGCCTCAATGTACTACCTCCAGGGGCAGACGATGGAGACAATCGCCCGCCACCTGCAGATATCACGCTCCTCGGTCTCGCGACTTCTCGCCCACGCGCGAGAGGTCGGTCTGGTGCGCATCTCAGTGTCCGCCTCCCCGGGAACCAAGGGCACACTCGCCGGGCAGATCGCCGACCTCTTCGGCGTCCAGGTTTCTGTCGTTCCCGTTCACGACGTCCACACCGAGGTCAACCGCCTGCACAACGTTGCGCTCGTCGCGGCGGAACACCTCATCGACATGCTCTTCCCCGGCGTCACCCTCGGCATCGCCTGGGGAAACACCACCGCCGAAGTGACACGGGCCATGCCCCACGTGTCTTTTGCGGGTTCCACAGTCGTCCAGCTCAACGGAGCGGCCACCGCCACTGAATCGGGTATGCCCTACGCCGAGGCCATCATCGCTCGCGCTGCGAAGGCCATCGGCGGGCGCATCGTCAACTTCCCCGTGCCCGCATTCTTCGACTACGCGGACACCAAAGAGGCACTCTGGCGCGAACGCTCCGTCCAGTCGGTCCTCAACACGATCGACAGCGCGGACGTCGCCCTCTTCGGCGTCGGCTCCATGTCGGCCCGCCTCCCCTCCCACGTCTACTCGGGGGGTTTCCTCGACCCCAGCGAGATTGCGGCGGCCCAGAACGACGGGGTCGTCGGCGACGTGTGCACCGTCCTCATCCGCGAGGACGGCTCCACAAACATGCACCTCAACGAGCGCGCCTCGGGCCCGATCCCGGCCACGCTGAAGAAGATCCCGCGCCGCCTCTGCGTCGTCTCCGGCGCCTCCAAAGCCCTGCCCCTACTGGGCGCCCTGCGTGCCGGGGTCGCCACCGACCTCATCCTCGACGACGGGGCCGCCCACGAGCTCCTCGACATCGTCCACACTCGCGCCCTGCACCCCCGGCCACGAGGCTAGAGGATCGTCGCGCGCTACTCCCGCGCCACCCACCGTCGGGTGCCTAACAGCGCGCGGGCCCCGGCCTCGTCCGCGTCGGGTACGAGGCCGGGGCCCTTTTATCGGCTCGGATCAGCCCAGGCGCTTGACCAGCGGGAACGGAATCGTCTCGCGGATGCCCTGGCCGGTGAGGACCATGAGCAGGCGGTCGATACCCATACCCATGCCGCCGCACGGCGGGAAGCCCTGCTCCATGGCGATGAGGAAGTCCTCGTCCATGACCATGGCCTCGGGGTCGCCGTTGGCGGCCGCGAGGGCCTGCGCCTCGAAGCGCTCGCGCTGGACGACCGGGTCGGCCAGCTCGGAGTAGGCGGTGCCCGTCTCGAAGCCGCGCACGTACAGGTCCCACTTTTCGGTGAGGCCGGGGCGCGAGCGGTGGTAGCGGGTCAGCGGGGAGGTGTCCTCGGGGAAGTCGTAGACGAAGGTCGGCGCCCACAGCTTGGAGGCGACGAGCTCCTCGAAGATGTCTTCGACGATCTTGCCGGACACGGCGTAGTCGTCGACCTCCAAGCCGATGCGCTCGGCGTACTTGACGAGGGTCTCGCGCGGCGTCTCCACCGTGACCTCCTCGCCCAGGGCCTCGGAGGTGGAGCCGTACAGGTCGATGCGATCCCACTGCCCCGACAGGTCGTACTCGGTGCCGTCGGCCAGGCGCACGATTTCCTCGCCCTCGGACAGGTCGAAGGCGTCGCGGGCGGCCTGCTGGATCAGGTCGCGCGTCAGGTCGGCCATGCCGTTGTAGTCCGAGTAGGCCTCGTAGGCCTCCAGGGAGGTGAACTCGGGGCTGTGCGAGGAGTCCATGCCCTCGTTGCGGAAGTTGCGGTTCATCTCGAAGACGCGATCCACGCCGCCGACGACCGCGCGCTTGAGGTAGATTTCCGTGGCGATGCGCAGGTACAGATCGGTATCGAGCGCGTTCATGTGCGTCGTGAAGGGGCGGGCTGCGGCGCCACCGTGAATCATCTGCAGCATCGGGGTCTCGAGCTCGATGTAGTCGCGGCGGAAGAAGTTCTCGCGGATCGAGCGGTTGACGGCCGCGCGGATGCGGACCATGTCGCGCGCGGCGGGGCGCGTGATCAGGTCGAGCTCGCGGCGGCGGATGCGCTGGTCCTCGGACAGGGTGATCTCTTCGCCGTCCTCGGTGGTCCACGTCTTGGGCAGGGGGCGCAGCGCCTTGGAGGCGATGGCCCAGGAGGCGTCCGGGGCGGGCAGCGCGGTGGGCGCGGCGTCGTACTCGGCCTGAGCCTCGGGCGTGACCTCGGCGGGGGTCGCGAAGATCGATAGCTCGCCGCGGCGCGAGGAGATCACGCGGCCATGGACGAAGAGGTGATCGCCAAGGTCGACGTCGTTCTTGTAGGCGGCCAGGGACTCGGCGCCGACGGAGGCGGCGGAGAGCATGACCTGGATCTTGTTGCCTTCGCCGTCCATGAGGGTCGCGAAGCAGAGCTTGCCGCCGTTGCGCGCGAGGATGACGCGGCCCGCCAGGCCCACGTAGTCCTCGGTCTCTTCGCCGGCCTCGAGGTGCGCGTACTTCTCACGCACCTCCTTGATGGTGGTCGTGATCGGCAGGCGCACGGGGTATGCGGGGATGCCGGCCTCCATGAGGCGGGCACGCTTAGCCGCGCGGATCTTCACCTGCTCCGGGGTGTCGTCTGCGGGTGGTTGCGTGGGCGTGGAAGAAGAATCGGTCATGCGCCTATCGTACCGGGATTTAGCCCCGCGACGAGGCAGTGGCCCGGTTGGGCAGGTCACGAAGCGTCCGGGCCACTTCCTTCTCGTACTGCGATTGAGACTCCCCGACGTGCGTTCATTAGGCGGTGAGAGCGGCCAGCGGGAACGTGGTAACCCCACCCTCGAGCATCATCGTTGGACCATCAGCCGTAACGACAGCAGCGAAGGAAGGCGCTCCCATACGCTCATCGTCAACCACCCCAAGGAATCGCATCAGACTCTTGGCTCCTGCAGGTATCGCGGGCTGTCCGAGCTTGACCTCAATCGCTCCCCATCGACCGTCAGGCAGCTCGACAATCACATCAACCTCGCGTCCCGCCTTATCTCGATAGTGCATAACCTGCCCCCCAAGCTCCTGCACGTAGCTGCGCATATGCTGAACGACCATAGATTCAAACCAGAATCCCGCCGTGTTCAAGTCGGCGAGCAGCTTACGCGAGGATGCTCCCAAGGCCGCAGCAGCCAGTGCCGGATCAACAAAGTGAACCTTAGAGGCGGAGCGAATAGCAGTCTTCGACCGTATCTGTGGAGACCATGCATATTGTTCCTCGACAAGGAAAATACGTTCCAACGAACCAATGTACCCGCTAACGGTACGCGGCTGAATATCACCCACGCCTCGCATATCCGCCGCGATCGTTGTCAGCTTCAGCTCGGACGACAGGTTGCGCGCCAGCGAGCGCAGCAAGGCTGTCACTGTTCGTGGGTTACGGCGAGGTTCATCATCCAGGCGCGCAATGTCACTGACAGCAACATCCTCAAGGTACGCGCGCAGATTACGCTGGGCATCCTTCTCTACCAAATCAAGGTCTGCGGGCCACCCTCCATGCACAAGGGCAGAGAGCATTGTGGGAACATCCATCGGCGAGGTGAGAGCAGGGGTTGGCAGATCACCGTCAAAGAGGCCCTCGAGCGAGACGGTTCCAACTCCTAGCCCACGCTCTTCGAGAGTCATAGGGCGCATCCGCAGACGCACGAATCTATGTGCACCAGAGTGTCGCATCGCATCCTGAGCGGGAACCGATGACCCAGTGAAGATGAACTGCCCCTTCGCACCACGCCGATCAATCTCATGCCTGGCCGTATTCCACAGCTCGGGCGCCAGCTGCCACTCATCAACGAGGCGTGGTGTCTCGCCCTCGAGCAGCAAACGCGGGTCCACCTGGAGCGCAGCTACAACACTAGGCGAGCCACCATCGAGGATCACAACCGATGCGGCATGGTGACGACCCGTCTGTGTCTTGCCGGACGCGCGGACACCATCGATCAGCACACCACCCGAGGTTCGCAATGCAGATTCGACGCTGCGATCAAGAATGCGCGACCGGTACATTTTCCTTCTCTTTCAAGTAAAAAGTAGCACATTAAGCTAATGTAGCGCATGTTTTGGACAACAATGAGCGCATGTTTTGGACGACTATTAGCGCATGTTTTGGCTACATTTTAGCGCGCGTTTCGGACGTATAGTTACGCATGTTATGCTTGCCTCGCCTCTGATGCCACACCTTCACGGCAGCTGGGCCCCACTGGTGGCAACGCAGGCAGGGCACCCACACTGCCGCCACTGGGGTTAACTCGCGCATGAAAGGGTCCCAGATACACAAAGTACCCACTGTCACCAGTGGGCACTTCCCGCGCTGTGCAGAGTTGTTTAGACGCCGGAGCTTTTCAGGCCCAGCTCGCGGGCACGGCGTGAGTCCTCGGGGACAGACCCCGCGTGGTCACCGGCGCTCACGATTGCGTTGGAGCCGTCGACGAAGACGACGGAGGGCTTCACCTGACGCACGAGGGATTCGGGCACCTGGGCGTAGGCCATGATGATGACGAGGTCGCCGACACTCACCTTGTGGGCGGCAGCCCCGTTGAGCTGAATCGTGCCGCTGCCTCGCTCGCCCGCAATCGTGTAGGTCGAGAGGCGCTCGCCGTTGTTGACGTCGACGATGTCGACCTTCTGGCCGGGCACGATGTTCGCGGCGTCCAGCAGGTCCTCGTCCACCGTGATCGAGCCGACGTAGTGCAGGTCGGCGCCGGTGACGACGGCGCGATGGATCTTGCCGATGGCCATCTCGCGGGTCATTTCCATCATGCGTTCTCCCCCGCATGCTCGGAGCAGGTGCAGGCGCCGGCGTGAAGCGCCACCTCCATGTTGTCGATAAGGCGGGTCGTGCCCACCTTGGCGGCGATGAGGATACGCCCCTCGCGTGAGCCATCGGCGCTGATCGTGGGCGCGGCCGCGCCTTCGCCGACGGGCACGGACTCGGTGCCAGCGAGGATCTCGAAGGTCCCCGCGTCCACGAGGGCGATGTAGTCCAGGTCGATGCCGCCCTCGGCGTCGATCACCGAGCGGCATTCGGCGACGATCCCGGCGGGCTTGGCCCCGGCCTCGGCGGCCTCGGCGCCGCGACGAAGCGCGCGCGAGAGGGCGCGGGCGCGGATGCGCTCATCCTCGCTCAGGTACTGGTTACGGCTGGACAGGGCGACCCCGTCTTCCGCGCGCACGATTGGCACGGGGTGGACGCGCACGGGGATGTCCAGCTGGGTAAAGACGGTGCGCAGGACGGCCAGCTGCTGGGCGTCCTTCTGGCCGTACAGGGCCACGTCGGGGCGCACGAGGTTGATGACCTTGGTGCACACGAGTGCGACGCCCGCGAAGTGCGTGGGGCGCGTCTTGCCCTCGAGGACGCGCGCGATCGGACCCGGGTCGATCGTCACCGTCGCGGGTGCGGGGTACACGTCCTGGGGCGTTGGCGCCCACACGAGGTCAGCTCCCACCGTCTCCAGCGCGTCCATGTCGGCGTCCAGGGTGCGCGGGTAGGCGTCGAAGTCCTCGCCGGGCGCGAACTGCGTCGGGTTGACGAAGATCGTGACGATCACGTGATCGGCCAGTTCGCGGGCTTCGCGCACGAGCTGCAGGTGCCCGGAGTGGAGGGCGCCCATAGTCATCACGAGGGCCTTCGTGCCGGGCAGGCGCGACAGGGCATCGGCCAACTCGGCACGCGTGTGGGTCAGGACAGGACGGTGAGTCATAGTTCTATTCTTGCAACTTCGGCCCGCCGGTGCGTCATCGAGTCACTTTCCTCACGCCCCGCGTTTTCGCGACGAGGCGGGGGCGGCGGGCGCGCTCATTCGCACGTTTTGGGATCGGCGGGTTTATCGTCGTCAGGCGCCGGGGTCAAGGAGGGCAACCTCGACGCTGGTGGCGGCCCGTTCGTCGAGGAGACGAGCGTCGCGCAGCAGACGAGTCAGGGCGCGGGTCATGTCCGCATAGGTGTCGCGTTCGCCCGCGAGGGCCTCCCGGGTCCCGAGGCAGCGGGCGTGAGCGGCTATCGTTCCAGCGTCCCCGCGGGCGGCGGGTCCGGAGATGCCCGCAACCCCCTCGGTGAGAGCCCGGTCGAGGGCGGCCTCGAGGAGCGGGCGCGCGTAGAGGGCGGGGTTCTCGATCCCGGCCTCGGCCAAAATGCGGGTCGTCTGCACGGTGATGCCCGCAATGAAGTTGGCGCCGTGGGCGAGACCCGCGTGGTAGAGGGGTCGATCCTCCTCGTCGACGACGACGGGTTCGCCACCCATTTCGACGACGAGGGCCTGAGCGATCGGCAGGAAGGGCGCCGCGGCCGTCACCGCGAAGGGCGTGCCCACGAGGCGCGCCACGTCGACGCTGGTCCCGGTGAACGTCATCGCCGGGTGGATGGCCAGCGGGATCGCTCCCGCGCCCGCGGCGGCGCCGAGCAGCCCGACGCCCGAGGCACCCGACAGGTGAATGACGATGTGGCCGGCCTGCCAGGCGCCCAGGTCGGCGAGGCCGGACGCGAGGGGGCCTATCTGGTCGTCGGGAACCGCCAGGATGACCACCTCGGAGCGTCGCACAACCTCCTCGGGGGAGGCGATCGGCACGCCGGGGAGCATCGCGTCGGCGCGCTCGCGCGAGGCATCTGAGGATGCGGACACGGCGACAATCTGGTGGCCGACTGCGCGCAGAGCGGAGCCGACGACAGGGCCGACGTGGCCCATGCCGATAATGCCGATACCGAGGCGTCCAGGGGTGCTCATGGAGTCATTGTCGCCGATCCGCGCCTCACTCGCTGCGCGCTGAGTCGCGCGAAGTCGCCTCGACGACCTCGGTGACGCGCGAGAGCCAGCGCTCGGGAGCCTCGGCCTCGCGGCGAACCTTCAAGGCCTGCGACAGCTGCGCCCACAGCTCCACGGAGCGGCCCGCCTCGACGTGCTCGGCCATGGATGCCACCGGCCCGGGGACTAGGTCGGCGCGCACCGAGGCGACACGGCGCCAGCGCTGAATGGGTCCCTGGTGCAGTGACACCGACTGGATGCGCATTAGCGGGATGATCGAGAAGCGCAGGTTGAAGAAGCCGTCGCGGATAGCAAACACAGCGTCGGTCAGACAGAAGGCTCGCCGACTGTAGACCACGGGGTCCAGGATTCGCGCGCTACTCGGAATCGGAGTCATCCAGCCGTCGTCGCGCGTGCCCGAGCGTAGGGACTCGACGAAGCCCACGGGATCATCCACCCCCAGGTCGGGGATCGCAATCGCGATGGCGCGCAGGAGATCGGCGCGGTTACCAACGGGCAAAAGCACGTCGGAGGCCACATCCACCTGCATGCCCTTATTCTTCTCATCCTTGGTGGTCGAGGCGTTACCCGCCTGTGTGATTTCCACGCGGTACCAGCCAAAAATGCGCCAGACCAGCGGCTGGGTGACCTGCAGGGCATGGATGCGCCCCGGGGGAATCGTCACCTGTCGGCGAGCCGTGAGACCTCGGTTAATGCGCACGCCGTCAGCCGCGATAGCGGCGGTAAAGCCAAACTCTCGATCGAAGCGCGCCCAGACGGCCCCCAGGAGGCTGAACGATCCGGCGAGGATACCCAGGAAGCTCATGCGCGAGGTGACTCCGACGACTCCAACCAGGAAGCCGTTGAGGCCCAGGAGGAAGACGCCGAAGAACAGGGCAACGGCGTTGTCGAAAGTCGCCAGCATGGAGGCCAGGAGCCTGACGAAGCCGACCTTGAAGACGCGGCGCTCGGGGGCTTCCAACGGTGATGCGCCGCTGCGGCGCCCCACGGTTGAGGCCACGGCATCGGCAGAAGGATCCACGGCCTCGTCGATTGCGCCCGAGGCCAGGGCGAGCAGGAGCGCACGCAGCTCTTCGAGTCGGCGACTCGTGAGCAGGCCCAGCTTAATGCGCGAATCCTGGCCGCCGGCAACCTCAATGTCGAGGTACCCCAGGCGCACGATGCGGCCGAGAAGCGAGTGGGAGACATTCACCGTCTGGATGCGCGACAGGCGCGCGTGACGCTGGGTGCGCTTGAGGATACCGGCGCGGTACCACACCGCGGTCGAGGTGATCGCATAACGCGTCATCTTCCACGACAGGTAGCAGTAGGCGCCGGCGATGGCCGAAACCGCTCCGGCAACGGCGGCGAGGCCCAGCAGGACACCGATGCTCTCGAAGCGAACGGGCTCTGCGCCCGACAGCCACGCCGCGAGCGCAGACGCATTCGCCAGGGTCACCAGGCCCAAGACACCCGTTACCGTTCCCACGACGCGGGGAAGGTAGGTCAGCGGGTGAAGCGGCTTCCATTCCTCGGGGGCGACCCCGTCAGCGGACAGGTCCTTACTCATAGGCCCATCAGCTCCGCAGAACCACGCTCGGCCAGGACGTCGCGCAGACCCACCGCGTTGGCAACCGGCACGCCGCTAAGAGTCGCGTCGGTCTTCGCACTCGCGGTCGAGAGCTTGATCGTGGCGATACCCATGAAGCGCAGAACGGGCCCCTGGTGGATGTCGACGTACTGGATGCGGCCGTAGGGAACCATTGTGAGCCTGCGGTTGATGACGCCGCGGCGGATCACGAAGTCCGTCTCCGCCAGGGCGTAGCGCAGGGCTCGCACCTGGGCGGGAATAAGCCACAGGCAGAACAGGGCGATGAGCGCGGGGACGAGCATGAGCCACCACAGCGCCGGGATGTCGACGATGAGGACGAGCGCTGAGATCGCGCCGCACAGGGCGCCGCACAGGGCAAAGGCGTTGCCGAGGCGCAGGGCGGCGAGCTTGGGGGACACGTGCTGGAATTCGACGCCGTCGGGAGACATGACGTCCGCTGAGTTCTGGGATGACATGCTTCAATTGTTGCATATCTTTTCTGCGCCTTTTCTTGTCCTTTGCCCCCGCACGGCAGACAGAGGTGACGAAGCAAACAGAAGCAGCACCATTACTCCCACCTACCTCACAGGAAACCTTCAGACAGATGGGTGACACTAGTTGCATGAGCACCCCGGGAACTGAAGCAAAACTGCTCGTCGTCGACGACGAGCCCAACATCCGCGACCTCCTCGCCTCCTCCCTGCGCTTCGCCGGCTTCGACGTCGTCACCGCCGAGGACGGCAGCGGCGCATTTCACGAAGCCCAGGCCTCGCGCCCCGACCTCATCGTCCTCGACGTCATGCTCCCCGACATGGACGGCTTCACCGTCACACGCCGCCTGCGCGACGCCGGCATCACCACCCCCGTCCTCTTCCTCACCGCGCGCGACGACATGCGCGACAAGATCCAGGGCCTGACCGTCGGCGGCGACGACTACGTCACCAAGCCCTTCGGCCTCGAAGAAGTCGTCGCCCGCATCCGCGCCATCCTGCGCCGAACCATGGGCTCCGAAGAAGATGACGCGTTCCTGCGCGTCGGAGACCTCGTCATCGACGAGGACGCGCACGAGGTCACGCGCGCCGGCATCCCCATCGACCTGTCCCCCACCGAGTTCAAGCTCCTGCGCTACCTCGTCATCAACGCCGGCCGCGTCGTCTCCAAGATGCAGATCCTCGACCACGTCTGGGAATACGACTGGGACGGCGAGGTCGCCATCGTCGAGTCCTACATCTCCTACCTGCGCCGCAAGCTCGCGGTCAAGGGAGCATCCGGGGAGCTCATCCACACCAAGCGAGGCGTAGGCTACATCCTGCGCGCCGAGGAGTAACGTGCACCCCAGCCTGGCTCAACGCGTCGAGGCCTGGTGGGACGCCAAACCCCTGTCCTCGCAGCTCGTCACGCTCATCACCTTCCTGCTCGCCGTCGGCCTCTCGCTGTCCGGCACGGTCATGATCGGCCTCCTCCAGCGCCACCTGACCTCTCAGATCGACGATCAGCTGATCGCCACCGCGCACACTCTCCAAATCTCCGCGTCCACCGCGACATTCTCCGCCGACGGCCAGGGCGGCATCCCCACCCTCTATTACATTCAGATTCGCGACACCGACGGAAACGACCGCTACTTCTACTCCGAGGACACGCTCAGGGCCTCGGGCAAACCCAACCTGCCCGAGCTCGTCGACACATCCTCCGCCCCCGTCTCCTCCTTCCGCACCCTACCCATCACCGTCTCCTCCTCGAAGATGGGTCTCGGATGGCGCGCCCTCGTCGTCCCCGTCTACGACCAGGACTCCGGCGTCTTCTCCGGGTACATGACGATCGCCCTCCCCCTGTCCGACATCCAACACACCCTGCGCACCACGGCCTCGTACTTCACCGTCGCCGGCATCATCATCGTCCTCATCGGCGGATGGGCGGGGCGCGTCCTCGTGCGCCGCGCCCTCCTGCCGCTGCGATCCATCGAATCCACCGCCGGCAAAATCGCGGCCGGGGACCTCACCAAGCGCGTCACCCCGCATCCGCCGACCACCGAGGTCGGCTCCCTGTCCCTCTCCCTCAACTCGATGCTCACCCAGGTCGAACAATCCTTCGAGGCCCGCCAGACCTCGGAGCGCAAGATCAAGCGCTTCGTCTCCGACGCCTCACACGAGCTACGCACCCCCCTAGCGGCGATCTCCGGATACTGCGAGCTCTACTCCATGGGCGGCGTGCCCGCCGAGAGGATCGAGGAAGTTATGGGCCGCATCGGCTCCGAGTCGGCGCGCATGGCCAACCTCGTCGAAGACCTCCTGACCCTCGCCCGCCTCGACGAGGGGCGCCCCCTCGACATCACCGACATCGACTTGGTGAAGCTCGCCGACAACGCCGTCTTCGACCTGCAGGCCCTCGACCCCACGCGCACCGTCGGACTCATCGGCATCAACGGGCGCACTCCCCCGATGACTCTCATCGTCCCCGGCGACCGCGACCGCCTCTCCCAGGTCTTCACCAACCTGATCGGCAACATCGTGCGCTACACCCCCCAGGGATCCCCCGTCGAGATCGCACTCGGACGCAGCGGCGACACAGCCATCGTCGAGCTGCGCGACCACGGTCCCGGCATCGACGAGACCGACCGCGGCCGCGTCTTCGAGCGCTTCTATCGGGCCGACTCGTCGCGCAATCGCAAGTCGGGCGGCTCGGGTCTGGGCCTGGCCATCGTCTCCGGCATCCTCGGCGCACACCGTGGAAACGCCTCGCTCACGAAGACGAAGGGCGGCGGCCTGACCGTGCGCATCGAGCTCCCCACGGCGTGAAAGACGTAACGAAGAGTCGCACACATGCGATTTTTCGCCGATTTTTCCCCATTTTGAGCCGAACACTTTCCTGCAAACCCTCGGGATTTTCCCCGATTTTTGACCAACGGAGGTGACCGCGGGGAAAAAGCGCATTAGCATGGCGGGGTATTCCTGACCTAGGAGAGTGGCCCATGGGTGCACAGGCACCTCAGTGGCTGCTGGCGTCGTTCGTCGACGCCATGCAGCAGATCGGCGCAACCGCGACCGAGACAGACCTCGAACATGAGGGCGCAGACCTCATGCAGCGCTGGAGCGCGCCCGAACGCCAGTTGCACAACGTGCGTCGACTCATGAACACGCTGACCCACATCGACGAGATCGCTTCCTCCGCGCACGACCCCGACATCCTGCGCGTCGCCGCCTGGTACCACGGCGCGTTCCTCAACAAGGCTCTCGAGATTAAGCTGGGCGGCTTCCAGGCTAACTTCGCAGCCACCCGTTGCATCGACCATGCACACAACCGCCTCACCAGCCTCGGTGTCCCCGAGGAGGTCGTGGCGCGCATCGACGAACTTATCGCTTTCGTGACACGCCATCGCGCCCCGCGCACCGACTTCGATGCCCAGGTCCTTGTGGACGCCGATCTGGCGGGCCTATCCGTCAGCCCCCAGGAGTACAAGAAGATCCGTTGCGCTCTGCGCGCCGAGCTGAGCGAACTCGATGATCTGCAGTTCGTCAAGGCCCGCATCGCGCTCCTGAAGAAGCTGCTCAGCTACGAGACCATCTACCAGTCTCCGCTCGGCGCCGCCTGGGAGGACACCGCCCGCGCGAACCTCGAGGTCGAACTGAAGCGCCTTGAACGAGACAAGACCCAGCTGTGCGAGGCCACCCAGGCGGACGAGGCCGACGACTCGGATGACTCGGACGATTCGGACGAGATCATCGAAGATTCCCTTACCTCCACGGGTACGCTCATCATTAAGCGCCGCTCCATCAAGAAGCGTGTCCCCGTTCATTCGGCGGAGGATGAGGTCACCTCGACGGGTGTTCTGCCGCGCAAGATCGAGGAGCCCAGCGATTCTGATGAGGACGAGGAGGCGACCTCTTCCCTCGAATCTGCCGTCGAGTCGCTGGACCTGCCTAACGCAGACTGAGTCCGTTTCACGCTTGTTTCACGGCCCGGCGCGCCACGCGGCGCGCCGGGCTCCGCGTATCCACAGGAGCCAGCCCCCGCCTCGTCTATCCACAGGGGGGCGGCGCGCTACTCCCCTGTCCACAGGCCCACCAAACGGGTTCGACTAGTGGCGGGCACGAGCGTAGCGTCGAGAGCGACGGACCCACCCGGGGTCCCACAAAGGAGTGACATCATGACCGCTTACGCCGTCGACGCCGAACAGGTGTCCGCAGCATCCGCACAGGCCTGCGCGACCGCCTCCACGATCCGCAGTGAGGTCGACACCCTCATGTCCCAGCTGCTTGCCCTCCAGGACTCGTGGACGGGCGGAGCCCAGGCCAATTTCCAGGCAACGATCACCCAGTGGCAAGGCATCCAGGCCCAGACACACGACGCGCTTGACTCGATCTCCACGCAGCTACAGTCCGCAGCAAGCACCTACGCGGATGCTGAGGCACACTCGTCGGCACTGTTCGCAGGCGTCTAGACAAGCGCCCGGGGGCGGGACCCTCGCGAGTCCCGCCCCCGGGCGTATCAGCGTCACGCCGAGCGGCTCAGTACATGCCACCCATGCCGGCGCCAGCATCGTCGCCACCGGCGGCCGGCGGCTCGGGCTTGTCGGCGACGACAGCCTCGGTCGTCAGGAACATGCCCGCGATCGACGCGGCGTTCTGCAGCGCGGAAC
>ERZ772998.61-NODE-61-length-28871-cov-52.7342_pt1 | contig 28871 bp, 31 predicted proteins | sample MGYA00580669_ERZ772998 | MGnify/ENA primary metagenome ERZ772998 (study PRJEB29015, sample SAMEA2738052) | human oral metagenome | biome: human oral; feature: human-associated habitat; material: saliva | place: China | collected 2226 ... | reverse complement strand
TGTTGCCGACGGAGCGGTAGTTTTGTTCGAGTTTGACGGGCGCGTCGATGTGGAATTCTTCCATCAGCGCGGTCATGTTGCCGACGTTTGCGCCGCGGAAGCGGTAAATGCTTTGGTCGTCGTCGCCGACGGCAAAGACGGCGGCATGGTTACCGGCAATCAGTTTCAGCCATGCGTATTGCAGCTTGTTGGTGTCTTGGAACTCGTCAACCAAAATGTGGTTGAAGCGGTTTTGGTAGTGTTGGCGCAGGATTTCGTTGTTTTGCAGCATTTCGTAGCTGCGGAGCATGAGTTCGGCAAAATCGACCACGCCTTCGCGTTGGCAGATTTTGTCGTATTCGGCGTAGCACTCAATCATGCGGCGCGTGTGCGGATCGGGCGCGCTCAAGACGGAAGCGCGCAAACCGGATTCTTTTTGCGCGTTGATAAAGCCTTGCAGCGAACGCGGTGCGATGATTTCTTCGGCGATGTTGAGGCTTTTGAGCAGGCGTTTGATCAGGGAGAGCTGGTCGCCGCTGTCGAGGATTTGGAAGGACGAGGGCAGGCCTGCGTCGCGGTGGTGCAGGCGCAAAAAGCGGTGGCAAAGGCCGTGGAACGTGCCGAGCCACATGGCGCGGACGTTGATGGGAATCATTGCGCCCAAACGGGTCTGCATTTCTTTGGCGGCTTTGTTGGTAAACGTTACCGCCATAATGCTGTGTACGCTGGCTTGTCCGCTTTGCAAAAGCCATGCGATACGCGTGGTCAGCACGCGCGTTTTGCCGCTGCCTGCGCCTGCCAAAACGAGGGCGGATTGCGGCGGCCAGGTTACGGCGGAGAGTTGTTCGGGGTTTAAGCCTTGCAGCAGATTGGGGGCGGATTCGTTGGGAAACATGAAGAGGCCGTCTGAAAATAAATGGGAATGCGATATTTTAAAGGAAATACAAAAGGCCGTCTGAAAAGATGTTTCAGACGGCCTTTGCGTTAGAAGCCGATTAGAACGGACGTACTTCCAAACTGAACATACGGCGCGCGGTGTTCAGCATTTGGCAGCTGAAGCCCCACTCGTTGTCGTACCATGCGAACACTTTAACCATTTTGCCTGCGGTTACTTTGGTCAGCGTAGAGTCGAATGTGCTGGCTTGGGTAGTGTGGTTGAAGTCCATGGAAACCAGCGGCAGGGTGTTGTAACCCAAAACGCCTTTCAGACGGCCTTCTTCGGAAGCGGCTTTCATCAGCGCGTTGATTTCTTCGGCGGAAGTGTCGCGGCCTGCTTGGAAGCTCAGGTCAACCAGGGAAACGTTGACGGTCGGTACGCGGATGGCGAGGCCGTCGAGTTTGCCTTTCAGGTCTGGCAATACCAAACCGACGGCTTTTGCAGCGCCGGTTTTGGTCGGAATCATGTTTTCCACGCCGCTACGCGCACGACGCAGGTCTTTGTGGCGTACGTCGGTTACGGTTTGGTCGTTGGTCAGCGCGTGGATGGTGGTCATCACGCCGTTTACGATACCGATGTTTTCGTTCAACACTTTGGCTACAGGCGCCAGGCAGTTGGTGGTACAAGACGCGTTGGAGATAACGGTCATGTCGTCGGTAATTACGTCGTCGTTTACGCCGTAAACGATGGTTGCGTCAACGTCATCGCCGCCGGGAGCGGAAATCAGTACTTTTTTCGCGCCGCTTTCCAAGTGGATTTTGGCTTTCTCTTTGCTGGTGAACGCGCCGGTACATTCCATGACCAGGTCAACGCCCAATTCGCCCCATGGCAATTCGGCTGGGTTGCGGGTAGAGAAGTAAGGGATTTTTTTACCGTCGATGATGAGGTGTTTCTCATCGTGGGAAACTTCAGAGTTGAAGCGGCCGTGAACAGTGTCGAATTTGGTCAGGTGAGCATTGGTCTCGATGCTGCCGCTGGCATTGATGGCAACGATGTCGAGTTGGTCTTGCAGTTTGTAGTCAAAAATAGCGCGCACTACTTGGCGGCCGATACGGCCGTAGCCGTTGATGGCAACTTTGATACCCATGGCTTTTCCTCTTCTTTTGGGTTTGGGTTGTGGATTGAATGGCGGCAATTATAGCAAAAATGTAGTGCTGTGTAATTAATGTTTTATTGAAATTTTTAGGTTTGATTATTTTTGATTGTAGATGATTAGAGTAGAAATACAGGTTTGAATTTAATGTTATTTAATATTTCTTGCTATTTTATTTTTTATTAATTCTATTTTTGGTGTTTTATGCTCGTTTTAAATCATAGCAATGAAGAAAACGGGAAAAGGCGGATTGTTTTTGTTTATATTAAACAGAATTTGAGTGTGGCTTTTGATTACAACATACAACAGTGTAATTTTCAGACGGCCTAGGTTTAATCGAGCAAAAGTAAAAGGCCGTCTGAACATTTTTGATGACGTGGGATTTAATGCCTTGGATTCCCGATTTTCCTTGCCGGATAAGGGGAAGGCGGTTTTTAGCAAAGGGAAAATGGTCGGAGCAAGGGAGGGGAAAACGGGGGGATTGGGCTGTGTTCGGGTGTTATATAAATAAGTGTATGAAGTTTTTAGTCGTAGTGTATGAAGATTTTGCTGTGATTTAAATTCAATACTGACTTGCCAACAGTGTTAAATTTTTTTACGATAAGGTCAGATTATGTTTGCATGGTCATAAGCGGTGCATTCTCTATATCGGATATTATCCTTGTCCGAATATCTACTTTAACCGACCGGCTTGTCCGGCCTGATTCCTAAATATATACGCGCAAGGCTGAACGGCCTTGGCGACACTCGATTTTTAAGAGGTTCATCGTGTCAAATTCTCAATCCAGCGAACGCGCGACGTTTAGCAGTCGCCGCGCCTTTATGTTTGCTGCCATCGGCTCGGCCGTGGGCTTAGGCAACATTTGGCGATTCCCTTACATCGCTTTCGACAACGGCGGCGGTGCTTTCGTCCTCCCTTACTTGGTTGCGCTGTTGACGGCAGGTATTCCGCTGTTGCTGCTCGACTACGCCATCGGCCACCGTTACCGCGGTTCGCCACCTTTGGCCTTCCGCCGCCTCGGCCGTTTGTTTGAGCCTATGGGTTGGTGGAACTTCCTGACCAACGTCATCATCTGTATCTACTACGCCGTGATTGTCGGTTGGGCGGCAAGCTATGCTTATTATTCTTTGACTTCGGCATGGGGTACGGATCCGCAGGCATTCTTCTTCAAAGACTTCCTGCAAATGGCTGATGCCAAAGACTTGGGCTTGGATTTTGTCGGCAAAGTGGCCGGTCCGCTGATTGCCGTTTGGGTGTTTACGCTGGCGATTATGGCTTTGGGCGTGCAAAAAGGCGTGGCCGGTGCGTCCACATTCTTCATGCCTTTGTTGGTGGTGATGTTTGTCATCATGGTGGGTATTGCCCTGACTCTGCCGGGCGCGGCAAAAGGTTTGGACGCTTTGTTTACGCCTGACTGGAGCCGTTTGGCAGATCCGAAAGTCTGGGTAGCCGCATATGGCCAGATCTTCTTCTCGCTCTCTATCTGCTTCGGCATCATGATTACTTATTCTTCTTACCTGAAGAAAAAAACCGACTTGGGCGGTACCGGCTTGGTTGTCGGCTTTGCCAACAGCAGCTTCGAGTTGCTCGCCGGTATCGGCGTATTTGCCGCATTGGGCTTTATGGCTCAAGCTGCAGGCAAAGAAGTCAGCGAAGTGGCATCCAGCGGTATCGGTTTGGCGTTTATTGCGTTCCCAACCATCATCAACCAAGCGCCGATGGGCGCGTTGATCGGCGTGTTGTTCTTCGGCTCGCTGGTGTTTGCCGGTGTCACTTCCATGATTTCCATCGTTGAAGTGATTGTGGCCGCGATTCAAGACAAAATGAACCTCGGCCGTGTCAGCGCGACGCTGATTGCAGGCGTGCCAATGGCGATTATTTCCACCTTGCTGTTCGGTACGACCACCGGCCTGCCTGTGTTGGACGTATTGGACAAATTCATCAATACCTACGGCATTGTGGCTTCCGGTTTTCTTTACGTTTTGGCGATTGTTTTGTTGCGCAAACTGCCCGAACTGCGCAATCACTTGAACGCACTGTCTTCCATCCGTGTCGGCATTGTATGGACTGCCAGCGTGGTGGTAACTGTCGCCATGCTCGGCTATATGCTTTATCAAGATACCGCCGGCCTCTTACAAAAGAATTACAGCGGCTATCCTGACAGCTTCCTCAATATCTTCGGTTGGGGCATGGTGGGCGCTCTCTTGGTATTGTCTGTCCTGCTGTCGTTCTTGCCATGGAAACATGGTCAGAACTTCAATGTCAAAGACGAACATGAACACGAACGTGAAGGAGACGAATAATGAGTACTTCAGCTATTATTATGATGCTCGTCGCATTGATCGTCATTTGGGGCGGATTCATCGTCTCCGTCCTGCGCCTGCCTAAAGAATAAGGTTTGAGCAAATGAAAAGGCCGTCTGAAAGTCATTTTTCAGACGGCCTTTTTATGTATCAGCAAGAATGGAGAAAAGGTTAACTCATCATCCAAATCACCAAATGCACCATGGTCGGGCCAAACAATACCATAAACAGTCCGGCCAAAATCATGGTCAGGCTGGCCATGACGCCTTCGGTTTCGTGGCGTTGTCCGGCGCGCGATGTGCCGAAGCCGTGGGCGGCATTGCCGAATGCCACGCCGTTGGCGGTATGGAAACGGATGCGGGTGAAGGCTAAAAACAGGTCGCCGAATATCATGCCGACAAAGCCGGTGATGATGGTGAACAGGGAAACGAGCGAGGCGGAGCCGTGGATTTCGCTGGCAAGGACGACGGCAAAAGGGGTGGAGATGGAACGCGCCATCAGGCTGTTGGTTACTTCGTTGTTGAAGTGGAACATATGGCTCATGAGGAATGCGCTGACTACGCCGACAAACATGCCCACCATAATGGCGATGGACAAAATAGGCAGTTGGCGGCGGATGACTTCGCGGTTTTCATAGATGGGGACGGCAAAGGCAACGGTAACCGGAGTGAGCAGGAAGACGATGCCTTGGGTGTATCGATGGTAGGTGTCGTAGCTGATGCCGAATGCCAGCAGCAGGAGGATGGTGCTGACGGAGACGGTAACGACGGGGGAGAAAATCATTAAGGGTTTTTTGCGGTGGATTTTTTTGGCAACGACGTAGGCGAAACAAGTCCAAATGAAGCAGGCGAGGGCGGTGTAGTCCATTTTTATTCTCTATTTTTAGGAGTGGAGTTTTTTGTAGAGGCGGCGCTTCCAGCGGTAGCAGAAATCGAGGGTGAGGGCGGTGCTGATCATCACAAGCGCGGTGCCGACGGCGATGGTCAAAATCAGCTGCCAACCTTCGGACATCAGCAAGTCTTGATATTGCAAGACGGAAACCATAATGGGGATGAAGAAAAAGACGAGTTCTCCCAATGCCCATTTTGCGCCGTGTTCGACCATGCCGGGGCGGATAATGCGGCAGCCTAACAATGCGAGCATGAGAAACAGACCCAATACGCCTGAAGAAACAGGCAGATGCGTGAAGCGGACGATGAGTTCGGAAACGCCCCATACTGCGCCGATGATGGCAAGTTGCAAGGCCGTCTGAAAAAATCTGGTGAAGGAATCCATGATGCCAGTGTGTGTTGAATGAAAGGCTTGATTATAGAAACCTGGTTTCTGCATAATATGAATTATTAAATGAATAATCATGCCTTAGAGGAATAATGGATTTCAAAAACCTGCATTGTTTTGCCGAACTTATTCGCCTGCAAAGTTTTTCGGCCACTGCTTCCGCGTTGAACGTTACACAACCGACGGTTAGCAAAATCATTCAGGCTTTGGAAGAGGAATTGGGCGTACCGCTTTTGTGCAAAGAAAACGGACGCAAAAAGCGGCAGGTGCAGCCGACCGCAATCGGCGAAGAAGTCTATCGCCACGCTTTAAACCTTTTGCACGAACGTGATTTATTACTTGCCCGCATTGACGATTACCGCCATGTCAAAAGCGGGACGCTGCGTTTGGGTTTAGCCTTGTTTGGCAGCGATTTGCTCAGTCATGCGCTGTTTGATTTCCACCAAAAATGGCCGGACATCGAATTGTCGTTTTTGGAACAAGGTTCGCTCGCCATCGAGCAATCCCTGCGTAACAACGAACTCGATGCCGGACAACTGCTCGCGCCGGTTCACGAAGACTTCGACAGCATCACTTTGTGCGACTATCCGCTGGTTGTCTTGATGCCGAAAAATCGGGCGAGACACGATGCGCTGACGCTTAAAAGCCTGCAATACGAGCCCTTTATCCTTTTCGGTGCAGGTTTTTCCCTTAATGAAACCATTCAGACGGCCTGCCGCAATCAAGGTTTTACGCCCAATGTTGTCTGCCGTACCGGACAATGGAATTTGGTCGCCGACATGGTGGCGCACAATATGGGCATTGCCTTGTTGCCCGAATACTATGCCCGAAAAATCAATCCCGATGTCTTTGCCGCCATTCCTTTGGTTGAACCTGAAATTCGCTGGCAGCTCACTATGGCATGGAAAAAACACCAACGCCCGACGCCGGCCTTAAGGGCTTGGTTGGACGTGGTCAGGGAAGCGTTTGGCAGGCGGAACAAATAAAATCAAATCATCAGGCCGTCTGAAAAAGGGGATCGATATCACCCGATTTCAGACGGCCTTTCCCGTTAAAAATGGTAAAACGGCCTAAAAAAGAGTAGAATATGCACTGTTTGCAACTCTTCGCCTCTCAGTAGGCTTGAATTATGGACCTTCCCAGTTCGCCTTTGAACTTCCCATCTGATACACAACAACAATAATCATCCCGCCGAAATGCCTTCCCGCGTCCGGCGGGCGGAGCATTTATGAGCATCGAACAAACCCCTCCGAATCTCGACAATACCCCCGACAATGATGTGGTAGAAGACCGCATTTCTGACGATCGCATTTCTGACGATATCGACCGCATCCATGCCTTATGCGAAGTCCTCGAGCCGGCCTTTGAACAAATCGAAGCAGGTGTGCCGATTGAAGACGAAAGCCTGCGCGACAAGTTTACCGAGCTGACCGTCCTCTTAGCCGAGTTGCACCCTGCCGACGTGGCCGCCGTCTTGGAATCCCTGCCGCCGCGCGAGCGTAACATCGTTTGGCTTTTGGTCGCCCCTGAAGACGACGGCGAAGTCTTGCTGGAAGTATCCGACTCCGTACGCGAAATGCTGATCGAGTCCATGGATAAAGACGAGCTGTTGGCCGCCGTCGATGATTTGGACGCAGACGAATTGGCAGAACTGGCAGACGACTTGCCGCACCAAGTGGTGTACGAAGCGCTGCAAACGCGTGATGAAGAAGAGCGCGAGCAGGTCAAAGCGGCGATGTCTTACGCAGACAACCAAGTCGGCGCGATTATGGACTTTGAATTGGTCAGCATCCGCGCCGATGTGACGTGTGAGGTCGTGTTGCGCTACTTGCGCCGTTTCGACAGCCTGCCCGATCATACCGATAAGATTTTCGTGGTCGATGAAAACGACGTGTTGCAAGGCGTGCTGCCCATCCGCAAACTCTTGGTCGCCGACCCCGAAGACATGGTGGCAGACGTGATGGCCACCGAAGTCGTGCGCTTCCGTCCGGAAGACGACGTGGAAGAAGCGGCGCAGGCATTTGAACGTTATGACTTGGTAACTGCGCCGGTTGTCGATGAAAACAAAAAGCTGATCGGCAGGATCACCATTGACGAAATGGTGGACGTGATCCGTGAAGAGTCCGAAGCCGACATGTTGAACATGGCCGGTTTGCAAGAAGAAGAGGATCTGTTCGCCCCGATTTGGGATTCGGTGAAAAACCGCTGGATGTGGCTCGCCATCAACCTGTGTACCGCCTTTATCGCCAGCCGCGTGATTGGTGCATTTGAAGGTAGTATCGAGAAAATCGTCGCACTGGCCGCGCTAATGCCTATCGTCGCCGGTATCGGCGGCAACTCCGGCAACCAAACCATCACCATGATCGTCCGCGCCATGGCGATGGGGCAAATGACCAGCACACAGGCAGGCCGCCTGCTGAAAAAAGAAGTCGGCGTCGCCCTTGTCAACGGCATTATTTGGGGCACGGTCATGGGCGTGATTTCATGGCTGCTCTATGGCAACATCGGCATCGGTTTGGTCATGGTGGCCGCGATGACCTTGAACCTTTTGCTTGCCGCGACCGTCGGCGTCCTTATCCCCGTCATGATGGACAAAGCCGGACGCGACCCGGCATTGGGCAGCTCGGTGCTGATTACCGCGGTCACCGACTCCGGCGGTTTCCTGATTTTCTTGGGATTGGCAACCATGTTCCTGTTGTAATAGGAAAAAAGGACGTGTTCGACACGTCCTTTTTCAAACCGTTTAAAAGGCCGTCTTAAACTTTAATTTTCAGACGGCCTTTGCTGTTTTTTAAAGCTTTACACCATGAGGGCGTTTAGTTTTTGATGATGTTTAGGGCGTAATCGGTACAATCCAATAGAGAGAGGGTACATTATGAGCATTGCCCATATTGTCATTGAAATTGAAGAATCTGGGACTTTAGATGACTGCAATGTACGGTTAAGTTTCAGTGGTGGTACAGAATTGCAGTCAGATGAGACAAAGACTGTGTTTTATAAAACCCTTGAAGCAATTGAGGGGGTTTTAGAAGAAGACTAGATGAAAAATAGGCAGCTCAAGCTGCCTATTTTAATCAGATAAATGCCAAATATTTCTCGGATTATGTGAATAGGAAGGATTGCGCCGACGCCTATCCTCCCAGAAATCGTTTAACCAATCATCATCAGAAACAACATCTGCGTCAGCCTCTAGCTTCATATTCCTGAATATCTTATTGAGAAAGATTGTTAGCACGGAAAATGTTATTGCAGGGAAGACAAACAGCAAAACTATGTTAGTCTCCCTATCAATATCAAAAAAGCCGGCTAAGATGTAGAAAAAACCAGCTGTCATGAATATAGTTAAACACAGCGATACTATGGCTGCAGAAAGCAAGTTGTCTTTTTTAGCCATGGATTGCTTTTCAACTTTCTGAAAGTCTTTCCATAAGGTCTGCATTTTTTGGATCTGTTCAGGATCAGGATTATGTATCTCACTAACCTTTCGCGCTCGCAGCCCACGACTATGCTCAAATGGTTCGAAATTCACTATCTTTCCTTGTATATCTGAACCGGTGGTTTTACGGAAAAAGTATTCATGACCATCTTCACCAAAGATAAAGCCAAAATCTTTTTCATAGCTATACCATTTTACGAATCCGATCATGATACTTCTCCTTTATTTATAGGTTACTTGAATGCTATCACTTGTAATCCAACGTTGGAAGAGGCGTTGCGGTGGGCTTGGGCGCGCATCATAGGGGCTAACAAGAGAAATTTTTTCATGTGTTGGGTCTCCGAATGTGGGCGCCAATATAGCACTCATTCTAATGAAACCATCAATATTTTCATATTTTTATAAAGCCAAAGCCGAATCAGGCAATGCCCTTCTTTGTAATCAGGCCGTCTGAAAACAAATATTATTCAGACGGCCTTTTCTGATAATATAACAACGAATTATTCCTTTCGGAGCCGTCATGACCTTCCCGCCACTCAAATCCCCGCTAAAATTTTACGCCGTCGTTCCCACCGCCGATTGGGTCGAGCGCATGGTCAAAGCAGGTGCTGACACGGTGCAACTGCGTTGCAAAACCTTGCATGGCGACGAGTTGAAACGTGAAATCGAACGTTGCGTCGCCGCCTGTCGGGGCGGCCGCACGCAGCTTTTCATCAACGACCACTGGCGCGAGGCGATAGAAGCGGGCGCATACGGCGTGCATCTCGGACAGGAAGACATGGACACCGCCGACCTCGCCGCGATTGAAGCTGCCGGTTTGCGTTTGGGTTTGAGTACGCACTCCGTTGCTGAACTCGACCGCGCCTTGTCTGTACACCCCAGCTATGTGGCCAGCGGCGCGATTTTCCCGACCACGACCAAACAAATGCCCACAGCCCCGCAAGGCTTGGATAAACTGCGCGAATACGTCAGACAGGCACGTGGCACGCCCGTCGTTGCCATTGGCGGCATCGATTTGAACAACGCCGAAGATGTGCTGGCAACCGGCGTTTCCTCACTCGCCGTCGTCCGCGCCGTGACCGAAGCGGCAAATCCCGAAGCGGTGGTTAAAGCGTTTCAGGCTTTGTGGAATGAATAAGGCCGTCTGAAAATAAGAAGTCTGACAAGAGGAGCAAACATCATGAAGATTATATTGAATAATGAAACCATCACATTAAACGGCACAACCGTTGCTGACCTCATCGCCCAAACCGCGCCGCAAAAACCGTTTGCTGTTGCCGTCAATACCCATTTTGTTGCCAAAGGCGCGTATGCAGAAACGGTTTTGAACGAAAACGATAAAGTGGACATCGTGCGCCCCGTAGTCGGCGGATAAGCGGTTTGCAATCAACAGGCCGGGTATTTGCGCCCGACTTTTGCCTGTTTGAATATCGGGCAGGGTTGCCCGATTGCCTTATGCTTAAAATCTAAGAAACAATACAAAGGAATCCATCATGTTTACCCTATATGGAGAAACTTTCCCTTCTCGGCTGCTGCTCGGTACGGCTGCTTATCCGACGCCGGAAATCCTCAAGCAGTCAGTCCAAATTGCGCAACCGGCGATGATTACCGTTTCGTTGCGTCGTGCCGGCAGCGGCGGCGAAGCGCACGGGCAGGGTTTTTGGTCGTTGTTGGAAGAAATGGGCGTGCCTGTGTTGCCCAATACCGCAGGCTGTCAAAGCGTGCAGGAAGCTGTGACCACTGCGCAAATGGCGCGCGAAGTGTTTGATACCGATTGGATCAAGCTCGAACTTATCGGCGATGATGACACGTTGCAGCCTGATGTATTCCAACTTGTTGAAGCGGCGGAAATCCTGATTAAAGACGGCTTCAAAGTGCTGCCTTATTGCACCGAGGATTTGATTGCCTGCCGCCGACTGCTCGACGCAGGCTGTCAGGCGTTGATGCCGTGGGCGGCGCCGATTGGCACGGGTCTGGGCGCGGTTCATGCTTATGCGCTGAAAGTCCTGCGCGAACGCCTGCCCGACACGCCGTTGATTATCGACGCGGGTTTGGGTTTGCCTTCGCAGGCGGCGCAAGTGATGGAATGGGGCTTTGACGGCGTGTTGCTGAATACCGCCGTTTCTCGCAGCGGCGATCCGGTCAATATGGCACGCGCTTTTGCACTTGCGGTCGAGTCGGGTCGTCTGGCTTATGAGGCGGAACCTGTGGAGGCGCGTGAGAAAGCGCGCGCCAGTACGCCGACGGTGGGCCAGCCTTTCTGGCATTCGGCGGAATATTGATAAACGTCAGGGCGTGTCGAACACGCCCTTTTTTGTTGGTGGAAAACCTGATTTCAGGTTGAACAGAATGTTCAGACGGCCTTGGCTAAAAGCTGTTTCAATAGCTTTAAGATTTGCCATGCCTGCGCTTTGAGTTGCGGCTGCATCAGCAGGCGGGCGGGGTGGGGAATGACGAAATGCGGCCGCTCTGCGCACAATTCGTTCATCAACCCGATCATGTCGGGGCTGTCGAAGATTTTGCCGAGAAACAATACTGCGCGTGCTTGTGAAGCGGTCAGCTCGTTTTGCATTTCGGCAAGCTCGGAACGGATGTGTTCGGCATCGGGCAGGGCGGTAAACACAGGCGCGGTTTTGACCCATGCGGTTTTGTGCGCCTGCTCGGGCTTGAGGCCGATGGCGGCGAGGATGTTGTCGAGAAGCGTGCCGACGTCGCCGCTAAACAGCGTACCGTGCAGGCTGTCTTCGGTGGACGGGCAAATGCTGACCACCATGATTTCAGACGGCCTGATGGTTACGTCAAGACGGGGCAGATTGTCTGAATGCGCGGCTTTTTCTGTTTTTGCCGGTGTTTCGGCAATGGCTTTGGGTGCTGTTTCGGGAACGCGGACAGCAGGTTTGGCCGTTTGCGCTGTGGCAATGGCGGCAGTGCGTGCCTGATGGGCACCTGCGGATAAAGTACGCACGGCTTGCGCGGTATCGGCAGCAATGGCTTTGGGGCGGACGGGTGCGGCTGATGCTGCGGCTTGAGGCGCGGCATGGATGATTTTGGCGTTTCGGTTCAGCCACATCGGGCCCAAGCCCAAGGCTTCGTGCAGGTGCAGATAGCGGCTGCTTAACATGATTTCTCCATCAATACGGCATCTTCGCTGCCACCGTCGGGCAGGGCGTAGTAGTTTTTGCGGCGACCGCAGGTTTGGAAGCCGTGTTTGCGGTAGAGCTGTTGCGCGGTTTCATTGCTTGCGCGGACTTCGAGCAGTAATCGGGTTGCGTCTTGCTGTTGCACTGCGTTTTGCCAGTGTTGCAGCAGGGCGGACGCAATGCCCTGGCGGCGGTATTCGGGCGCGACGGCAATCAAATGTAGCTCAGATTCGTCAAATACGGTTTGCCACACGATAAAGCCGGTAATTTGGTGGTTGGTTTGGCTGAGCCAAACGCTGTCGGGATGGTGTTGAACGGCTGATTCAAACTGCTGCACCGCCCATGACGAAGGATTGCCTTGTGCGTCGATGGCGGAAAGGGTGGGGCAGTCGGCAAGTAAGGCTGGTCGCAGGTTCACGGTTTGGCCTTTTGTTGGGCTTGCTCTTGTGCGGTCAGGGCAATTTTGTTGCGGACGTAGAGCAGCTCAGCGTGCGCCGCATCGGTGGCAGCATAACGGCCGCTGCGGGCAAGTTTAAGATAGTCGGCGGCGGTCGGCATATCGGCTTGACCGTCAAACGGCGGTTTGTCGGTGAGGGCAAAGGCATTGCCGATGCCGCCGCTAGGCGTTTTGCCTTCGGGTGCGGTAACGGCGGCGGCTTTGCCAACCGTGTAATCGCTCAAGCGGACGTGGTTTTGCGTATCAAACCATGCGTAGAACACTTCGCCCATACGCGCATCGGTGGCCGCCAGTATGCAGCTGGACGGCGGTAACAGTGAAGCGGCGGCATCGAGGCAGGGAATGCCGATCATGGGCGTATCAAACGGCGTGGCCAAACCTTGTGCAACCGCCGCGCCGATACGCAGGCCGGTAAATGCGCCGGGGCCTTGTGCATAGACGATGCAGCCCAAATCGGCGGCAGTGATGCCTGCTTCTTTGAAGAGAAGTTCGATTTGCGGCAGGATTTGTTCGGATTGCTTGGTGCCGACGTTTTTGTGAAACAGGCGGATTTCGCCTTGATGTTCCAATGCGATGGACAGAAAGGATGTGCTGGTGTCGATGGCAAGAGTCGGGCGGTTGTCGGTTGGCATGGTGTTATTTTTTAGAAGGATATGGGTTGCCATTATAGTGGAACGGCGAGGGGGAACAAAGCACTCGGGCGGCGCTTGGGTAAAAACGTCGTTTACCGCAAAGCTATTCGATAAGTGAACCAAGGTTTCAGGCCGTCTGAAAACGTTTCAGACGGCCTTGTTTTATTGGTCGAGTTTCAATAAAGGCGAACCTGCTTTTTCAACGGCGCGGCGGTAGGCTTTATGCGCTTCGATGCGCTGCAAATAGGCGCGGATATTGGGGTAGTCGGCAAAGTCGAAGCGGTCGGCCGCGGCTTGTAGCGGATAGCTCATCATGATGTCGGCACCGCTGAGGCTGTTGCCGACCAACCATTCGCGGTTTTCCAACTCGCTGTCGACGTGGGAAAGATGCAGGGCGGCTTGCGGATGGATAAAGCTGCTTTTGACGCTGCCGCTGATTTTGCGGGCAATCGGTTTAACGAAAAACGGCATGGGCGCGCTTTCAATCCGGCGGAACACCAGTCCGAGCAGCAATAACGGCATCAGCGAACCTTCGGCATAATGCAGCCAGCGTTGATATTGCCAGTATTCGCGGCTGCTGCGTTCGGGCATCAGACGGCCGTTACCGTAGGTTTGAATCAGATAGTCGGTAATCGCGCCGCTTTCCGCCAAGATAAAGCCGTCATCATCCAATAGAGGCGATTTGCCCAAGGGATGGATGGCTTTGAGTTCGTCAGGGGCGAGCAAAGTGTCGGGATGACGGCGGTAGGTTTGCAGGCGGTAAGGCGTACCGAGGATTTCAAGCAGCCAAACAATGCGCAGAGCGCGGGATTGGTCGAGCGAATGCAGGGTAATCATGAGGGGCTTTAAATATCGGTTTGTTTGAGGTCGTCTATGCTGATTTGGCAGGCATCGGCGTATTTTTGCAGGGTTTTGGCCGGTAGTTTGGCGAACACTTTGGGACGGAAATGACGACGAAGCTGCCATTTCCATACGCCTGCCGCCATGGCCAAGCCGGTTTCATCATAACGGCAGCGGAACATATGGTAGTACAGCGGAGAATATTCGCCTTTTTCGACGGCTTCGCGCGCGGCCTGCGTTTGGGCATCGAGTTCGCACACCGCCATTTCGGTGGCGTAGGCTTCATCCTGCCAACCGTTGCTGGTGGCCGCTTCGTAGTGGCCGTCGCGGGTGCCGTAGATAACTTTGCGGTGGCCGTGGTAGCTGGCGCTGTTATCTTGAGGGATGTCGTCAATCTTCATTCAGACGGCCTTTACTGCTTCCAAAAGCATGAAACATGTTGAAAAGCGTCCGCTTTCCGGAACGTAACACAGGATTTTTTGGCCGTGTTCGATGGGGAAAGTGCGCATAAATTCTTCAAGGATGATGTAAATCGAGGCCGAACCCGTGTTGCCCTTGCTGTGCAGATTGGTAAACCATTTTTCCTGCGGAATGTCGAAGCCGATGTTTTTTAGGCCGTCTGAAAGGCGGTCGCGGAAAAAGCTGGAAGAGTAGTGGGGTAGGAACCAATCGATTTCTTCGGCGCGGATGCCGTGTTTGGCGGCGATTTGGGAGAGGGGTTTTTCCACTGTATAGCGGACGATGTTTTCGTTCAGCAGTTTGACGTCCTGCTTGACTGCCATCAGACTGTGGCGGCGGCCGTAATCGGCATCGGCGTGTTTCCAGCCTTCAAATACGCCGTCGCGGAATTCTGCGCCGGCATACATGCAGGGCGGCATTTCGTTGGCGTAGGAAAGCAGGTCTATCCAATGGATTTTCAGGCTGAAGCCGTCTGAATTGGGGCGGTCGGACAGATACACCGCGCCTGCGCCGTCAGACAGCATCCAGCGCAAAAAGTCTTTTTCAAACCCGATTTCGGGGGAAGCGTTTTCCAGTTTTTTATGGTCGGTTTCACTTTGGAACACTTCGCCGCGCATGACCGCCGAGGCGTTTTCGGAAGCAACGGAAACCGCATGTGCGTGTTCTCCGGTACGCACGGCGTTGTAAGCGTGTTTCATCGCCGCCATACCTGCCGCGCATACGCCTGCCATGCTGAACACTTCGCAAGGCGGCATATCCAGCAAACCGTGCACCATCACGCCGTGTCCGGGCATGGTTTGGTCGGGATAGGAAGTGGCGCAGGCTAGGCTGCCGATGGCTTCTGCAGGAACGCCTTGGGCAAACAGACCGTTGACCGCTTCGGCAGCCAATTCGGCATTGGTGTGCGTCGTGCGGCGGCTTTCGGGGTCGATGGCGTAATGGCGTGACAAAATGCCGTTGGAACGCAAAATCATACGGCGCACGCGTGACGGCACATCGCCTGCCATGCCGAGGACGGCTTCCATTTCGTCATTGCCGACGGGGGCATTGGGCAAGAAGGCAGAAACGCGGTTGAGATAAACGTCTTTGAGTGTGTTATTCGATGTCATGATGTGTTTGTCAAAATAATCAACCGATAAACCGTGCCGCGTAGTCGCAGCTTGCAGTCAACGGGATGTGGTGTGTTTCGGCGTACTCCATCAGCGTGCTCACCAGCAGTTTGGCAATGCCGCGATGACGGAAGTTGGGCGAGACCACGGTATGGTTTATGTCCCAGCCGCCGTTGTGTTCGGTATAGCTGATGTAGCCTGCTTCCAAACCGTCAATATCGATTTGAAAACGATGGCGTTCGGGGTAGTAGATAACTTCGGGCATGATGGATTCCTAGTTTGAGGCCGTCTGAAACAGATTATCTGCCTGACGGTTGTTCATAATAATCCGCCAGCTTTTTCAGACGGTCTTTGAGCAGCGGATGCAGCAGTTTTTTCAAAATTACACTGATGGGTAAAACCACCAAAATCATCGCCAATAAAAAGACGATGTAGAAGCACAGCAGCGCACGGCGCAAAAGCGGAGAAATACGGCCTGCCGCCATCAAAAGCTTGCCCCAGACGAAGAAGCTACGACCGGCGGCGCGTTCGCTGAAAATCAGTTTTTCATTGACCGTCACTGCGCCCATGTTTTGAAACAGGGTTTCGTCCAAAGGTTGTTGGTTCAATAGTGCATCGCGCAATTTCGTACCAAACCGCGCCGCATCCGCCAATTCTTCTTCAGTAATGCCGGCAGAGGGTAGGGAGCGGAAATAGCGCTTGTCGCCGGTCAGCATCCATGCGGGCGTGGTAATGAAACTTGCCGCGCTGTTGCAGGCATCGATTTTTACGATGTTGCCGATGAGTTTGGCTCCGTTTTGTTTCAGCAAAGATTTCATTTTTTCCTGCGCGCCCAGCCACATATTGCGGCAGCCGATAAGCGTGATCACCGGTTTGCCGTCCAGCAGCCGGCGCGTTTCTTCGCGTTGCAAAAAGGCGGTCATCGGTTGCGAAGGAGAGAGGAACCAAACGGTGTAGGCAATGACCACCACATCGTAATCTTCGGATGGGATTTGCGGCGGCAGAATCGGGGCGGGTTTTAAATGGACGGTTTCAGGAAAGGTATCGAAAAAACGCCAAAACGGCCACGGAAACGGAAATGCCTGCTCCGGTACGATATTGACGCAATCGACCTGTATGCCGGCTGTTTGCAACGGCGCGGCAAAATTTCGCGCCAGGCTGGAGAGCTGTCCCGTTTGCGAGTAATGCACAATCAGCACTTTTTTCATTATCTTCCCTGCAATGAGTAAGTTATGGTTGGTTTGGACAGTATTATATAGTAAACCGACCGGCCTTGAACTTTATTCATATTCAGTATGTTCGCGAAGGTTTCAGCCGATTTGGATGGAAGCACCGTATTCTGTCGGAATGGGGCGGTGAAGCGGATTTTTATGCCATGCCAACATAAACAACGGCCGTCTGAAATTTTTCAGACGGCCTTGTGTGGAAATCGGGACGCATGGTCTGGAACGGGATTTGCGCTAAGTATGGCGTGCCAATCGTATAGATAAAAAAATAACCGCTTCAAGGCGGTTGGTGGTGGCCAGAGGCGGAATCGAACCGCCGACACACGGATTTTCAATCCGTTGCTCTACCAACTGAGCTATCTGGCCTTCGCGTGTTTCGTTGCGAGATGTGAATTAAACCAAATTTCGTTGCCTTGTGCAAGCATTTGTAGGCTTTATTTTTGAGGCGGTAAATTAAGATTTTGTTTTGTATTGAATTATTTTTCGTTTTAATTGGCGGTTTTTAGGTTTGCCGGTTTGATTTTCAGACGGCCTAAGATACAATCGACTTTTTTGCTTTGGATTTATGCCATGCTGTATGTGTTTGTTCGTGATATGTGGGATGTTTTGCGTTTGCGCTATCGTTCGCCGGAGACGTATTTGTATTCGCCTTTGGTGATGGCGGCGGTGCTGCTGCTTTTGGGTGTGGTAAACGCGGCCAGCATGTCTCCTTTGTTTGGCAGCGGCGCGGCGGCGGTGTGCCTGTCGGTAATTTTGGTAATTGTGAAATGGTTGGTGTTGAGCCGCTCGATGCGCAAGGTGCTGCATTATTACGGTGCGCCCCGGCTGCCTTTGTGGGGCTTTATTTTGGTGTCTGAGGCTTTGCTGCTGCCGCTGTTGCTGGTGTTGTATGTACCGGCGTTGGCTGCGTTTGCGCTGTTGTGGCAGGCTTGGGTTTTTGTGGTGCAGGTACGCGGTTTGATGTGGATGGGGAATGCAACGGTAGGCCGTGTTTTGGTGGGCTATCTGTTGTATGGTATCGGCGTGTTGTGCGTGGGTACGGTGATTTTGATGCTGTTTATTGCCGCCGGCTGGTTGGACATGGAAACGTTGAATCAAAACCTGCAGGCGTTGATGTCCGCCCGTAAATAATCAATGGAAATTGGAAGGCCGTCTGAAATGTTCGGACGGCCTTTGTTTTATGCGTTTGTTTCGTGGTCTTGCAGGATTTTTTGATAGACGGGGTCGGGGAGGTAGCGGCCTATCATGTCGCGCCAGCCTTGTGGGCCGACCAAGCCTTTGACCATGGTGGAGGACACTTCGGCGATTTCGCGCGGCGGCATCAGGAAAACGGTGGAGATTTCGGGGGCAATGTCGCTGTTGATGTAGCGCATCGAGCGTTCGTATTCGTAGTCGGCGGCGGAACGGATGCCGCGGACGATGAAATTGGCGTTGGCTTCGCGGGCATAATCGACCAAAAAGCGGTTTTCAAACACGCTAATGCGGACGTTGGGGAACGGGTGGGTAATGGCATCGAGCATGGCGCGGCGTTCTTCTATGGTGTAGGTGCTGCGCTTTTCGGGATTGGTGCCGATGGCGACGATGAGTTCGTCAAAGAGGGATTGGGCTTCCTGTATCATCCACAGGTGGCCGAGGGTGGGAGGGTCGAAGCTGCCTGCGTACACGGCACGGCGCGGAGTGGTCGTGGTCATTTTGAGTTGGGAATGGGATTTGTGTACGTTCAGGATAGGGGAGTTTGCAGGTGATGTCAAAAATCAAAAAGGCCGTCTGAAATTTCAGACGGCCTTTGCGGCTTTATCAGTCGTCACCGCTAATAGAGATGAGGATTCTCAAGAGGCTGCTGAAAATGTTGTAGATGGAGATGAAGATGGTCAGCGCCGCGCTGATATGGCTGTCTTCACCGCCGTCGATAACGGCACGCACCTGCCACATAATCATCAGGGAACTGAAGACAACGAAGCCGGCCGCGATGGTCAGGCTCAGGGCTGGGATGTTGAGGAAGATGTTGGCCACAACGGCAATCATGAGCACGATCGCACCGGCACCGAGGAAGCTGCCGAGTTTGTTCATGTTCATTGTGGTGCGGCGTGCCATGGCGGACATGGTGAAGAATACACCGGCGGTCATGGCGGCGGCCGTACCGACGATTTGCGCGCCGTTGTTAATCGCTAAGGCGTATTGCAACATAGGGCTGATGGCAAGGCCCATGCCGAAAGTGAAGATCATCAACAGGGCTACGCCGACGTTGCTGTAACGGTTTTTCTCGATCAGGAAGGTCATGCCGTAGAAGAAGCCGAAGAAGGCGGCCAGGGCAATCCAATATGAACCGAACATGGAGAAAATGTTAAAGCCTGTTTTGGCGGAAAAGAACGCGCCGGCAACGGCAGGAATGAAAGACAGGCCGAGCAGGCGGTAGGTTTTTTGCAGGACGGTATTTTTGGCAACCGAGCCTTGCGAGGTATAGTCGTAAACGTCGTTTTGCATGGCGTTTGCTCCAGTATGGATTGAAAATGAATGAAATTTGGATTTTAACAGAGAATCATGGGTTTGTATGATTTATCTGTTCTATTTGCCTAATATGCGGGGCAATCGGGAATTTTAAAGGCCGTCTGAAAATTGGGTTCAGACGGCCTTGGCTTTTCAATGCTTATTTAGGCTCTTGCGGAACGTAGCCTTGTACGGCATCTGCGCCGTCGCCGAAGAAGTATTGTTCCATCTGCTGGGCGAGGTATTCGCGTGCGCGCGGATCGGCAAGGCTCAAGCGGTTTTCGTTAATCAGCATGGTTTGGTGACGAGTCCAAGCCATCCATGCTTCTTGGGAAACGTTTTCAAAAATGCGTTTGCCCAATTCGTTGGGCAGCGGCGGAAATTTCATGCCTTCGGCTTCTTTGCCGAGTTTGACGCAGTGAACCATACGGGTCATGGCGGTTTCCTTATGTGGGGGTTGTAAAGGTTGGTATTTTAGCCGATTGCACGGATAGGGGAAAGCGTGGGTTTCAGACGGCCTGAAACCTTGCTATGATGGTCTTTTCTGTTTATTCAGGCAAAGATTATGAACCGCCTCGATACTGCCCGCCGTTATTCCCTTTTTCTCGCCCGCAACCTTGATTCCGGTAAACTCAAGCCCGAAATTTTCCTGCCCATGCTGGATAAGGTGTTGACCGAAGCTGATTTTCAAGCCTTTGCCGACTGGGACAAAATCCGCACGGAAGAAAACGAGGAGGAATTGGCGCGGCAGTTGCGCGAGTTGCGCCGTTATGTCGTGTCGCAGATTATCGTGCGCGATATCAACCGCATCAGCGATTTGAACGAAGTGACCCGCACGATTACGCTGTTTGCCGATTTTGCCGTCAATACTGCGTTGGACTTTGCCTACGCCTATTATCAGGACATGTACGGCACGCCGATCGGGCGTTATACCAAATCGCCGCAACATTTGAGCGTGGTGGCGATGGGCAAGGCGGGCGGCTATGAGTTGAACGTGTCTTCCGACATCGATTTGATTTTCATCTATCCCGAATCGGGCGATACCGACGGCAGGCGCGAACGCGGTAATCAGGAGTTTTTCACCAAAGTCGGGCAGAAACTGATTGCGCTGCTGAACGACATTACCGCCGATGGGCAAGTGTTCCGCGTCGATATGCGGCTGCGGCCGGACGGCGATTCGGGCGCGCTGGTATTGAGCGAAACCGCGCTGGAGCAATATTTGATTACGCAGGGGCGCGAATGGGAACGCTATGCGTGGTGCAAAGGCCGCGTGGTCACGCCGTATCCGAACGACATCAAATCGCTGGTGCGCCCCTTTGTGTTCCGCAAATATCTGGATTACAGCGCATATGAAGCAATGCGCAACCTGCACCGCCAAATCCGCAGCGAAGTCAGCAAAAAAGGCATGGCGGACAACATCAAACTCGGCGCGGGCGGCATCCGCGAAGTCGAATTTATCGCCCAGATTTTCCAGATGATACGCGGCGGGCAAATGCGCGCGCTGCAACTGAAAGGCACGCAGGAAACGCTGAAAAAACTTGCCGAGCTGGGCATCATGCCGTCTGAAAACGTCGAAACCCTGCTCGCCGCCTACCGCTTCCTGCGCGACGTCGAACACCGCCTGCAATACTGGGACGACCAGCAAACCCAAACCCTGCCGTCTTCGCCCGAACAGCAACAACTGCTCGCCGAAAGCATGGGTTTCGATAGTTATGCCGCTTTTTCAGACGGCCTGAATGTTCATCGGAACAAAGTCAATCAGTTGTTCAACGAAATCTTGAGCGAACCTGAAGAGCAAACACAGGACAACGGCGAATGGCTCTGGGTATGGCAGGAAAAACCCGACAAAGAAGAGCGGCTAGGCCGTCTGAAAGAATATGGGTTTGATGCCGAAACCATCGCCACGCGGCTCGACCAAATCCGCAACGGCCATAAATACCGCCACCTTTCCGCACACGCCCAGCCGCGTTTTGACGCGATTGTGCCGTTGTTGGTACAGGCGGCGGCCGAGCAACCCAACCCGACCGATACATTAATGCGGCTGTTTGACTTCCTCGAAAACATCAGCCGCCGCTCCGCCTATCTCGCCTTCCTCAACGAACATCCGCAAACCTTGGCGCATCTGGCACAAATCATGAGCCAAAGCTCATGGGTGGCGGCGTATCTGAGCAAATACCCGATTCTGCTGGACGAACTCATCAGCGCCCAGCTTTTGGATACCGCGTTTGACTGGCAAGCCCTCGCCGCCGCCCTTTCAAACGACCTCAAAGCCTGCGGCGGCGACACCGAAGCGCAAATGGACACACTGCGCCATTTCCAACACGCCCAAGTCTTCCGCCTCGCCGTTCAAGACCTTGCCGGATTGTGGACGGTAGAATCACTTTCCGACCAGCTCTCCGCCCTTGCTGACACCATCCTCGCCGCCGCCGTGTCATGCGCGTGGGCGGATATGCCCAAAAAACACCGCGATACGCCGCAATTCGCCATCATCGGCTACGGCAAACTGGGCGGTAAAGAGCTCAGCTATTCCTCCGACCTCGACTTGGTCTATCTTTATGACGACCCGCATCCCGATGCAGGCGATGTGTACAGCCGTCTCGCTCGCCGCCTGACCAACTGGCTTTCCGCCGCCACCGGTGCAGGCAGCCTCTACGAAACCGACCTGCGCCTGCGCCCCAATGGCGACGCAGGTTTCCTTGCGCACAGCATCGCCGCCTTTGAAAAATACCAGCGCGAAAACGCATGGACGTGGGAACACCAATCCCTTACCCGCGCCCGTTTTATCTGCGGTACGCCTGATGTTCAGACGGCCTTCGACCGCATACGCACCGAAATGCTGACCGCCGAACGCGACCAAACCGTTTTAGCAGGCGAAATCATTGAAATGCGCGAAAAAATATTCCCCACTCATCCCTCAGCCGACAGTAATGTCAAATACGCGCGCGGCGGCGTGGTCGATGTCGAATTTATCGTCCAATACCTCATCCTTGCCCATGCCCACCAATATCCGCAACTCTTGGACAACTACGGCAACATTGCCCTGTTGAACATCGCCGCCGACTGCGGCCTCATCGACAAAACCCTCGCCGAACAAAGCCGCACCGCCTACCGCTTCTACCGCCAGCAGCAACACAACACCAAACTGCGCGACGCCAAAAAAACCGAAGTGACGGACGAATTGCTGACCCATTACGGCAATGTGCGAAAACTGTGGCAGGAAGTATTCGGAGCAGAAGTGAAGTTCGGATAAGCAGGTGGGCGTATTCGGCGTCAAAAGCCTGCACGGCAACACAATTTACCACCACAACAAACTCACTCTAAACATATAAGGAAAACCAACCATGAAGAAAATGGCACTGTTTTTAACGGTTTTACTGTCGTCGGCTGCAGCCCAAGCCGCTGATTACTTTTTGCCTTATACCGAATGCGATGGCTCTGCAAACGTTCGTGCTGCTCCTGATACACGCAGCAAAATCATGACCGTATTGGATTATGAAAGCAAAAAACATAAAATACTCAGTAAACAGGGTAAATGGTTTCATATTCAATTAGACGGAATCCGTACAGGCTACGTCCATCAAAGCCAAGGCTTTATCGTGCATAATTATGTTGTCGCCAGCCCTGACGGATCGGCAAATGTCCGCAGTATCGACTATTTCGAAGGACCGATCGGACAAGCCGAAATCATTAAAACGCTTCCTAATGGTACTTATGTACAAATTGTCCCGTCTTTAAGAAAAGGCGACTGGCTTTTGTATGACAACAAGGGGGCTTACACAGAAAAAAACGAGTATGGTCATCATGTTTCGATTCAGGGTTATATCCACAAAAGTCAACTTCGACGCGTGGAGTAATAAACAAGCAATTTATCCGATTAAGGCATACTTTCGGGCATAAAGTAGGTACTGTTTTGCCGAAGATATAAAAAAGGCCGTCTGAAACTTTTCAGACGGCCTTTTATGGCATTTATTCTTCTTCCTCTTCCTGTTCTGCCTCTGTCTCTGCAGGTTTTTCAAGGAAGTTGCCTGCCAACCACAGTAAAGCGCCACTGCCTGTAATGCCTGCTTTAATCCATAGGGCGGTATCTTCGCCCCATTCGTAAATCCAGGCTAAAACTTTGGGTACCGCGTTCATATAATTTAAACCGAATGCCAATACGCCGAGGATAAATAAAGTACTGCCCAAGCTTTTCATCATTATTCCTTATAAAATCAAATGGGTGCATCAAAGCCAATCAGCAGGTGCAATGATGCTGAGTGAATGTAAATATGTCAAAAGATGGCATTATAGTAGGTTTTATGTAAGGAAGATATTTTTATACAAGCTGATTGGCAGCTTGAAGCGGTTAACTGTCGGGTATAGAGGGAAGATTTTTGTTTACGTATTGCTGATTTAGCTTGAGCATGATCTGCAAAAGCAGTTCTTGTTTTCTGTCGATATTGTGATACAGCAAAACAAGTTCTAAAATATGCTGCTTATTTATATATTAAAAACAAGGAGAAACTGATGTCTAAGATTGCTGTACTCGGCGGCGGCCTTTCTGGTCGTCTGATGGCATTCCAACTGGCGGAGCAGGGCATTTCGGTAGAGTTGTTTGAGAAAGGCGAACGCAACGGCGCGCAAGCCGCCGCTTATGTTGCCGCGGCCATGTTGGCGCCGTCTGCCGAAGCGGTGGAGGCAACGCCCGAAGTCATCCGTTTGGGCAAACAAGGCATCGCGCTTTGGCGTGCGATTGTCGGCCGTCTGAATACGCCGGTGATGATGCAGGAAAACGGCAGCCTGATTGTCTGGCACACGCAGGACAAGCCGCTTTCTGCCGAGTTTGCCCGTCATTTGAAGCGCGGCGGTGTGGCGGAACATGAAGCCATACGTTGGAACGCGGATGAAATTGCGGCCAACGAGCCGCAACTGGCAGGGCGGTTTTCAGACGGCCTGTATCTGCCGACTGAAGGGCAGCTGGACGGACGGCAAGTATTGAATGCGCTTGCCGATGCTTTGGAATCAATGAATGTGGCGTGCCATTGGTCGTGCGAACGTGAAGTTGAAGATTTGGCGGCGCAATACGATTGGATCATCGACTGCCGCGGTTATGGTGCAAAGAGCGCGTGGAACAGGCCGTCTGAAAGTGTTTTACGCGGCATACGCGGCGAAGTGGCACGCGTTTACGCACCCGAAATCGAGCTGTCCCGCCCCGTGCGCCTGCTGCATCCGCGCTATCCTTTGTATATCGCGCCGAAGGAAAACCATATTTTTGTGATTGGTGCGACCCAAATTGAAAGCGAAAGCCAAGCGCCGGCTAGCGTGCGTTCCGGTTTGGAACTTTTGTCCGCGCTGTATGCCGTGCATCCGGCATTTGGCGAGGCAAACCTCTTGGAACTGGCCACCGGCCTACGCCCAACTTTAAACCACCACAATCCCGAAATCCGCTTCAACCGCGAACGCCGCCTGATTGAAGTCAACGGCCTGTTTCGCCACGGTTTTATGATTTCTCCTGCCGTGACCGGTGCAGCCGTGCGTTTGGCCGGTGCGCTGTTTGCCGGAAATGACATTCCCGAATACGACGAAACCAGTGGTTTGCCGTATATCCGCGCCGCAAATTGAAGCCGTTGCGGACGAAGTTGCTTGAAAATCGGGCAAATTGTTTGTGAAAGACAGCCACAGGCCGTCTGAAAATGATAAAATCGCCGTCAATTCAATTAACCTTGCGTCTGAAAACCGCATGATGCCGTTTCAGACGCCAAACTAATTTCCTATTTAACGATAAGCACATGACAACCCAAACCCTTTTAATCGAACTTCTCACTGAAGAACTCCCGCCAAAAGCCCTTAATAATCTGGGCGACCATTTTGCCGCTTCTGTTGCCGAAGGCTTGGAAAAAGCGCAACTGGTTGACGGCGCAGCCGAATACACTGCCTACGCTTCTCCGCGCCGTTTGGCCGTTCAAGTCAAAAACGTGAAAGCCGTTCAAGCCGATCAGAAAATCGTGAAAAAAGGCCCGGCCGTGGCGAATGCCATGAAAGACGGTGCGCCGACTAAGGCTTTGGAAGGTTTTGCGCGCGGTGCGGGTGCGAAAATTGAAGACCTGACCATCATCAATGACGGCAAGCAAGACGTGTATGCCTACGAGTACGTCCAAACCGGCAAACCGCTGGGCGAGCTTTTGGAAGACATCATCAATGCCGCTGTGAAAAAACTGCCGATTCCTAAAGTCATGCGTTGGGGCAGCAGCACATTTACCTTCGTGCGTCCTGTACACAGCCTGATCGTGCTACATGGCGGCGACATCGTAAACGTCAGCGTTTTGGGCCTGCAAAGCGGCAATAAAACATTGGGTCACCGCTTCCTCTCCAGCGGCAAAATCGCCATCGAAAATGCCGACAGCTACGCCGCACAAATGCGTGAGCAAGGCAAAGTGGAAGCATCGTTTGCCGAACGCAAAGCCGCCATTCAGACGGCCTTAAACGAGCAGGCAGGCCGTCTGAACGCAACCGTTGCTGCCGATGAAGCATTATTGGACGAAGTGACTGCATTGGTCGAATGGCCTGTGGTATTGGAAGCCGGTTTTGAAGAACACTTCCTCGCCGTGCCTCAAGAATGCTTGATTCTGACCATGCAGCAAAACCAAAAATACTTCCCGCTGCTCGATCAAAACGGCAAGCTGATGAACCGCTTCCTGCTGGTGTCCAACCTGCAAACCGAAGACCCGTCACACATCATTCAAGGCAACGAACGCGTCTTGCGCGCGCGTCTGTCTGATGCCGAGTTCTTCTACAAACAAGACCAAAAAGTGACTTTAGAAAGCCGCCTGCCGAAATTGTCCAGCGTGGTTTACCACAACAAAATCGGTTCGCAAGCCGAGCGCATCGAGCGTCTGCAAAGCATTGCCGCCCATATCGCCAAAGCATTGGGTGCGGATGCCGCTGCAGCCGAGCGTGCCGCACGTTTGGCCAAAGCCGACTTGGTAACCGAAATGGTCGGCGAGTTCCCCGAACTGCAAGGTACGATGGGTAAATACTATGCCCGCTTGGATGGAGAAACCGAAGAAATCGCCGAAGCCATCGAGCAACACTACCAACCGCGTTTTGCCGGCGACAACCTGCCAGAGGGCAAAGTGGCAACTGCCGTTGCTTTGGCCGACAAACTGGAAACCTTGGTCGGCATTTGGGGTATCGGTCTGATTCCGACCGGCGACAAAGACCCATACGCCCTGCGCCGCTCCGCATTGGGTATTTTGCGTATGCTGATGCAGTACGGTTTGGACGTAAACGAACTGATTCAGACGGCCTTCAACAGCTTCCCGCAAGGTTTGCTCAACGAGAAAACGTCGTCTGAAACCGCCGACTTCATGCAGGCGCGTTTGGCCGTGTTACTGCAAAACGATTATCCGCAAGACATCGTTGCCGCCGTATTGGCGAAACAGCCGCGCCGTTTGAACGACGTAGTGGCCAAACTGCAGGCCGTTGCCACGTTCAAACAGCTACCCGAAGCCGCCGCATTGACCGCAGCCAACAAACGCGTGCAAAACCTGCTGAAAAAAGCCGATGCCGAGTTGGGCGCGGTTAACGAAAGCCTGCTGCAACAGGACGAAGAAAAAGCCTTGTACGCCGCTGCTCAAGGTTTGCAGCCGAAAATCTCTGCCGCCGTTGCCGAAGGCAATTTCCAAACTGCTTTGTCCGAGCTGGCTTCCGTCAAACCGCAAGTCGATGCATTCTTCGACGGCGTGATGGTAATGGCTGAAGATGCCGCCGTGAAGCAAAACCGTTTGAACCTGTTGAACCGCTTGGCAGAACAAATGAACGCAGTTGCCGACATTGCGCTCTTGAGCGAATAAGGCCGCGTTTCAGTTGACCCTTTTTTCAGGCTGCCCGATGATTCAGGCAGCCTGAAGTTTTTCGGGCGTATCCCTTGCATGGCGTTCAAGGGTATAATTCGGCAGATTTGTCGCACGACAAATCGCGCACATAAACAATTTCCCACATTCAAGAGGCAGATTATGAATATCCCAGCCATCCGAACCGCACTCGATGCCGTATTGATTCCCCACACAATGCGCACCTTAGGCAGCGAAAAAGCCGTTACACTCCTTGAAGAGCGTTCAGACGGCCTGCATATCGGCCTGAAATTCGCGTTCCCAGTTGCCCATATTGCCGCAGACATTGCCAATGCCGTTCAAGAAGCCGTCATTTCGCATACCGGCGATACCCACATTCACTTGAGTATCGATACCGAAATCGGTACGCATAAAGTTCAACCCGGCGTAGCAACCATCAAAGGCGTGAAAAACATTATCGCCGTTGCATCGGGCAAAGGCGGCGTCGGCAAATCAACGACCACAGCCAACCTTGCCACCGCAATGGCCAGAATGGGCGCGCGCGTCGGCGTACTCGATGCCGACCTGTACGGCCCAAGCCAGCCCACCATGCTCGGCGTACAAGACCGCAAACCCGACCAACAAAACAAAAAACTCATTCCCGTTGAAGCCGAAAGCGGCATTCAAGTGATGTCCATCGGTTTCCTGGTCGATACCGACCAAGCCGTCGTTTGGCGCGGCCCGATGGTCAGCCAAGCCTTGCAACAGCTTATGTTCCAAAGCGAGTGGGACAATGTCGATTATCTCTTCATCGACCTGCCGCCCGGTACCGGCGATATCCAATTGACCCTGTCGCAAAAAATCCCCGTGACCGGCTCCGTTGTCGTCACCACGCCGCAAGACATCGCCCTGATTGATGCACGCAAAGCCGTGGATATGTTCAACAAAGTCAATATCCCGATTTTGGGCGTTTTAGAAAACATGTCTGTCCATATTTGCACCAACTGCGGCCATGCCGAAGCAATCTTCGGCGCAGAAGGCGGTAAAAACTTGGCAGAGCGTTTGAACGTACCATTGCTCGGACAGCTTCCGTTAAGCCTGCCTGTACGCGAAGCTATGGATAGCGGCACATCTTCGGCCTTGTTTGAAAACAACCAAACTATCGCCGACATCTACACCGAAGCCGCCTTCCAAATTGCACTGGCCATTGCCGATAAAGGTAAAGACTTCAGCAGCCGCTTCCCGAAAATCGTTGTCGAATAAAAAAATTTAAAAAAGGTGTTGACAGCTGTGTACCCCATCTCTATAATGCACAGCTTATCGGGTCGTTAGCTCAGTCGGTAGAGCAGCGGACTTTTAATCCGTTGGTCGAGCGTTCGAATCGCTCACGACCCACCAAATATAAAAACCTGCTTTGAAAAAAGCAGGTTTTTTTACGTTTGGATTTTAGTATTTTGTTGAGTATATTTTATTATTGAAACAATCCGAGACCTTTGCAATAACATAGGCCGAGACCTTTGCAAAATTCCCCAAAATCCCCTAAATTCCTACTAAGACATTTAGGGGATTTTCCATGACCACCTTCTTCCAGCAAACCGCCCAAGCCATGATTGCCAAACACATCGACCGCTTCCCACTATTGAAGTTGGATCAGGTGATTGATTGGCAGCCGATCGAACAATA
>ERZ772998.54-NODE-54-length-30824-cov-3.29305_pt1 | contig 30824 bp, 29 predicted proteins | sample MGYA00580669_ERZ772998 | MGnify/ENA primary metagenome ERZ772998 (study PRJEB29015, sample SAMEA2738052) | human oral metagenome | biome: human oral; feature: human-associated habitat; material: saliva | place: China | collected 2226 ... | reverse complement strand
ATATCCAACTGCAAATTTAGATATGTCATTTAATTATGTTATGGTAAAAGAAGGCGTTTATCTAACAAAAACTATAATTGGTGATAAAGAGTATTTTAGTTTTTCAAGTGTTGGACATAATCCTACTTTTGATAATAAAAAGTCATCTATAGAATCACATATTTTTGATTTTAATGGCGATATTTATGGAGAAGAGATTGAACTATGCTTTTTAAAAAGACTTAGAGATAATATCAAATTTAACTCTATAGAAGAATTGATAGATCAGTTAAAAAAAGATGAAATTGAATGTAGAGAATTAATTAATGAGTATAAATAGGAGATAGATATGAAACAAATTTTAGTTACAGGTGGAGCTGGATATATTGGTTCACATACTTGTATAGAACTTTTAAATGAAGGATATGAAGTTGTAATAATTGATAATTTTTACAACTCTAGTAAAAAAGTTTTGAATAGAATTGAAGAACTTAGTGGCAAAAATTTTAAGTTCTATGAAGGTGATATTAGAGATAAAGAAATACTTAGAAAGATATTTTCTGAAAATGATATTTACGGAGTAATTCATTTTGCTGGTCTTAAAGCTGTTGGGGAATCAGTAGAAAAACCAGTTGAATATTATGATAATAATATTAACGGAACTTTAAAGCTAATAGAAGTTATGAGAGAGTTTAATGTAAAAAATATTATTTTTAGTTCTTCAGCAACTGTATATGGAAAGCCTAAAACAGTTCCAATTAATGAAGAATTTCCACTTTCTGTAACTAATCCTTATGGAAGAACAAAATTATTTTTAGAAGAAATTTTTAGAGATTTATATATTTCAGATAACAATTGGAATATTGTACTTCTTAGATATTTTAATCCAATTGGTGCGCATAAGAGTGGCAAAATAGGTGAAAATCCTAATGGTATTCCTAATAATCTAATTCCATATATAACTCAAGTTGCAGTTGGTAAATTAGAGTATGTTAGAGTTTTTGGTGACGATTATGAAACTAAAGATGGAACTGGTGTAAGAGATTATATCCACGTTTTAGATCTAGCTTTAGGTCATATAAAAGCTATAAAGAAATTTGAAGATAGTAAAGATGTTAGGATTTATAATCTTGGAACTGGAGAGGGCTACAGTGTTTTAGATATGATTAAGAACTTTGAAGAAGTTATTGGAAAAAAAATAAAATATGTAGTTACTCCTAGAAGAAGTGGAGATATTGCAGAGTGTTATGCTGATTCATCTAAAGCAAAAAAAGAATTAGGTTGGGAAGCTAAATATGGAATCAGAGAAATGTGTGAAGATAGTTGGAGATGGCAAGTAAATAATCCAAATGGATATGAGGATTAAAGAGGTTTAAAATGGGCACGAAAAATATTTATAACGAGAATAATATAGTTAAGGCAATATTACATTTTGCAATTCCAGGAATTTTAAGTATACTGATTGCAGAACTATACAATATGGTTGATACTTTTTTCGTAGGTAGATATGTAGGAGCAGATTCTATAGGTGCTTTAAGTGTGGTTTTTCCCTTACAAAGACTTGTTATTGCAATTTCAGTTTGTTTGGGAATTGGAGTTTCAAATTTAATTTCTAGAAGACTTGGAGAAAAAAGAAATAAAGATATAACAAAATATACCACAGCTGTAAATGGACTAACTTTACTTATTATATTTGCAGTTACAATAATATCAATTCTTTTTGTTGAGAATATTTGCGTGTTTTTAGGAGCTAGAAATAATATTCTGATGTATTCCATCAAATATCTAAGAATTGTTATGTGTGGCAGTGTTTTTTTAGCATTTACAACGGTTTTCGGTTATATGAACATAGCTTATGGAAATATGAAAGTCATGTTATTTGCTTCAAGTATTGGGGCTTTAATAAATATAGTTGTAGATTATATTTTAATTAAAAATTTGAATATGGCTGTACAGGGAGCTGCGATTGCTACTATTTCGAGCCAATTTATATCTTTTTTATTTTCATTTGTTTTTGTAAAAAAATTACAGAAAGAAAATAATTTCAGCTTAATTCCAAGATTTGACTCGAAAATTTCATTTAATATTTTAGCAATAGGTTTTTCTTCATTTGTAATAGAATTTTCAGATGCTATATTAATAAGTGTCCTTAATCATTTACTTTTACCAGTTGGCGGTAATGATGCAATTATTTTGGTAGGAGTAATAACAAAGGTTTCTATGTTTATGTTTGTTGCAATGATAGGGGTAAGCAGTTCAATTCAACCACTCATCTCTTATAATTATGGAGCTAAAGATTTTTTAAAAATAAAGAAAATTTTAAAAACAGGATTTGTTTTTGTGTTTTCACTATCTACAATTATCTGGATTTTTATGAATTATAATATTAATTTAATTATAGGTCTGTTTTTAAAGGATGAAAGACTGTTACAAATGGCGACAGATAGTTTTAGATATGTTATTTTAGTTTTTCCAATTTTAAGTTTTTATTACATTTGTATATATTTTTTTCAATCAGTTGGGATGGAAAACTACAATTTTTTCTTATCAATTTATAGAGAAACACTTCTATATATTCCGATAGTTATAATTATGGTAGGGAAATTTGGTGTTTTAGGAGCATGGATTAGTTATCCTATAGTTGACTTTATTTCTGCTGTAACAGGATTTATCCTGCTTTTAAAAACCGTTAAAAAGATTGGTACTTTTTAGGAGGTTATTATGGATTTTAATAAAATTAGAAATGATTTAGAAATTTGTATGGATGAACTTATTGAAAAAGCAAAATTTGATGAGGAAGATATTTTTGTTTTAGGTTGTAGTACAAGTGAAGTAAAAGGAAAATATATAGGTAAAGATACTGATATTGAAGTAGGAGAGCTAATTGTTGAAACTATAAAAGAAAAGTTGGATAAAATTAAAGTAAACTTTTCTGTTCAATGTTGTGAACATTTGAATAGAGCTTTAGTTATCGAAAAAGAAGTTGCTGTTAAAAATAATTTTGAAATAGTTAATGTAATACCACAAAAAAATGCAGGTGGTGGTGTTGCCACTTCTGCATATAAATTATTTAAAAATCCTGTGGTTGTAGAAAAAATAGTTGCAAAAGCAGGGCTTGATATTGGAGATACATCTATTGGAATGCATGTTAAATTTGTTCAAGTTCCTGTTAGATTATCAATAAAAGAAATAGGAAATGCACATTTAACTGCATTAACTTCAAGACCTAAATTGATTGGAGGAAGTAGGGCAGTTTATCAATAATAATTTAAAAATAAAGGCTATTCGATTTAAAACGAATAGCCTTTTTATATATTTTTATTTAGAATAGTTTGGAGCTTCTTTAATTATTTGAACATCATGTGGGTGAGATTCAATTAATCCTGCACCTGTCATTTTTACAAATTGCGCAGTTTCTCTTAAAGTTTCTAAGTCTTTTGCACCAGTATATCCCATACCAGCTCTAATTCCACCAACGATTTGATAAATAGCATCTGCTAAAGTTCCCTTATAAGGAATTCTTCCTTCAATACCTTCTGGAACAAGTTTTTTACCTTCTTCTTGGAAGTATCTATCTTTTGACCCTTTTTCCATAGCTGCAAGAGATCCCATACCTCTATATGTTTTAAATCTTCTTCCTTGGAAGATTTCAAATTCTCCTGGTGATTCGTCAGTTCCAGCAAGCATTGAGCCTAACATAACAACATTTCCACCAGCAGCAAGAGCTTTAACAACATCTCCTGAATATTTTAATCCGCCATCAGCTATGATTGTTTTTCCCATTTCTCTAGCAACAGTTGCACAATCATAAACGGCTGTAATTTGAGGAACACCTACACCTGCAACAACTCTTGTTGTACAGATTGATCCAGGGCCAACACCAACTTTAACAACATCTGCACCAGCTTCAAAAAGTGTTCTAGTTGCTTCTGCTGTTACAACATTTCCTGCAATAATATCAAGATCTGGATATTTTTCTCTTATTTCCTTAACTTTTTTAACAACTCCCATTGAATGACCATGAGCTGTATCAATAACAATAGCATCAACACCTGCATTAACTAGAGCTTCAACTCTTTCAAAAGTATCAGCACCAGTTCCTACAGAAGCTGCTACAAGAAGTCTTCCTTGTGCATCTTTTGCAGAATTTGGATATTTAACAACTTTTTCTATATCTTTGATAGTTATTAAGCCAGTTATGATTCCTTCATCGTTTACTAGTGGCAACTTTTCTATTTTGTGATTTCTTAAAATTTTAGCAGCTTCATCTAATGTGGTTTTTGAAGGAGCTGTAACTAAATTTTCTTTTGTCATTACAGAGTCAATTTTTACTGAATAATCTTCTAAAAATCTTAAATCTCTGTTAGTTAGAATTCCAACTAATTTTTTTTCTTCAAGAGAATTTACAATTGGAACTCCAGAAATTCTATATTTTCTCATTAAATCTTCAGCTTCTTGAACTTTATTATCTGGAGTTAAGAAAAATGGGTCATTAATAACTCCACTTTCTGAACGTTTAACTTTTCTTACTTCTTCAGCTTGTAATTCTATTGGCATATTTTTATGTATTACACCAAGTCCACCTTCTCTTGCCATAGCAATAGCCATTTTATGTTCTGTTACAGTATCCATTGCAGCAGAAATAACTGGAATATTTAATTTAATTTTCTTTGTTAATTGTGATGTTAAAACAACATCTTTTGGTAGAACTTCACTCTTTGCTGGAATTAAAAGTACATCATCAAATGTCAATCCTTCTTTTTGGAATTTTGTTTCCCACATAATATCTTTTCCTCCTAAAAATTTTATTAAATTCAAACATATTTTTTAAAAAATTTATTGTATAATAAATATTTCATTTAACTATGTATTTTTTTTATTATATTATAGAGATATTTTATTATTTAACAACAAAATTTATTAAAAAATATATTAACATATATTATACAACAATTTATAAAAAAATCAATTAAAAAATTAATAAGATAAAAGTTTTCCCGAAAAAATTTCACGAATTATTTATTTTTTTCTTTAATTATTTATTATTTTATGTGAAAAATATAAAAAAATTACTTTATAATTATTATTATTTAACTATTTTTATTAAATTTTCGAATAAATTTCAAAAAAATAATAAAAAATTAATAAAAGGTATTGAAATTTTTTCTAAACTACTCTATAATTTAAGTATACTATAATGTTATAGTTAATATCCAATAAATTAGTACATAATTGGAGTTATTGTTATAGTAAAAATTTTAGGAGGTATATTAGAATGAGAGTAGAAAAAGGATTACTTTATACTAAAGATCATGATTGGGTAAAAGTTGAAGGAAATGTTGCAACAGTTGGTTTAGCTGACTATGCACAAGATCACTTAGGAGACATCGTTTACGTTGAACTTCCAGAAGTTGATGATGAAGTTGAAGCTGGTGATTCTTTAGCATCTGTTGAATCAGTAAAAGCTGCAAGTGATATTAACGCTCCTGTATCAGGAAAAATTATCGAAGTTAACGAATTATTAGACGACGAACCAGGCGAAATCAACAAAGATTGTTATGCTGCTTGGGTTTGCAAAATTGAAATGTCTAATCCAGCTGAATTAGAAGAATTAACTAATGACGCTGATTATGAAGCATCATTATAATAGTTTCTTAAAATTAATTATTTAATAAATGCCACTTGCGTGGCATTTATTTTTTTAATAAGGAGGTTTTATGGCAGAAAATTCCAAAAATAAAAATTTAAGACTAGGTATTATTTTTATGATAATTTCTACACTTGGTTTTAGCTTTATGCAAATTTTTGTAAAGCTAACATCTGGGAAATACACACTTATGCAACAAGTTTTTATGAGAAATTTTGTAATGCTAATTATTTGTACTATATATATATTAATGAAAGGAAGTAGTTTCCTAGGAGAAAAGAAAAATAGAAAATTACTTCTTATGAGATCAACTTTCGGGTACATGGGTGTTATCTTTAATTTCTATGCTATAAATAATATGGTTGTAGCAGATGCAGGAATTTTACAAAGAACTAGTCCTATTTTTGTAGTTTTAATAGCTTGTTTTTTATTTAAGGAAAAATTTACATTGGAAAAATTTTTAACTTTAACATTTTCATTTATTGGTGCAATTTTCGTAGTAAGACCACAATTTAATTCAAGATTATTTCCTGCTATGGTTGGAATGAGTTCTGCTCTTAGCTCAGCTATAGCATATATGTGTGTATCAAAAATAGGAAAATCAGAAAAAACTGAAACAATAATTTTTGTTTTTTCACTATTCTCAACTATTTGTAGTTTTCCATTTATTTTTAATAATTTAAATATACCTGATTTAACTAGTATTATATATTTGATTTTAATAGGAATTGCTTCTGCAGTTGGTCAGTTCGGATTAACTATAAGCTATCAATATGCAAAGGCTTCAGATGTAAGTATATTTAATTATTTAGGAATTGTATTTGTAGTTATACTAGGAAAATTAATACTAAATGAGTCTGTAAGTATCTATAGTTTAATAGGAATTAGCTTGATTTTCTCAATGTCTTTAATGTCATATTTATTAAACATAAAGAAAAATAGAGAGAAAAAAGCATAAAAAATAGTAAATATTACATTTTTTTAATATTTTCAAGTTTTTTTTACGAAAAAACGCCTTTTGATTGTAACACTTCTGTAACCTTTGAAAATTAGAGAAGTATAAATTAAAAAAAATTACAAAAATGTTACAAATACTATTTTTGAGTTAAAAACTTTGTTAAATTTATGCGTTTTTTTTAGGTTTTGTCCCGAAAAATTTGAATTTTATTGACTGGTTTATGTAAAATCATTATAATTTTATTATCAGATTAAAGCTGTTAATCTGGTTAATTTAATTAAGGAGTGATTATTTGAAAAGAGCAATATTTAGAAGTGTTTTAGCATGTTTGTGTGTATATGCTACATTTTCTGGATTTTCATCTAAGTCACTTGCAGACGAAAAAGTAAAAGGATTTGTAATTTCATCAGAATCCGATTCTAAAACTATTGAAAAAGTAAACAACAGAATTTTAGATAACACTAATGGTAGTGCTTCAAAAGTTTCTTACGTAGTTAATATAGACGATAAAATTAACTTCAGCTTGGCAGGTTTACTTTCACTAGATAGGAACGGAGTTATTATTCCAGTAAAGGATAATAATATAGATGATGTTTCAAAAGAACTTTTGAAAAAAAGCGAGCAAGTGTATGTTGTTGGAGATAATAGTTCAATTTCAGATGATATTTTGAATGATTTAGGAATTAAATTCGAAAGAATTGGTTCAAACAATCCTGATGACACGAATTTATATGTAAATAAATTTTTAGATAATCGTGATCTTTTGATTGTTGATTCGGGAAATGATTCTGATATTTTAGGTGCTATTCATTATGCACGTATCTATAATATGAGCTTATATATCTATGATTCAACTAAAAAAGTCGATGAAAATATAATTTCAGAAGTTAAAAATGAAGGTAATATTTACTTCTATGATGGAGTTAATTCTTTACCAGAAGATTTAAAAGTTAAAATATATAGTTTATCTAAAAAAGATAAGAAAGAAATAAAGAGTTATTCTTTAGATGGAAAAGATCTAGTAAAGATCTTCAAAGATGAATACTCTTCAAAAGAAAATAACAACGTTGTTTTAACTGAAAATAAAAATTTAACAGATATGTTAAGTTCTTATATCTTTGCTGATAAAGTTGATTATGAGTATTTAGTAATTGATTCAGATTCAATGAATTTAGATATTGAAAAGCTAATTACTGAATCTGGAGCTAAAAACTTATATTATGTTTCTACTGATGAGTTAGCAAAATATGTTAATTTTAGAGCTTTATTATCATCTGTAAATAAAGAAGAAGCAACAGGATTTGAAGTAAATGAATCTGAAGGTGAAATTAAAGTATCTGATTCTAATTCAGATAAGAAAGATGAAAATGCAGTTTCAGAAAAAGTTACAGTTAATTCAAATGAAGTTTTAGTTGATGGAAAAGTTGTTTCTAAAGAACAAGAACAAGAAAAAGTAGCAGCTGAAAAAGCTGAAACTAAACCAGCTTCAAATTCAGAAACATCTGATAACAAAAAAACTGATACAAACTTTGAATATAGTAAAGTATTAGTTATGAATGCAACTTCATATACTGATGATCCAGCAGAAAATGGAGGATATAACACTACAAAAATGGGAACTAAACTTAGATATGGTGTAGTTGCTGTAGATCCTAGAGTTATTCCTTTAGGAACAAAATTATACATTGAAGGTTATGGTTACGCTGTTGCGGAAGATACAGGTGGAGCCATAAAGGGAAATAGAATAGATCTTTGCTATACTGATAGAGCAAAAGCTGAAGCTTTTGGTAGAAGAAATGTAAAAGTTTATATTCTAAAATAATTTGAATGAAGATAGAGAAGAAATTTTAGTATTTCTTCTCTTTTTATTTTGAAACAAGAAGGTTCCAGGAAATCTACCCTATCAAGCATCGTGGAATGTTGGGATGTATATTTATAAATATATAAACAATAATATAATAGACAATAATTTTTAAATATGATATAATGATTTTGTTAAAAAATAATGGTATATTGCCATTTTACAATTATTTCATTAGATATTAGTTATGTGTTTACACATTATTTTTTTAGTCAAAAAGTTAGAATGGAATATTATATTTATTTTTATTATTTGGAGGAAGTATATGTTCGGTTATTCAAAAAAAGAATTGAGCTGGATTTTATATGATTGTGCTAATTCTGCTTATTCTATGGCAATTACTACAGCATTATTCCCAATTTATTTTGGGATGATTGGTGGAAATGAAATGAATTTAGGTTACTATAATTCATTTGCAAGCATTATTATAGCTATTCTTAGTCCAGTGCTTGGAACTATAGCTGATTTTAGAGGTATGAAGAAAAGATTATTTACGTTATTTTCAATTATTTCAATTTTTTCTACACTATTTTTATCTTTTGCAGGTGAACTAGGATTACCTTTATTGATGGCTTTTTTTATTTTAGGTAGTGTAACTTTTGCAGGTTCTAATATTTTTTATGATGCATTTTTAGTTGATGTAACAAATGATGAAAGAATGGATAAAATTAGCACTGCAGGGTTTGCCTATGGTTACATAGCAAGTGTAATTCCATTTATGTTTTGTTTAGGGGCAGTTTTAATCTTTGGAATGAAAAATCCTCTTGGTTATCAAATAGGCTTTATAATAACGGCACTTTGGTGGTTAGTACTTACGATTCCAATGTATAAAAATGTAGATCAGGTATATGGAGTTGATCCAGTTCCTAATCCTGTTAAAGAAAGTTTTTCAACAATTTTCCATACATTAAAAAATATTAAGAAGAACAAAGTAGTAGTTATATTTTTATGTTCCTACTTCTTATATATTGATGGAGTAGATACTATTATAAAAATGGTTATACCATATGCTAAGTCCGTTTTAGATGCAGATAAATTTAATACGCTTGTTCTTTTAGGTATTTTAATCTATGTTCAAATAGTAGCCTTTCCTTTTGCTATAATTTATGGAAAGCTAGCAGATAAATTTGGAACTAAAACTATGATTAAAGTTGGAATTATTACATATATGGTTTCCGTTTTTTTTGCGTATTTTATGAGTAATCTTATTCATGTTTTTGTTTTATCAACATTTATTGCATCTGCTCAAGGTGGAATTCAAGCTTTGAGTAGAAGTTATTATGCAAAGATTATTCCAAAAGAAAATGCAAATGAATTTTTTGGATTCTATAATATATTTGGAAAGTTTGCAGCTATAGTAGGACCTTTTATTATGAGTTTGATAACTACAATAACTCATAATCCAAGATATTCTATTCTTGGTATTATTCCTCTATTTGTTGTAGGCTATATTATAATGTTACAATTACCGAAGGAAGAGAAATAATGATTTTTAAATTTGATTCAAAAAATACTTGGAAAATAAAAAGTGAATACAAAAAGGGAAAATTTGATATAGATTTTGAGGCTTTAAAGAAAAAGGAATTAGAAATTCTTAAGAATTTCATTACTTGTTGTGAAAAGATGAACTTAACATATTATATTGGATTTGGAACTTTGCTTGGAGCTATAAGACATAAAGGCTTTATCCCTTGGGATGATGATGTTGATGTTTGTATGCCGAGAGAAGATTATGATAAATTTATTGCTGAAGCTAGTGAATATTTGCCAGAAAATTATTTTATACAGACAATGGAAACTGATCCAAAGTATGCTTTAAATTTTGCAAAACTTAGGGATAGTGATACAACTCTTTTTGAAAAACATGTTATTGATGTTGATATAAATCATGGCGTATTTATTGATATTTTTCCGCTAGATGGGTATATCAAAGGTCAAAGTAAAGTTATGGATTTAAGGGTTAAACAAAAACCTGTGTTTGAAGAAGCAGATACTAATGCTCTATCAAATGCTATAAGTGGTTTTAGTAAAAAGTTTGTTTATAAATTGGGAGAAACAATACCAAATAAGATAAAGACAGATATATCAAAAATGTCTGTTCCAAAAGATAATCCAAAATTTGCAGATTGCGAATATGTTGCTTGTCTAGTAGATAATTTTTATATTATGCCTTTTAAAAGAGATTTGTTAGGGAAGGGAGTAAAAGTAGACTTTGAAGATTTGAAAGTTAATGCTCCTGAAAATTATGATGAATATTTAAGAGTTTTATATGGTGATTATATGAAATTGCCACCAGAAGACCAAAGAGAAAATCACCATAATTTTCATCTTGCAGATGTAAATAAAAGTTTTAGAGAATATCAAGAAAAAAACTAAGCTATGAGTAAAATCATAGCTTTTTTTGACTTTTTGTAGAATTTTTTTTGATTTTTTGGTATAATAATTACAGTTTTGCGCTATTTGTGAAAATATTAAAAATGTAAAGACTTATAATTGGTTTGTATATTTAATAAAGACTTTAAGGGGGTGTTATTATGAAAGAAGTAGTTGATAATCTTGTTGAATGGCTCAGAGATTCTGTAAAGGAAGCAAATTGTAAAGGAATAGTTTATGGACTTAGTGGAGGAGTTGATTCAGCTGTTATTGCTGCACTTTCAAAACTTGCCTTTGGAGATGAATCTTTAGCTATAATGATGCCGATAAATAGTTCTTTTGAAGACGAAATAGATGCAAAGTTAGTTATTGACAAGTTTAATTTAAATGCTATTAAAGTTGATTTATCAAGAACATATTCTGAATTTGTAGAAGTTGTTGAAAAAGGTGATAATCAAATGGCTTATGCTAATGTTAAGCCAAGACTTAGAATGACAACATTATACTATTATGCACAATTAAAAGGATATTTAGTCGTTGGAACAAGTAACAAATCAGAATTTACTGTAGGATATTTTACAAAATATGGAGATAGTGGATCTGATTTAATGCCATTAGTAGATTTTACTAAGAAGGAAATATTTGAATTGGCAAGATATTTAGAAATTCCAGATAAGATTATTCAAAAGCCACCAAGTGCAGGTCTATTTGAAGATCAAACGGATGAAGATGAAATGGGTTTTACTTATAATGATTTAGAAAAATATATAAATAATGAAAAAATAGATGAAAGAATAGAAGAAAAAATTAATAGAATGGTAAAAATTTCTGAGCATAAAAGAAATTTTGCAAAAGGATTTAGGAGGTAATTATGTCAGGACATAATAAATGGAGCACGATTAAGCATAAAAAAGGAAAAGAAGACGCAAGAAGAGGAAAAATATTTACAAAACTTGCTCGTTATATAATTGTAGCAGTTAAAGAAGGTGGAGCAGATCCGGAGTACAATCCTGCATTAAAAACTGCAATTGAAAAAGCAAAGGCAGAAAATATGCCTAATGATAATATTGAAAGAGCATTGAAAAAAGGATCTGGAGATGGAGATTCTTCTAACTATGAAACAATAATATATAAAGGATACGGTCCAGAAGGAATAGCAGTAGTGGTTGAATGTTTAACAGACAATAGAAATAGAACTGCTGCAGATGTAAGACATGCCTTTGATAAACATGGTGGAAATTTAGGACAAAATGGTTCGGTATTATTTATGTTTGATAAAAAAGGAGTTATTGTAATTTCTAGGGATCAAGCTGAAGAAGATGAATTAATGGATTTTGCATTAGAAAATGGGGCAAGTGATTTTGAATCTGATGAAGAAGGTTATACAATATATTCTGAAGTAGCTGATTTTATATCATTAAGAGATGCATTACAAGAAAAGGGATATACTTTTAGTGCTTGTGACTTAGAATATGTGCCTAGCAATAATTCTCAAATTACAAATCCAGATAATATTAAAAAAATGGTTAAGATGATTGACCAATTAGAAGATAATGATGATGTTCAAAATGTTTACCATAATTGGGAAATACCTGAAGATCTAGATGTAGAATAGTATGAAAAAAATATTTGCTTTTTTGATTTCATTGAGTATAATTTTATGTATTTTATTATATTCAATAGATTTTATGGCTAAAGATATTTCTTACTATAATAATTTTCATACAGAATATAAAATTGACGAAGAAGCGGGGCTTTCTAAAGAATGGATTGAGAGTGCTAGTAAATCGTTAGTTGAATTTATAAAAAATGGAGATAAAGAAGTTTTAAAAAATCATTTCAACGAAAAAGAAATTTCACATATGGAAGATGTGTATAAACTTTTTAAATTAGACAGAATAGTATATTTAATTCTATTTATCATTTCGTTTATGGTATTGTTATATAAAATATTTAAAAATGACAATTTATTTTTAAAATATATAAAAAAGTATATTTTGATAGCTTATCTTTCTGTGATTTCTTTTCTTGGTGTTTGTTCTATATTCTTTTCGGATAGTTTTATCTATTTCCATAAGTTATTTTTTAATAATGATTTATGGCTCTTGGACTATAAAACAGACTTAATGATAAGAATATTACCTGAAGAGTTTTTCTTTGTGTTATTTTTAAATGTACTAGTAATATCAACAATTGTTGTTTGTTTAATTTATATTTTTTTAAGTATGAAAAATTATGATTATAATTAGGAGAAAAATATGGAAGTAAAAATTGACAGAGTTGCATTTTCTCTTTTTGGAGTAGATATAATGTGGTATGCCATTATTATTTGTTTTGGAATTATGGCAGGACTTTTTGTAGCCACAAAAAACTCAAAACTTAGAAATATAAAAGAAGATGATATTTCTAATTTATTGCTTTTTGCATTACCTATAAGTGTTATAGGAGCAAGAATATACTATGTAATATTTGAGTGGGATAAATATAAAGGCAATTTCAAATCAATAATAAATATTAGGGAAGGTGGATTAGCTATATATGGCGCAGTTATCGGGGCTATAATTGTGGTTTACTTTTTCAGTAAATATAATAAAATTGATTTTAGAGATTTAGCTGATGTATGCGCTCCAGGACTTATTCTTGGACAAGCAATTGGAAGATGGGGTAATTTTATCAATCAAGAAGCTCACGGTACTGAAACAACATTACCTTGGGCGGTAATAATTGATGGAAAAAAATATCATCCAACATTCTTATATGAATCAATAGGAAATTTCTTGATTTTTATATTTCTAATGATTTATATCAGAAAATATCAAAAGAAAAAAGGTGAGATAATAATTTTCTACGCAATTTTGTATGGAATTGTAAGATTTTTTGTTGAAGGATTAAGAACAGATAGTTTAATGTTCTTAGGTTTCAGAGTTTCACAAGTTTTATCACTTTTTGGAGTGATAGTAGGAAGTATTCTTTTCTTCTTAAATAGAAAATATGGAAAAGATATATAATTAATATGAATTTAACTACATAGATTAATCTATGTAGTTTTTTTTTACAAAAAAATAGAAAAAAAACATAATTTTTTAAAAAAAATTTAGGAATTTTCCTCCACTTTTTTTGAAGTTATTAATAAAATGTTTAAAAATACACGTTTTAACATAAAATTGTATTTTTTATTTTTTAAAAAATTTTTGCAAAAAGGGTTGCAATATATGAAAAAATAGTATAAAATATAGATGTATCAAAAAATGTGGTACAAAATGGAGTAAAATGGAGTTAGATTTTTAGGAGGTGATGGCATTGTTTTTAGGAGATTTTCCACATACTTTAGATGATAAAGGCAGATTGATTATGCCATCAAAATTCAGAAATGAGTTAGGATCTAATTTTATAGTTACTCGTGGTCTTGAAGGCTGTCTATTTGTTTTTACTGAACAAAAATGGACTGAATTTACAGAACAGCTTAATTCAAAGGGTTTTAGTAAAAAAGACGTGCGTTCAATTACTAGATTCTTTTGTAGTTGTGCTATGAATTCTGACTTAGATAAACAAGGAAGATTTGTTGTAAACAAAAATCTACGTGAATTTGCCGGAATCGAAAGAGATGTAATGATTATTGGTGTTTCCGACAGAATTGAAATTTGGTCTAAAGAAAAATGGGATGAATATAGTCAAGCTGAATATAGTAACGACGATATTATGTCTGAAAAATTTGATGGTCTTGATTTTTAAGGGATTTAATTATGGAATTTAATCACATACCAATAATGTTGGATGAAGTAATAGATAACCTAGATATAAAACCAGATGGAATTTATGTAGATTTAACTGTTGGTGGTGCAGGCCATTCAACTGAAATTTTAAAAAGAATAAAAAATGGAAAACTAATTTGTGTTGACCAAGATGAAGAGGCTTTATCTGTTGCCAAAGATAGACTTTTAAAAGTTTCAAATAATGTTCTATTTTATAAAAGTAACTTTGAAAATTTTAAAGAAATATTGGATTATTTTGAGATAGAAAAAGTTGATGGTGTTTTATTAGATATTGGAGTTTCTTCATATCAAATAGATAATGGACAAAGAGGTTTTTCTTATATGATTGATGCTCCATTGGATATGAGAATGGACAGAGATCTTAAAAAAACAGCATTTGACGTTGTAAATTTTTACAATTCTGATGATTTGGAATATATTTTTTATAACTATGGTGAAGAAAAATGGACGAAAAGAATTGTAGAATTTATAGTTAATTATAGAAAAGAAAAGTTAATAAGAACTACTTTTGAATTAGTCGATATTATTGAAAGGGCTATTCCAAAATCTGTTAGAGCTAAAGGTGGACATCCTGCAAAAAGAGTGTTTCAAGCAATTAGGATTGAGGTTAATAGAGAACTTGAGGTAATAAAAAATGTAATCCCTGATATAGTGGAAAGATTAAATGAAAATGGTAGATTATGTATAATAACTTTTCACTCTTTAGAAGATAGAATAGTGAAAGATTCATTTAAAGACTTGGCTAGAGGATGTATTTGTCCAAAGGAATTATATGTTTGTGTTTGTAATAATAAGCCAAAGATAAAGATTATAACTAAAAAACCACTAGTGCCTTCTAAAGAAGAAATGGAAAAAAACCCAAGATCAAAAAGTTCAAAATTAAGGGTTTGTTCAAAGTATTAGGAGGATGATTTATATGAGCATGGCTCAAGTAAAATATATTAACGTTTCAGGCGAGAGAATTTCGGAGCAAAACAAAAAAGCCTACGGAATTACCAGAGAATCCAGTTTATATAAAAACATTGCACTTATCTCATTGATAACTGTTACAGTTTTGTTTAGTGTAGTGATTTTATATGGATATCTAAATATTGCTCAACAAAATAGAATAATAAATACACTAAACTCTGAAATTCGCTCGTTAGAAACAGAAAGAGATGATCATAATATGAAACTTGAGCCTTATAAATCTGTTGATAGAATTGCAAAGATTGCAAGACTTAATTATAATATGGATTTTCCAAAAAAAGAACAAGTTAGATATTTAGATAAGATTAAATAATTTATTTTGTTGTTTAACAACAAGGTTCCCAGGAGCCCACCCGATGCTAAGCATCAAGGAATGGGTGGGGTTCTTATTAAACTTAGACAAGGGGAGTTTAAATGAAAAATAGGAAATATAGTATTAAAAATAAAACAGTCTCTTCTCGTTCGGCTGTTTTATTTTTTGTATTTATAATACTTTTCAGTATAATAATTACTAAATTGGCATATTTACAATTATATTCAGGAAATAAATATAGTGTTGAAGAATTTAAAGATTCTGTTAGTTATACAGAACTTGAAGCTAAAAGAGGTTCTATTTTTGATAGAAATGGAAATATATTAGCAAAGAGTATTAGTGTCTATAATGGGTATTTTTCAACTTTTGATTATAATCGTTATAAAAAGTCTACAGGAAAAAATAAAGATGCTGAGACGGAAAAATTAGATAAAATTTTTGATATTTTACAATTAAATAAAGAAGAAATTTTTGAGAAAGCTGATCAATATAATAATTTATTAATTAAAAAAGATATAACAGAAGAACAAAATTCTGTTGTGAAATCTAAAAATTCTCTTATTATAAGTGTCAATAATAGTAAAGAAGTTTATTTTTCTATTTTAGAATATGATAAATTTAAACTTTATTCTCAAAAAGCTAGAGAAACAGAAGAAAAGAAATTAGATGAAATATTTTCTGCTCTTGAGCTTGATAAGAAAAAAGTATTTGATAGAGCTGATAGAGGAACGAATTTTAAAATTAAAAAGAGTATTAGCCCGGAAGTAGCTAAAGAAATTAAAGATATAAATTCTTCTATTATTAGTGTAGAAATAGAACAAAGTAGAACTTATGTAGATGGAACTTTAGCACCTTTTGTTATTGGTCATGCAAGTGAAAATGGTGGACAAAGTGGAATCGAAAATTATTTAAATGATTCTTTAGCTGGAACTAATGGCTCAAAGAGAGTTATTAGAGAAAGCCTTAATAAATCAGTAGAAGATGTAGTAGAAGCAAAAGATGGAAAAGATTTATACTTAACCATTGATAGCACAATTCAAAAATATGTTTCAGATTATGGAAAACAGTATTTTGATTTAGAAAAGCCAATAAAATTAAGTATTATAGTTTCGGATGTAACAAATGGTGATATTATTGCAATGGATAGTTTTCCAAAATATGATGCTAATAATCCAACTGTTCCACTTGATGAGACTGCTCTTAAAGAATTTGAAAATTTAGACGAAAAATCAAAATTAGAAAAAGTATATACTATGTGGAGAAACCCAGCTGTTAGTGACGCATATGAGCCAGGTTCAGTATTCAAGCTAATCACTGCGGCATCTTCTTTAGAGGAAAATACAGATACTTTAGATTCAACATTTTTCTGTAATGGATTTATAAAAGATATTCCTGGAATTACTCTTAGATGTTTTAACTGGCAAAATCCTCATGGTAAAGAAACTTTTACAGAAGCAATGGATAATAGTTGTAACCCTGCTTTTGTACAAATGGTTAGACATTTAGGTAAAGAAAAATTTTATAGATATATAAATGGTTTTGGTTTTGGAAATAAGACTGGAATAACTTTGCCAGGAGAATCTATTGGAAAAATACCAAAATCTTTATCTGATATTGGAGCGGCTGAACTTGCAACAATGAGTTATGGTCACGGTTTAGCTGTAACACCAATTCAAATGATAATGGCTGCAAATGCAGTTGTTAATGGAGGCTATTTATTAGAGCCTCAAATTAGTATAAAAAATGTAGAAAAAGATTCAGAAGATAAAATTAAATTAAAAGAAAATGAAGCCATTGTTAAAAATCAAATTATCTCCAAAGAAACAAGTGATAAAATGAGAGTAATAATGGAACATGGTGTAACAGATGGTATTGTTAAGAAAGTATACTCTAATAGCGTTAGAATTGGGGGAAAATCTGGTACAACAATAAAAGCTGTAAATGGTAAATATGATGATAAAAAGACAATTGCATCACTGTATATTGCTTTTCCTATTGAAAATCCAAAATATAGTATTTTAATTGTTTTTGATGAACCTAAGGTGAATGTTGGTGGTACAAGTGTATGTGCACCACTAGCGAAAAAATTAGCTGAAGAAATTGTTGAGTATAAACAAATTGCTAAATCAAATGATGAAAATGCATTAGTTAGAAAAACAAGAGTACCAGATGTAAGAGGTTTAACATTAGAATATGCTTCTGAAATTTTAAAAGAAGAATATTTAAATTATACAATTGACGGATCAGGCTCTTCAAAATCTGTAGTAACAAAACAAAGTGAAGATCCTGGAAATAGTGTTGTTGATGGAAGTACAATTAAGTTGACATTATCAGACGATGAAAACGAAAAATTATTAGTTGTAGATTTTTCAAAAATGACATATCAACAAGTTATTAATGTTGTAAATAAGATGGGATACAAATATAAAACTTCTGGTGGTAAAGGTAAATTTGTATCTTCAAGTAAAGAAATAGGAAGCTATATTTCTAAAGATGAAGAAATAGTGCTTACATTTGAAGACTAATTTAGGAGATGAACAATGAGAATATCAAATTATACACTATGGAGTGTTTTAGTTAGCTTTTTTCTAACGGTGATTATAGCTAAGTATTCTATTCCTTATTTAAGAAAGTTTAAACTAGGTCAAAATATAAGAGATGATGGTCCTCAAAGCCATTTATCAAAAGCAGGAACACCAACGATGGGTGGAGTATTCTTTGTTGTGGCAATTATACTTACAACATTTTGTTTAGGTAATTTTTCAAGAGAAGTTTTTTCAGTATTAATTGGAATGTTAGGATTTACTTTCATTGGATTCTTAGATGACTTCTTTAAACTTGTTATGAAAAGATCTTTAGGGCTTACTGAAATTCAAAAATTAATAATTCAATTTGTAATTAGTATAGTTGTAATTATCTTTATTGAATTAGTTGTAGGAACAGATTTAACATATCAATTAGTACCTTTTGTTAAGAATCCAGTACACTTTGGATGGATAATATACCCAATAGTTATTTTTGTTATGATTGGAACTGCAAATGCGACAAATTTGACAGATGGCTTAGATGGTCTTTCATCCTCAGTATCAATACCTGTATTTTTAGGACTAGCAGTTATAAGCTCATCAAGATATCCAAGTGTTGGAGTATTCTCATTAGTGTTTATGGCTAGTTTAATGGGTTTTGTATTATTTAATTCATACCCTGCAAGAGTTTTTATGGGGGATACTGGTTCAATGGCATTAGGTGGTGCTATTGCAACAATTTGTATTTTAAATGGAATGATTTTCTATTTGCCAATTATTGGTGGAATTTATGTAATAGAAGCATTATCAGTTATTATTCAAGTTGTAAGTTATAAGACAAGAAATAAAAAAAGAGTTTTCTTGATGAGTCCTATTCATCATCATTATGAGTTAAAGGGATATAAAGAACCACAAATTGTTACAGCATTTGCTGTAATTAGTGGAATATTATCAATAATAGCTGTGAATTTATTTTATAGCATTTAATTAGGAGTAGTTTATGGAAATTGCAAATAAAAAAGTTTTGGTTATAGGTTTAGGTTTATCTGGAATCTCAACTATAAAAACTCTTAGTTCTTTAAAGGCTGATGTTTATTGTTATGATGACAAAGAAGAATCAGAATTAGGAAGTGTTTTTGAAAAAATTAAAGATTTTAAATTTAAGTTTATTAAAAATTATAAAGAATATTATTTTGATTTTATAGTTAAAAGTCCAGGAATCAAACCGATTAATGAAGTAATAAAATATTTTGAAACTAAAAAAGTTCCAATTTATACAGATTTAGAATTAGCATACTCTTTATTTCCAAAAAGAAAAATTATTGCAATTACAGGTACAAACGGAAAAACTACTACAACAAGCTTAGTAGGAGAAATTTTTAAAACGTCAAATATCAAGTCAAAAGTAGTTGGTAATATTGGAATCGGCATGCTTTGGGAAATTTATAATTCAGATGAAGAAACTGTTAATATTATTGAAGTAAGCAGTTTTCAACTTCATAATATTGAAAAATTTAAGCCTACTGTTGCATCAATCGGTAATATCACTCCAGATCATATTGATTGGCACGGAAGTTATGAAAATTATATAGAAGATAAACTAAAAATATTTAAAAATATGGATAAAAATGGTTATCTAGTTTTAAATATTGATGATGAATTTTTAAATAATATAAAAGTTGAAAATACAAATATTACAAAGATTTCATTGAAAGATAATAGTGTAGATTTTTATCTTAGAGAAAATAATTTTTATCATAAAAACGAAAAGTTATTTTCTATGAAAGATTTAAAAATTTTAGGAAAACACAACGCTCAAAATGTTTTAATTTCTATCGCAATCTGTTATAATTATGGTATAAATCTAGATACTATTATTTTTGCATGTAAAAATTTTGGTGGCGTTGAACATAGAATTGAATTCGTTAGAGAACTTAATGGAATTAAGTTTTATAATGATTCAAAAGGAACAAATGTAGATTCAACTATAAAAGCTGTAGAAGCCTTAGAAAAACCAATAATTTTGATATTGGGTGGGTATGATAAAAATGTTGACTTTAACCCTTTATTTGAAAGTTTTAATGGTAAAGTTAAAGCTCTGGTTCTAGTTGGAGATACAAAACAAAAGTTTTATGAAACTGCAAAGAAAAATGGATTTGATAATAATATATTAGTTAATGATTATAAAGAAGTAGTAGAAAAATGTATTGAACTTGCAAAAAGTGGTGATAATGTATTACTTTCACCAGCGTCTGCTAGTTGGGATATGTTTAAAAGCTATGAAGAAAGAGGAAATTTATTTAAAAAGTTGGTAAATGGATTATAATGAATAAAATTGACAAATATACTAAGAGGCTAATTATGGTTGTATTTCTATTACTTCTATTTGGAGTAGTAATGGTATTTAGTACAAGTTGGCCATATAGCTATAGAATAAAAGGAAATGAAATAGAAATTACAAGAAAACATGTGATATTTGTTGCTATTTCTATTCTATCTATTCTTTTGTTTTCACATATAAATATTTTAAAATTTAGAAAGCAAAGTCCGAAAATTTTTATTGCTGTATTTCTTATGGGATTTTTAGTGCTTACACCACTTGGAATGAACATTTATAATGCTAGAAGATGGATAAAACTAGGTGGATTTACATTTATGCCTTCTGACTTTATGAAAATTGCTTCAATTATGATGATGGCATATGTTATTGATCGATATAAGAATAATTTTACTTTTAGAAATATATTTCTAAAATATTTTGTAATTGCAGCTGTATCATCTATTTCAGTTATGATTCAGCCGGATTTTTCAACTACATTAATAATTATAGGAACTTTAACTGCAATGTATGTAATTGCTGGGATGGATAAAAAAGTATTATTATTCTCTGGAATGGGAATTGTACTTGCTAGCGCTGGTGTTATATATAAGTTAAATTCTGGATATAGTAGAGCGAGTAGAATTCATGCATTTATTAATCCGTTAAAATACAGAGATTCTAAATCATGGCAATTAATAAAATCTCTTTTTGCAATAACGAATGGTTCAATTTTAGGAGTTGGACTTGGAAATGGTAGACAAAAATTTACATTGTCCGAAGCACACAACGACTTCATTTTTGCAACTATTGCAGAAGAATTCGGATTTGTAGGGTCAGTAATTTTAATTGGGGTATATATCTATTTAGCTTACCTTGGAATAATGATTGCAAGAAATGTTAAAAGTTTATATGGACAAATGGTAATATTTGGAATAACTTTCTCAATAGGACTACAAACATTGGTAAATATAGGAACAGCTACAGGAACAATTCCTCCTACAGGAGTTACTTTACCTTTTATTAGTTATGGTGGCTCATCTTTGGTTATGACTTCAATAATGATTGGAATAATTTTGGGAATTGTAAGACATGATACTAAAGGGAGATAATATGAAAGTTGTAATTACAGGTGGAGGTACAGGAGGACATATATATCCTGCCGTTGCAATAATTGAAGAATTAAAAAAAAGAGATGAAAATATAGAAATTTTATATATAGGTTCGAAAAATAGTATGGAAAGCGAATTGATTCCAAGCTTAAATATCGACTATAAATCAATAGAAGTAATGGGACTTCCTAGAAAAATTTGAAACTTTTTAAGTCTGTATTTGTATTGTTAAAAGGACTGTCTCAAGCAAAGAAAATATTAAAAGAATTCAAACCAGATGTAGTTATTGGTACTGGAGGATTTGTAACAGGACCAGTTTTATATAAAGCACACAAACTTGGAATTTATACAATATTCCACGAACAAAATAGCTACCCTGGAATTACAAATAGAATATTATCAAAATATGTTGACGCTATGGCTGTTACATTTAAGGAATCTATTAAATTCTTTAAAAATAACGAAAAATGTGTTGTAATAGGCAATCCGATAAGAAATAGATTTGAAGTATTGGATAGAGAGAGTTCATTAGAGTTTTTTGGACTTGATAAAAATACTAAAAATATATTTTCTTTTGGAGGAAGTAATGGTAGTGAAGAATTAAATAAAGCTGTAATAGGACTTCTAGATAAATTTAATAATAATGAAAAAATATCTTTAATTCATGTTACTGGTAAAAAAAATTATGATAAATTCATAGAAGAAGTAAATAAAAGAGAAATTAAAATTGGTAAGAATGTAAAAATCTTACCTTATATGATAGAAATGGATAAAGCATACGGAGTTTCAGACTTAGTCATAACTAGTTCTGGAGCAATAACACTAGCTGAGATTTCAAAAATTGGATTGGCTAGTATATTAATACCGAAAGCTTATACTACTGAAAATCATCAAGAATATAATGCTAGAGCTTATAAAGATATAGGAGCTTCTGAGCTAATTCTTGAAAAAGATTTGAATTCAGATTTATTATGGGGAAATATAGAAAAAATAGTTTTTGATAATAATAAACTTGAACAAATGAAAGAAAACGCAAAGAAATTTGCAACACCAAATGCAGTAAGCGATTTTGTTTCAATTTTTTATGATAAATTTAAAGGGAGGAGATAAGGATGTCTGGTAATAACGGAAAAAAGCCAAAAATATTTGTAAAAAAGAGATCTGATGAAGTTAGTTCAGAGCATGATGAATTTTATGAATATGATAATTTGAAATCTAAGAGTTATACTATTGACGAATCATTCTTTGAAGATTTTGAAAGTGTAGATTTTGATAAGAAAAATTACGAGAAAGAAAATACTTCTTCTGAAGAAACAAAAGATGAGGTATTAACATCTGCAGAAATTTTAGAAGATGAAGTTTTTCAAGAAATTCCTAACGAAATTGATGCTAAAGAAGAAAATGAAGTTGAAATAGTAAATGAAAAGGAAGAAGAAACTCTTAAGGATATTAGTGAAATCAAAGAATCTGAATCTAAAGAAGAATATGAAGAAGTATTAGATGAAGATGACGATGATGATTTTGGAAGTTTAGAATCAGAAGAAGACATTGTTCCAAATGTTGAAAGTCAAGTAGATAAACAAGCAGAAGAAGTTCAAAATGATAATCTTCAATCTAATAATATACAAGAAGAAAATATTTTAGAAGAAACTCAACAAATTAAGGTTCAACCTGAAGATAAGTTTGGAGATGGAGTTGAAAATTCTGAAATACCTGTTGTAGATAATAATGAAGAAGATTCAATATTTAACAAATATAGTATTGCAAATAATGAATTATCAAGTAATGAAGGAAATTATGATTCTTTATTTGAAAAAAATCAAGAAATAATCGAAAATAATGAATTAGTTGAAGAAGATGATGACGATTTTGGAAGCTTAGATGAAGTTGATACTACAATGACACAAGCTTTTGTAAATGTAAATCAAAAACCAGATTATTATGAAGATTTGAAGGATACTACAGATGAGTTTTCTTTTGATGAAGAAGATGAAGATGAAGAAGAAGATGAATATTATATAGACAGGAAAGGTAATAAAAAGAAAAAAAGAAGAGGGTTTAGATTATTCTGTAAATTCTTATTAGTATTTTTATTAGCATGTTGTGCAATATCAGTTTATTTTGGTTTAACTCATGATTTATTTAAAATAGATTATATAAATGTTGTTGGAAATGTAGCAAACGAAAAAGAAATTTTAATTTCTAAAAGTGGAGTAAATATTGGAGATAATATATTTTTAGTTTCAACTAGTAAAATTAAGAAAAACTTAAAAGAACTTTCAAATATTGAAAGCGTAAATGTTAAGAAGAATTTTCCTAATATTCTAGAAATAGAAGTTAAAGAAAATTATGTAAGTGCATATATCAATACTGCTAGTGGATTGACAACAATAGATAACTACGGAAAAGTTAAAGAAGTTGCAACTGATAATTCTAAAGCTTCCGGTATACAGTTAAAGGGGATTTCTGGAACGGGATTAAAAGTAGGAGAATACTTCTCTAATGATGAGGATAAAGTTAAATTCTTACTTGATATAATAACAAAGGAATATTACTTTGATATTGTTAGTATAGATTTTACAAATGATTCAGAAATTGTTTTAGAATTCAAAAATTCTTTCAAAGTTATATTTGGAGATTTAAAAGATTATGCAAAGAAAACTCAAATAATTGGAATTTTAATTAAAAAGATACAATTAGAAGGAATTAATGCAAAAGAAATTATATTAAATGTTGGAGATAATCCAATAATCGTTAAAAAATAGTAGAATTTTGTTTGAAAATTTAGTATAATAACAATGGTTATCTAAATAATTAAGTATAAATAACATAGGAGGAAATTATAATGGCATTTGAAATGGAAGTTTATGGAAATGATTTAGCAAAGATTAAAGTATTTGGTATCGGTGGTGGCGGAAATAATGCTATCTCAAGAATGAAACAATCTGGATTAAGAGGTGTTGATTTCGTAGCAGTAAATACTGATAGACAAATTTTAAATTCTATTGATATAGAAACAAAAATCCAAATTGGAGAAAAATTAACTAGAGGACTTGGAGCTGGAGCTAATCCATCAGTTGGAGAAAAAGCTGCAGAAGAAAGTAAAGAAGAAATAATGAAATCTCTTGAAGGAACAGATATGGTATTTGTTACTGCTGGAATGGGTGGTGGAACAGGTACAGGTGCTGCTCCAGTTGTTGCAGGAATTGCAAAAGAAATGGGGATTTTAACTGTAGGTGTAGTTACTAAACCATTTACATTTGAAGGAAGAAAAAGAGCAATCCAAGCTGAACAAGGTATTGAAGCTCTTAAAGAAAAAGTTGATACTTTAATTACAATTCCAAACGATAAATTAATTCAAATTGCTGAAAAGAGAACTACAATGTTAGAAGCATTCGCTATGGCTGATGAAGTTTTAATGAATGGTATTCAAGGTATTTCAGATTTAATAGCTGTTCCAAGTATAATTAATTTAGACTTTGCAGATGTTAAATCAGTAATGGAAGATAAGGGTGTTGCTCATATGGGTATCGGTAGAGCAAGTGGAGAAAACAGAGCCATTGAAGCTGCAAAAATGGCTATTAATAGTCCTTTACTTGAAACTTCTATTGATGGAGCTAGAGCTGTTCTTCTTAATGTTACAGCTGCAAATGTTGGTCTTTTCGAAGCGCATGAAGCTGCTGAATTAATTAGAGAAGCTATTGATGGAGATGCTAATGTAATCTTTGGTACAGGTGTTGACGAATCATTAGGAGATGATATTAAGATTACTGTTATTGCAACTGGATTTGATCCTCTTGTATCAGGTGGAATTAGAAGATCATCTGGCGTTGAAAAAAAATCTGTATTAGATAAAAAAGATGACGGATTAGATTTAGACATTCCAAGTTTCTTAAGATAATGAAATGTCCTAACTGTGGAGCAGAAACTACAAGAGTTTTAGATTCTAGAAATTCTCATGATAAAACTTATGTAAAGAGGAGAAGAGTTTGTGAAAAATGTAATTATAAATTTACAACTTATGAAAAAATGCCTGAGTTTGTAATTTTTGTATTAAAGAAAGACGGCTCAAGACAAATCTTCTCAAGAAATAAAGTTTTTGCTGGTATAAAAAAATGCTGTGAAAAAAGAAATATTGAAGACAAAGAGATAGAATCTGTTATAGATAGTATTGAGATGGATATTAGACAAAACTATAAAAATGAAATTAAATCTACTCAGATTGGAGAATTGGTTTTAAAATATTTAAAATCACTTGATGAAGTTTCTTATGTTCGTTTTGCTGCTGTATATAAAGACTTCAAAGATAAAAAAGCATTTTTGGAATATTTACAAAAAGAATTTTAGAGGTGAATGAAAATTCACCTCTTTTTTTATATTATTCTAAAAAATATGAATATTTAGCTTATTATTGCTTATTTTTAATTTATTTTTTTTAAAAATTATGATAAAATAATAATGGATTAATAAGATTATAATTTGTTATTATCATTATATTAGGGAGAGCTTTATGAAAAAGAATATTAGACCTATAGTTATTATAGTATTAGTCATCGAATTTTTAGGATTAGGAACAATTTTTTATCAATCTAGTGTAGAAAGAGCAAGATTAAGAAAAGAAAGAGAAAAATATTATATTGTTACTGATGCAAATAATAATGATGTCTTAAAAATCGAAAAGAAGTACTTATCTTCTCAAGAGTTAAATAAAATAGTTATTACAAAAGCTGATAACGATAAGAAATATATAATTGAAGATAAAAAATTAATGGAAGATGTTATTGCAAAAGTAGATTTTACAAAATTTGTATCTAATTCGAATCTTACTATGGGAACAATAGACATAACAATAAATTTTGAGAGCAATAATAATGTTTTTACAATATCATTATCTGCTGAAGATAAAACAGCTACTTTAAAATATAATGAGTATACTTTTTATGTAACAGTTTCAGATGATTTTTATAATTTTGTCTATGATTTATATTCAAAAATCTCTTAGATTAGGAGTTTTATATGAATATAAAAGATTTAATTAAAAAACATGGAGATACAAATGAGAATTGGCTAATTTTAGAATTTTTAACTGAAAGAAAATTGGTTGAATTAAAAGCTGATTTAAATTTTTGTATTGATGAAATATATGATAAGTTTTTAGAAATAATCGAAAAGAGAAAGCAAAATTATCCGTTACAGTATATTTTTGGGAAATGGGAATTCTATGGATTAGAATTATATGTAGACGAATCAGCTTTGATTCCTAGATTTGAAACAGAAATTTTAGTTGATGAAATTTTAAAAATAGATTGTAAAAAGGATAAAATTTTAGATATTGGTTGTGGAAGTGGGGCTATTAGTCTTGCTTTAGCTGATAATCTTGTAAATTCTTATATTTATGGAATAGACATAAGTGAAGATGCACTATTTTTATCAAAAAAAAATAAAGATAAATTAGGATTAAAAAATGTTGAATTTTTTAGAAGTGATATTTTTTCAAATGTTAATGATAATAATTTTGATATAATTGTTTCAAATCCACCTTATTTAGATGAAGTTGATATGAAAACATTAGAAAAAGAGCTATCATTTGAACCTCAAAATGCTTTATATGGAGGAAAAGATGGATTATTTTTTTATAGAGAAATAATAACTAATTCTTTAAACTATTTATCTGATAAAGGTATATTGGCTTTTGAAATTGGATACAATCAAATGGAAGATATTTCTAATTTATTGATTGATAATGGATTTGAAATTTTGATTCAAGAGAAAGATTTTGCAGGTTTTGATAGAATTATAATAGCTAAGAGGAGATAAAATGATTTTAATTAGCTTATTTTTGGTTTTCCTATTTATAGGAGCATATAATTTTGGTGGCGGATATGCTATGATTCCGTTGATTATATCTCTTGTTGTAGATAAATATGGTTGGATAAAAATGTCTGACTTTATAAATTTTGTAACAATTTCACAAGTAACACCTGGACCAATAGCTATAAATCTTGCTACATTTGTTGGTTATACTGTTGGTAATGGTGTTATAGGATCTATTATTGCTACATTAGCAGTAATTCTACCAAGTTTTATTTTAATAACTTTGATTGTAATGTTTATGAAAAAGTTTAGTGATAATATACATATAAAAAATTTCTTTGTTGGAATTAGACCTGTTGTACTTGGCTTAATTGCATCAAGTTGTATTTCAGTAATAGATTCGGACTTTTATACAATTTATTCATTTATTGTATTTGGAATTATTTTTTATTTAACAACTTTTAAAAATTTACATCCAATAATTGCTATTTTTGTAACTGGATTTTTTGGAATGTGGATTATTTAGGAGGAAACAATGTTATTTCAATTATTTAAGACATTTTTATGGATAAGCACTCTAACTGTAGGTGGGGGAGCTGCGATGATACCGGTTATAAATAAAGAAATTGTAGAAAAAAAACAATATATGACTCAAGAAGAATTTCTAGATGCACTTGGTATAGCACAAAGCGTACCGGGAGTTTTAGGTTGCAATATTAGTATTATTGTTGGATATAAAATAAAAGGTATAAAAGGAGCAATAGTTTGCTTAATATGTTCTATTTTACCAGCTTTTTTATCAATACTTTTAATTGCAATATTTTTTAAAGATATGAGTACAAATTACTATGTTAATAAATTCTTTATTGCTGTTAAACCTGCTTTAGTTGCAGTTTTAGCTTCAGCAGTAGTAATTCTTGGTAAGAAGACACAATTAAAAGCATTTCATTATGTAATTGGGTTAGTTGTTTTAATATTAGTTAGCTATTTTAAAATTAGTCCATTTCTAGTTATATTTTTTGGTGGATTTGGATATGTTTTGTATTGTAAATATTTAGTAGATAAACATTAAAAATATAACTTATTTTGGAGGAAGTTATGATAGAAGATAGATTTTATGAAGAAAAAAAAGAGTTAAAAGATAAAAAAGATAATAGTTTTGTAAAAACTTTTTTTGACTATGCAAAAATTATTATTCTTGCACTTTTAATTAGTTTTGGAATAAAAACATTTGTTGTAACAAGTACAATAGTAGATGGAAGAAGTATGAATCCAACAGTAAATCATGGGGATAGACTTATGGTTAATAAATTGTTTTTTATGAAAAAAAATATTACTCGTGGAGATGTTATTGATTTTTATGTTCCAGAATCTAAAAAATATTATCTAAAAAGAGTTATAGCTGTTGAAGGTGATACAGTTGAACTAATAAATGATAGAGTTTATTTAAACGGAAAAAAATTGGAAGAAGATTATGTTAGTACAGAAGTTACTACACCACATAGTGAAACTACAAAATGGGAAGTTCCAAAAGGATATGTTTTCGTTTTGGGGGATAATAGATCAAATAGTAGAGATAGTAGAGATTTAGGTGTTATTTCAAGATCTGATATTGTTGGTAAAATTATATTTAGATATTATCCTTTTAATAATTTAGGAGGGCTAAAGTAATTTATGAAGATAGATCAAAAAAATATTAGAAACTTTTCCATAATTGCACATATAGATCATGGAAAATCTACACTTGCGGATAGATTAATAGAAAAAACAGGTATGATGACTAAAAGAGAAATGGAAGAACAGGTTTTAGATAGTATGGATCTTGAAAGAGAAAGAGGAATTACTATAAAACTAAAAGCTGTTAAACTTTTCTATAAAGCTAATGATGGAGAAACTTATATTTTAAATCTTATAGACACTCCAGGACATGTTGACTTTACTTATGAAGTTTCCAGAAGTTTAGCAGCTTGTGAAGGAGCAATTCTAGTTGTAGATGCTACTCAAGGCGTTGAAGCGCAAACTTTGGGAAATGTATATTTAGCTTTAGAGCAAGATTTAGAAATTTTACCTGTTATAAATAAAATAGATTTACCATCAGCTAGAATTGATGAAGTAAAAGAAGAAATAGAAGACATTACAGGATTCGATACAGATGGAATACCATTAGTTTCTGCAAAAGAGGGACTTAATATTGAAGATGTTTTAGAAGATATTGTAAATAATGTTCCAGCACCTACTGGGGATGAAAATGCTCCACTTAAAGCTCTAATTTTTGATTCATATTATGATTCATACAAAGGTGTTGTATCTTATGTTCGTGTAGTAGAAGGAACGTTAAAAGAAGGTATGACAATCTATATGATGGCAACTAAGGGTAAGTTTGAAGTAACAGAAGTAGGATATACCGCATCTGGAAATGTTCAAACTGGCGAATTGAAAGCTGGAGATGTAGGCTATGTTGTAGCTAGTATTAAAAATGTAAAAGATGCAAGAGTTGGGGATACAATTACTGATTATGAAAATATGACTGATTCAGCATTACCAGGATATAAAAAAGTTGTTCCAATGGTTTATTGTGGAATTTATCCAGCTGAAGGAGAAGATTTTAACAGCGTTAGAGAAGCATTAGAAAAACTTCAAGTAAATGATGCTTCATTATCTTTTGAGCCTGAAAGCTCTGTTGCTTTAGGCTTTGGATTTAGATGTGGATTCTTAGGATTATTGCATATGGAAATTATCCAAGAAAGACTTGATAGAGAATTTGACTTAAATATAATAACTACTGCTCCATCTGTAATTTATAAAGTTGCAAAGAAAACAGGAGAAATACTTGAAATTCAAAATCCAAGTAATTTACCAAAAGAAACTGAGATAGAATATATGGAAGAACCTATTGTTGAAGCAAATATTATGACTCCAAAGGATTATGTTGGAACAATAATGGATTTGTGTCAAAACAAAAGAGGTATTTTTGAAAATATGGAATATCTGGACCAACATAGAGTTAGTTTAAGATATATTTTGCCATTAAATGAAGTTATTTATGACTTTTTTGATGCATTAAAATCAAAAACAAAGGGATATGCTTCTCTTGATTATGAATTAAAAGGATATCAACGTTCTGATTTAGCAAAACTAGATATTTTAATTAATGGCGATTTAGTTGATGCATTCTCAATAATT
>ERZ772998.49-NODE-49-length-31725-cov-3.49902_pt1 | contig 31725 bp, 35 predicted proteins | sample MGYA00580669_ERZ772998 | MGnify/ENA primary metagenome ERZ772998 (study PRJEB29015, sample SAMEA2738052) | human oral metagenome | biome: human oral; feature: human-associated habitat; material: saliva | place: China | collected 2226 ... | reverse complement strand
CCCTGGAAGGCATACCAGACCGCCCCCGCACCCCTCACCGAAATCAACGAATGGTACAAGGACGGCAACCCCCGTAACCTCGGCATCGCCATCGTCACCGGCAAAGCATCCGACCGCCTCGAAATGACCGAAATCGAAGGACGCGCCGCAGCCGACCTCCCCAAGATTGCCGCCACCATGACCGAGCGCGGCCACGCCCAGCTCTGGGAACGCCTCAACGCCGGCTGGCTCGAACTCTCACCCTCCGGCGGCTTCCACTGGATCTACCGCCTCGAGGCGGGCGCAAAAGTCCCCGGCAACACCAAACTCGCACGCAACGCCGCCGGTGAAGTCCTGGCAGAGACCCGCGGCGAAGGCGGCTACTTCATTGCCGCACCCACCCCCGGCTCGCATCACAAGACCGGAAACCCCTGGCAGATCCTTGCCGGCGGCCCCGCAACCGTCCCCACCATCACCGAGACTGAGCGTGCCGCGTTCCACAAGGCAATCACCGACACCCTCGACGAAACCCCAGAAGCCCCTGTAAGCCTCTTTAGCAACCCCGCCCGCACCAACACCCCTGTAGCCCCTGTAAGCGCCTCTGAGGGCGGTCTGAAGCCCGGAGACGACTACGAAGCAAAGACCGACTGGGCAGACATCCTCACCCCCCACGGCTGGACCCTCCACTCCACCCTCTCTAGCGGCGAGCGCTTCTGGACCCGCCCCGGCAAACACCCCCGCGACGGGCACTCCGCATCCACCGGACACGCCGACGACCGCGACCGCCTCTACGTCTTCTCCTCATCCGTCCCCGACTTCCCTGTTGAAGAACCCATCACCAAATTCCGCGCCTACTCACTGCTCAACCATGCAGGCGACGACACCGCCGCCGCACGCGCCCTCGCAGCCGCAGGCTTTGGTGAGAAAGCACCCATCACCGTGAAACTCGCAGACATCCTACCCGCACGCCACCCGGCACCACCCACACCCCCACCCGCCACGACAGAAGCACCGGCAGAGGTGCAGACGGTGGGGGAGCAGGCACCCGAAACAGCAACCACCACGGAAGAACCCACCACCGCCAGCAGTGACGGCGCCACCATCACCGACTGGACCGAACTCGGACTCATCCGAGCCTTCACCCACCTCTTCAACAACCACATCCGCTACAACGTTGATCGCGGCCGCTTCTACCACTGGACCGGCACCCGCTGGGAAGAACAGCCAGACACCGGAGGCGACACCAAACTCGCACTCCTGAACTTCGCAGCCGCGCTCAAACCACCCGTCACCGACGAAGGCAAACCCGACAAGGAAGCGCACGCACTCATCCGCTACGCCCGCAGTCACCGCGGCTCCACCGCCCTCTTAGGTCTACTCAAAGTCCAGCCCACCATCGCAGTGCCCGCCTCAGCCTTCGACACCCACCACGACGAGCTGAACACCCCCGCAGGCATTATCAACCTCAGAACAGGAGAACTCATGCCACACACGCCAACCCGCATGCACACCAAGCAAACCGCCGTGGCACCCGCAGGCACCAGCTCCACCTGGGAGCGCTTCCTTGCCACCACCTTCAACCACGACACCGCCCTCACCGGGTACATGCAGCGCCTCGCCGGCTACAGTGCGACCGGCCTGCAGCGTGAGCACGTCTTCGCCTTCGCCTACGGCACCGGCGGCAACGGCAAGTCCGTCTACTACGACGCAATCACCGGCGCACTCGGCGACTACGCTGCAACCCTACCCGCCGGATTCTTGATGAAGAAGCCCTTCAGCGAACACTCCACCGAGCTCGCACGACTGAACGGCAAACGCTTCGTCGTCGGCTCTGAAACCAACGCCACCGACACCCTCGATGAAGCAAAGCTGAAGATGCTCACCGGCGGCGACCGCATCACCGCCCGCTTCATGAACAAAGACTTCTTCGAATTCACCCCCACCCACCACCTGCACCTGATGGGCAATCACCAACCCGCAGTCGAAGACGGCGGCGAGTCCGTGTGGAGGCGCATGAACCTCGTCCCGTTCGTCCACACCGTCCCCGCCGAAGAACGGGACGAACTCCTGCCGGAGAAGCTGCGTGCCGACGCGGCGGCAGTGCTCGCATGGATCATCCAAGGTGCCGTCGCATACTTCCGCGACGGGCTACAGCCGCCCGAAGCAGTCCGCGCCGCCACCGAAGCCTACAAGAGTAGCCAGGACACGGTCGGCCAGTTCCTCGCCGCCAAATGCGACCTCTACCCCGGCAACAAGCACTACACGGTACCGGTCACCGACCTACGCCAGGCCTACCGGGTGTGGTGTGCCGAAGAGGGACTGAAGCCGGTCGAGGGTAGGGCGCTCGCCTCCCAGTTGAAGGTGCACGGGGTGCTGGTCGGTCGAGACGCACCCCCGCAAATCAACAGCGGCCCCCGGCTGTACGGTGGCCTGCAGCTCAAGGACGCCGACATCTGGTAGCTTCACAAGCTTCACAACAGCTTCACAACTTTTAGCCCTTGTGAAGCTGAGGTTTTCCCAAGTCAGACCGTAAATCAGCTTCACAAGCTTCACAACTTTTACAAGTAGATGACAAACACGTACACGCGCGCACACACCCGTTACAGCCATGCATATAGAGACCTGTGAAGCTTGTGAAGCTGAAAACCCACCGACAAGGCAAAAAAGCCAGCTTCACAACTTTTCCACGCCCCCCGAAAGACCCACCATGCCCCGAAAACCTGCCAAAAAACAGCCCGACCTCCTCGACCAACTCCCCACACCACCACCAGGAACCCCCGAATGGATCCGACACGAACAAAACACCCAACCCAACCCCCGCCAAGCCCGCCAAGCACACATCAACACCTGCACCCGCTGCAGGGCGCTCATCCTCACCGGACTCACCGGACCCACCACCGCAATGCCCACCACAGCAGACCCCACAACCACCACCAACCCGGCAATCATCCGCGCCACCCTCCACCAAGGACGACGCGCCTACCAAATCGAAACCACCGACACAGCACTCCACCTCAACGAACTGCACGCACCACCAGCCCCAGGTATCACCGTAGCCCCCCACCACATCTGCCACTACACAGCCCCCGGCTACACCCCAATACTCAACCAACACCGAAAGGACACCACCACCAATGACCACCCACCCTTCTAACACCCCACCCGCAGCAGTCACCCTCAAAAAGACCCCCCACGCCAAACCAATCCTCCGCTGGGTCCCCCTCGACGGAAAGACCCTCCTCTCCATCAACCGCTCCAACGGCACCCACTGGCGCACCTACCGCAAAAACGCCGACCAATGGAAACACGCAGCCAACCACGACATCCACCAATGGAAACAAGAGCACCCCAGCCACCAAATCCCCACCCTCCAACACGCCCAAATCGACATCTGGATCTACAAAGCACGCCGAGGCCGCTACGACCCCGCCAACCTCTACCCAACCGCCAAAGCACTCATCGACACCTACGTCACCGCCGGACTCCTCCCAGACGACAACCACGAACACCTCGACGGACCCCACCTACACCACGGCGGCTTCAGCAAAGAAAACCCCGGCCTCCTCATCGTCATCACACCCCTGCACCACCAGCCCGAACCACCAACCCACCCACAACACTAAGGACCAGAAACACCATGCTCTCCTTGGACTCACTCCTCCACGAATTCACCAACGAACACCTCGCCACCCACACCTGGCACGGAACCACCATCTACACCCGAGCCCTACCACTCCTGCAGCAACTCGAACACGCCATCACCGAACGCCCCAACGCTGGGCCCGGCGGGGGCGGATTTAAATCCACCAGTCCCTGCAACGACCAAGCCCTCCTCATCAAAGCCGCCGTCGAACACCAAATCAGGTACGACCTGCCCGCCACCCAGCAGGCACCCAAGAGCGCCACCCTAGCCGACAAGCTCACCAACTGGGCACACCACGTCGACCACGACTACGCCACCACCAAACTCACCGGCTGGCGCGAAGCCATCAAAGCACTCGACGAAACCACCATCCCAATCCGCGTCCCCTGCCCCAACTGCGCAGCCGAATGGGTCATCACCGAAACCAACGAAGGCGGACAACGAGTAGACGAAGCAATCCACTTCCACCTACGCGCCGAAACCGCCATCTGCGCCGCATGCAAAACCACCTGGCACGGCATCGACAACATCCGCACCGCACTCATTGCAAACCCCTAAAAACTTGTGTACACTGTGGCCCAGCTTCATGGTGCCCAAAAACAAACAGGGGGGCCATGACGCGGCGGATCACAGACAACACACTCGATGGTTAGCAACAGCGTGTAGTCACTTTAGTCGGAGCCCCTGCCCAAATAAGGACAGGGGCTCCACCCGTACCAGAAAGCAAACAAATGCTCCCCGCCGCAATCATCACCGCCACCATCGGCAGCAACCACCACCCCACAAATAAATAACGGAGAAGGGAAGAAGCAATGGCGACCAGCCGCACCGGCACCGCCCGCTGGAAGAACCTCCGAAAACAAGAACTCGCCGCAGCCTTCGAACGCGGCGACATGCTCTGCCCTATTTGTGGCGTCGCCTACGACTGGCACCGGAGCAAGCAACCGAATAGTCCGGAGCTTGACCACGTGACAGCACACGCCGAAGGCGGCAAAGATGTAGCGGAAAACGTTCGCGTCATCTGCCGACAATGCAACCAGAAACTCGGCGGAAAGCTTGGAGGCAAACGCTCTCAAGCTCTCAAGACAATACGAATCGCAGAACCGCTTAGACCAAAAACAACACTGATCCTTTAGCCCTCTCAAACCCGTCCATGGCATCAGCCGTCAAAAAAGGGGGACCCTGGAGTCAAGAGTGAACAGCCTAAAAGCAAACAACGGTAGGGGAGGTACCCCTCCCCGGGGAGATGAGGTCGCGCCCTACGGCGATAGCGATATTTTTGCGCTGATTTTCCACATAGTGAGAGGGGGATGGCCGTGAGTAAAAGCGGGAAGCCTAAGCAGCTGCCTCCTGTAGCGCACGGAGCAGAAGGTGAATTGGTCTCCGCCATTGATGCTGGAGCTGGTCGCCTTGCAGAGCTACGAATTTTGAGGCGTATCGTTGCAGGTCATCTGGAACACCCCAACACGCTAGCGCGTGACCTTGCTGCGCTCGCACGCCGTTACCAGGACTTGACGAAAGAGATTGAAGAGCTGGAGACCCTAGAAGAGACCCTTGGTGTCGAAGCTAGGGAGGCAGGGCATGTCGAAGACGTCGCTTTCGACCCGCAAGCTCTCTGACCTTGCGCGACACCTAGTTATCCCAGCAGGCATTGAAACAACAGCCTGGCCTCATCTGGCGCAGGCTCTTCGTCGTATGCGCTATCCTCTGGACACCTGGCAGATGTCGCTGGGGAAGCTCCTGGTGGCAAAGCGTGCAGATGGTATCTATGCGTGTGGCGTTGGTGGTGCGGTGTTTTCCCTGCCGCGTCAGGTGGGTAAGACCCACACCATTGCTGGTCTCATCTTCGGGCTGTGTGTGGCGTTTCCCGGGACATTTGTCCTGTGGTCTGCTCACCGTGCTCGTACCCATAATGAGACGTTTCGTTCCATGCAGGGGATTGCGAATAAGCCGGACATTATGCCGTTCATCGGGCATGTGCACCGCGCAGCAGGCTCTGAAGGTATTGAGTTCGCCAATGGTTCCCGAATCCTCTTCGGTGCGAGAGAGAACGGGTTCGGTCGTGGCTTTGCAAAGGTTGACGTGTTGGTCTTCGATGAGGCGCAGATTCTTTCTGAGAAAGCCATGGATGATATGGTTCCGGCGACCAACGCGGCCCCAAACGGTCTGGTGATTATGCTGGGCACTCCTCCGCGTCCCAACGACCCGGGCGAAGTCTTCCGGCAGCGCAGAGAAGATGCACTCAAGGGGGATAAAGACACCCTGTACGTAGAGTTCTCTGCGGACCCCGATGGGCGCCTGGATGATAAGCGGCAGTGGGCAAAAGCTAACCCGTCCTACCCGGAGCGCACTAGCGCAACAGCTTTTGGGCGACTGCGTAAAATGCTCGGCTCTGATGAGTCTTTCCGTCGTGAAGCCCTTGGAGTCTGGGATGAGCTGGCAGGCGTGACCAACGCGTTCACCCCGGACGCGTGGAACGCATTGGAAGGTACTGCACCAGAAACCGGTCGTGACGTGTACGGTGTGCGTTTCTCGCCGGACGGGTTGGAGGTTGCGCTCGCTGTGGCACGCCGCCCCGAAGAGGGGCCCGTGTTCATCGAGGGTATCCGTTCCGAGCCGCTCTCCGCAGGCACCGGCTGGCTTGTCGATTTCCTTGCGTCCAAGCAGGAGCGCGCAGCCCAAATCGTTGTTGACGGCAAATCAGGCGTGGGCTATCTGATTCAGGCGCTCCAAGACGCCGGGGTGAAGAACAAAAAGCTTATCTGGCAGCCCTCCCTAGACCAGGTCATTGCGGCACATGCTATGTTCGATCAGGCTGTTATCAGCCACGACGTTGCCCATAGCGCTCAGCCAGAAATGACAGTCCAGGTACTTGCCGCCTCCAGGCGAAAGATTGGCAACCGCGGTGGCTTCGGTTGGCAAGCACCAGAAGGCGGTAGCGTCACGATGTTCGAAGCAGCAACCCTAGCCTACTGGGGTGCCAAAGTCACACGGCGTAACCCCATCAAGAGAAAGCAGGTGATTAGCGTATGACCGCGTATATTCCTAGCGTGCAGGCAATCCCTGCTGAGCTCCTCACCGAGACTGAGCGTCGCCAGGTACAGGCGATGATTGACCAGCTCGGCTCCAAGCGAGCCATGAACGCTCAGCGACAGGCATACTACGACCAGAAGATGACGCTCCGAGACCTCGGAATTAGTCTCCCACGGCAGTTCCTGAATATCGGGTCCGTCCTCGGCTGGCCGGGCAAGGTCGTTGACGTACTGGCAGACCGTATCCGTTTCGAACGGTTCGTATCCACCTCAGAAGAGGACGACCCGCACGGGCTGAACGCTCTTGTAGCCGACAACGGTTTCCAGGAGGCGTTCTCCCAGGCTGTCAGTAGCGCGCTCATCCACTCCTGTGCCTTTATCACAGTGACTGAAGGAGACCCCAGCAAGGGTGAACCCGAAGTGCTCTGGCTTCCTCGCTCCGCGCATTGGGCAACTGGAATCTGGAATCCCCGCACGCGCTCGCTCTCAGCTGGTCTGACTGTTTCAGAAATCCGCAAGGACGGCACCACCTCGTTCATCCCGACCGAGTTTGTCGCGTACTTTGCAGATAAGACCGTGCAGGTAGTCTTCGATGACACCACAGGACGCTCCGCCGTTGAGGTCATTCCGAACAAGACCGGCCGCCCCCTGCTGGTGCCCATTATTGTGGGGGCTGACCTGCGCAATCCTTTTGGGCGCTCGCGAATCTCTAAGGCGGTTATGTCGTTGACCGATTCGGCAATCCGCACGATTGTTCGCTCGGAAATCGGCGCGGAATTCTATGCCTCCCCGCAGAGGTACATGCTTGGTGCTGATGAAGAGGCTCTGACTGGCTCGAAATGGTCCGCGTTGACCTCTCGACTGCTGACTATCAGCAGGGATGAAGAAGGTGAAGTTCCGACCGTGGGGCAGTTCCCGCAGATTAGCATGCAGCCGCATACTGACCAGTTGCGTCAGTGGGCGTCTTTGCTGGCTGCGGAGTCTCAGATTCCGCTCGATGAGTTGGGTTTCCCTTCGGATAATCCGTCGAGTGACTCGGCGATTCAGTCTCAGCGTGATCCTTTGCGTTTGGCGGCTGAACGCGCGATTCGTGGGTTCAAGCAGTCTCTGCGGCAGGTGGCGTTGCTGTCTGTTGCTTTGCGGGAGGGCTCTACTGAGGGTGTGTCGCTGGTAGAGCCGTGGTTTGCCCCGACGGTGCATGTGTCGGATTCGGCTGCTGCTGATGCCGTGCTGAAGCAGGTGCAGGTTATGCCGTGGCTGGCTGAGTCTCAGGTCATCCTGGAGAAGCTTGGGTATGACGATGCGAGCATCCAACGTCTGTGGGCGGATAAACGTCGTGCGCAGGCTTCTCAAACCATCGCGCAGCTGGTGTCTTCTCGTCAATCTACGCCCAAAGAGGCACTTGGCCCAGATGGGGTAGAAGAGCTTGTAAAGGAGTGATTCCATGGTGGCGCGTACTGATGTATCTGTACTTGCGGATACGCTCAATGAGATTGTGAAAGGTGCGCGCCGCGACCTGGCAGAGATTGCCCAAGCCCTTATCGATACCCCGGATGAGATGAAGCGTGAGGTCATGCTGGAGAGCATGTACGGGCTGGTCTCTGACTATGGAGACGCTGCTGCGGTGGAGTCACTGGGTTGGTATCTTGCGTTGCGTGCTGAGGCTGTGGGGCTTGATGACGGATTCCAGCCCTCCCTTCCTGCGCAACTACCGGAGGACGTGGTTCACGCCTCGACCCGGTGGGCATTGGGAGAGCTAATGAAAGGTGAGGACCTGGATAAGGCTCTTAAGCCTTTGAATGGGGTTCTTGACCGTTTGGTGAAGAAGCTTGGGCGTGAGAGCATTGTTCGCGCTGCTGATTCTGACCCGAAGAAACCGCGGTGGGCGCGCATTCCTCATGGTCAAACATGTGCATGGTGTTTGATGTTAGCTTCTCGCGGGTGGGTGTATCTGGATGCCCAGTCTGCGGGTGCTGCTCGACAGTGGCATGCTGATTGTGATTGTCAGATTGTGCCTGCGTGGGGTAAGAAGACTCCTAAGATTGCCGGGTATGACCCTGATGCATTGTATGCCCAGTATGAGGCTGCTCGTGATGCTGTGATTGAGAGTAAGCAAGGGAAACATGGGTATTCTCCTTCGTTGGCGGAGGTGGCTTCGTCATGGCGGGAGATGTATAACCGTGGCCGGGGTGAGAGTGTTCAGATGCCTAAGGTGCTGCGGGACTATTCGTCAGGATGGCCTGAGTTTTTGGAGTTGTTGAGGCCTGGGCGTTGGCAGCATATTTTGGCCCGTCATGGGATGGGCGGGAACGCTCCTACTACTTTTGGTACGTTAGATCCTGAAGATATAGCTTTGTTGCTTCTTGCTTCGGTTCAAAACGATAGAAAAAGCTGGGACCCAGGTATTTATCCAGATACGTATCAAGGTCATACGGATGTACCTGGTATTGGTATAGTGCGATGCGTGTACCAAATGAAAAATGGTACAGTGTCTGTACGGAGTTTTTATCCGATTGAGAATAAAGAAGCTGAAGACTATGTTGGATTGGGAAAAAGCTAAGATTCTATCCGCTGTTATGCGAACCCGTGCCCTGGAGGAGCGGACACGACCTTTTGTCGAAGAATTTGATAATGCGGGTGAGTGGGAGTTGGCTCTTGCTAGCGTTATTGGTGATTTTGTGAAGCAAAAGGTTACTTTTCCGTATGATGTTGCGGTGCTGGCGGATCATGAATTTATGCCTGATGATTTGGTAGAGAGTATGTGGACTTACGCTACTGAAGAGTTCGACTATGAGGCTCATCTAGACCTCCTAGAGCGTTAGATTTATATAATTAGAAGCCCTGTGCACGGTGTGCGTGCACGGGGCTTTTGTGTACCCATTTTTGAGTTTTCCACTGTACGGGCGGTGGTGAAATGCCCGGTGATGATCCATTGACAAAACCCCGTGCGCGGTTCTCGTGTGCGGGGTTTTGGTGTACCCCTTTTTGGAGGTTTGTATGAGTGAAGAAAATAGCGCACCTGCTGAGGTTACAGAGCCTAAGAGCACTACTCAGGAGGGCGCAGAGGCACCAGCAGAGCCTGGTAATGGTTTTGAGCCTATTACCAGCCAGGCGCAGCTGAACAAGGTGCTCAATGCTCGTCTGGCGCGTGAGCGTGCCAAGTACTCCGATTATGCGGAGCTCAAGGAGCGTGTTGCCGGTTGGGACCAGCTTCTTGAGCGTGCAGAGACCGCAGAGGCTCGACTGAGCGCTGTGGAGCATGAGAACCAGGTGCGTGCATGGCGAGCTGCTGCGGCCTCTGAGTATGGTGTCCCCGCCGACGCCCTGCGCGGAGACACCGAAGAGGAGCTGGTTGCACACGCTAAGCAGCTTTCGGAGCTTATCCAGACCCCTGCAGCAGAACCGGCACGTGTTGTTGTGACCGGTGCTGCTGAACCCCAGAACATGGCACTGAACAGCGACGGAATCGCAGAAGCATTCCGTAAGGCTCTGGGGCTGTAAAAGACAAAGACACAAAACGTGAAAGGAGGGTGACCATGGCCGTCAATAAGGCAGTCACCACCACCGATTTTTCCGGCTTCCTCAAGCCCGAGATGGCAGAAGCCTACTTCGAAGACATTAAGCGTGTCTCTGCTGTTCAGCAGATGGTACGACAGGTACCCCTGGGCGCCTCCGGTATCGAGGTCCCTGTGGTTACCTCCAAGGCAACCGCTAAGTGGGTTGCCGAAGGTGCTCGTAAGGAGAGCACCAACGCGGGTCTGGGTCTGAAGACCATGAAGCCCATGAAGATTGCGGCAATCGTCCCGATTTCCGCAGAGGTTGTCCGTTCTAACCCTGGCAATTTCATGTCCCTGGTTCGTGACCAGGTTGCTGAAGCAATTGCAGAGGCCTTCGATGCAGCAGTACTGCACGGCACCAACACCCCCTTCGGCGCAGGCCAGGCGTTGACCAACACTGGCAAGACCGTGGCTCTGGGCACCGCGGCAGATAACAAGGGCGGCATGTTCGCCGACCTGAACGCCGGCCTGGACCTGCTGGTTAAGGACAACAAGGAGCTGACCGGCTTCCTGTTCGACCCCTATGCAGAACCCAAGCTCAACACCAGCGTAGACACTACCGGCCGCCCCCTGTTCGTCTCCGCGCCGACTCAGGACACTGCTTCCCCGGTGCGCTCCGGTAGCGTGCTCTCCCGTCCCGCCCTCTTCGCAAAGGGTGTGCGTAACGGTGTTGGCGTAGGCAACGTCGTAGGCTTCGGCGGTGACTTCTCCAAGGCAATCTGGGGCACCGTAGGCGGCATCTCCTACGACGTCTCTACCGAAGCAACCGTCACCATCAACAACCAGCTGACCTCCCTCTGGGAAAACAACCTGGTTGCCCTGCGTGTCGAGGCAGAGTACGGCTGGCTGCTGCATGACAAGGATGCATTCGTTAAGTACACCATCAAGTAAGGAGACGTAGATGGCTAGCATGGACAACGGGTACCCGCTCGTGCTTGCGGAAGACCTACGCGCTCGCTGGCCTGATATGCCTCTTGGCTCGGATGCAACCGCCCAGGTGCTCCTGGAGGATGCTGGGGCACTTATCCGCGCCTCGGCGCCCCACTGGGCGGAGCTGGACGAATATGTGCTGAGAATGGTTGCCTGCGCCATGGTCAAGCGTGGCATGGCAGCATCAGCCTACCCCGACGGCGCCTCCAGCATTTCCCAGACTGCAGGACCGTACAACCAGCAGGTGAGTTTCAGCAACCCTAACGGAGCTCTCTTCCTGACCAAAGCAGAGAAGAAGCTTTTGAAGGTGGGCTCTCAGAAAGCATTCGTCTATGACCTGCTCGATGAGGAAGTGGTGCGCTAATGTACTGGCTCACCACCTCGCACACAGTACGCCATATGCCTCTGGAGGAGTACACGGAGGACAGTTGGGGTGCTCAGCCCCAAGCCTGGGGCGACCCAACCGAAGTTGCCGTGTACGGCTGGGCACCAGTAGGCGCCGACCAGCTCATGCGCGATTTGGACACCGGCATTCGCCGTGACTACGACCTATACGCCCCCGAACCTTTCGCCTCACCAGGTGACAGGGTACTGCTCCCCGGAGCGGGGACGTTCGAAGTCGTAGGGCACCCGGAAGACTACTCGACCGGTCCGTTCGGGTTCAAGAACGCAGTGCGTATCAACCTCCTACGAGTAGAAGGCTAAACAATGGCAGAAAAAACCAAAGTGAAGCTACACCTACCGGGGTTCTACGCGCTACGTACTTCGCCCGAAATGCAGGCATTGCTTGACGAGCACGCCGCAGCAATCCAAGCCCGCGCCGGAGCGAACTACAAGCACAGCGTGCATGTAGGCGCAAAAACCGCAGTGGCACGCATCTACCCAGCAGGCGCAGCCGGAATCAGAGAAGAGCGCAAACATGCATCGCTCTCCAAAGCTGTAGGAGGCTGGTAAATGGCAGAAGTCATCCTCTACGAGGACATCTTCAAAACGCTCCGGCACATCATCAACCAGATCACCGGGCTGGACGTACACGTCGGGCGACTGCCCACCGTACGCCCAGCCCGCTTCGTGCACCTCACACCCTCCGGAGGCGAAGACAACAGCCCCGTCCACGGTAAACGTTTTTTCGTCCTGGATGTATGGGGCTCTAAGCCTGCAGGGGATAGAGAAGCATATGAGATGTCCGAACTTATCAGAGCAAACCTCAAAGCGCTCGCAGGCGTCCATGAAGGATTCACGATCTATCAGACACGCCCGGTAGGTGCAGTTGTGTGGATGCCCGATGATGAATCGAACCAGCCCAGGTATCGGCAGAACTGGGCAATCTCGTACAGGGGCACCGTTGTGGAGCCTGCGATCAAAACCAACTAACCCAATGAATGGAGGGAACCATTATGGCTCTTACCGCTTCTAATGTGCGCGTGGGCGTCACCGGTGCAATCTACAAGGCACCGCTGAAGACCGCAGCACCGGCAAACGCCGCCGCAGCAATTGATGCCAAGTTCAAGGACCTTGGCTATATCTCTGAAGACGGCGTAACTCAGACTATCGACTCCGATAAGTCCGAGATCAAGGCGTGGCAGAACGGCGACATTGTCCGTACGATTCAGACCTCTCATAATGTGAGCTTCCAGTTCACCCTGATTGAGACCAGCGAAGAGGTGCTCAAGCTCTACTACGCCGACCCGACCGCAACCGCAACCGCGGTGAAGGTCACCGGTGCACAGTCCGAGCATAGCTCCTACGTGCTGGATGTACTGGACGGTGACAAGACTATCCGAATCGTCATTCCGGACGGTCAGGTCACCGAACGTGGCGAAATCACCTACAAGACCGATGAGGCCATCGGCTACCAGGTGACCGTTACCGCGTCCCCGGACGCCACCGGTGCGAAGGCTTACCTGTACCTGAAGTAAGCAACCAAGCTTGTACTCTGCCTGCCTTATAGCGCAGGCTTTGTGTGTTTCTCCGGCGCTAACAACCGGCGGGCAGAGTACAGAACCTTACCCAAAAGAAGCACACCCCCCTTAGACCTCGAAGGAGAAACACAGATGGCCAAGAACGATATGGTCGTTGACGAAAACGGTATCGCACGCCCTCAGGACCACAAGCGTAAGGGCAAGAAGGACCTGCGCCATGTCAAGCTGCGCGGTATCACCTGGGAAATCGATGTGGACGCCATGGATGATGCAGACCTGATGGAAGACCTCGTGGAGTCCGAGAACGGCAACCCCAAGGCAATGTACACCGTCATCGATGCCATCGTGACCAACGGTGGCGTGAAGGCTGTCAAGGACGCTCTGCGCGATGAAAACGGCAAGGTGAAGTTCTCCGCATACTCTAAGTTCTTTATGGAACTGATGGAGAGCCTGAACCCTTCTTCCTAATGCTCCTGTCCCTACGCAGGGGCTATAGGGAGCAAATAGATGTTGACTGTATCCGCTACTACGGGGCGCCCTTTCTGCAAACCCTGCACCGCTACGGAGTGCTTATGACCGCGTCCCTGATCCGGTACCTCCCGGAAGATTCTGCGACCATGCGCAGCATCAACCAGCGTTGGAGTATCAGCGACCACCTGCTGGCAGCAATCTACGACCAGTTATCAGTGGCCAACTGGCAACGCTCAGCAGACGGGCAGAAGAACCGCAGGCGCCCCAAACCGATACCCAGACCGGGTGTCGAAGACACAGATAAGAAGAAATTCGGTACAACTGTGGTCAGTCTGGAAGAGGCAAAGCACCGTTTCAGACGCGACTAACCTAACCCCCTTGGAGAGGAAAGAAACATGGCAGGTGGCTACGAACTCGCAAAGGCATATGTCTCAGTTATCGCCTCTACCAAGGGTGCAGGTGCCCAGATTATTGCTGAAATGGGCTCCGCAGGTGACAGCGCGGGTGCAAAGGCAGCCGCTGGTTTCGGCTCAAAGTTCGGCTCCATTGTCCCCGGGCTGGTCACCAAAGCACTTGGAGGCATTAGTCTGGGCGCGGTCTTCGGCACCGCATTTAGCAAGGGCTTTAACCGTCTCAAGGCGATTGACGTTGCGCAGGCTAAGCTGCGCGGTCTGGGAAATGATGCGGATAGCGTGAAGGTCATTATGGATAACGCCTCCGCTTCCGTGAAGGGCACCGCTTTCGGTTTGGATGCAGCTGCAACCGCGGCCGCCGGTGCAGTTGCCGCCGGTATTCAGCCTGGCGAACGCTTGGAAGCAGTCCTGAAGTCCGTATCCAATTCGGCCGCTGCCTCCGGCTCCAGTATGGAAGAGATGGGGGCAATCTACAATAAGGTCGCCTCTGTGGGCAAGGCGCAGAATGACGTTCTGGCACAGGTAGCCGACCGAGGTATCCCGATCTACCAGGCACTCGCGGACGAGCTGGGTAAGACTACTGAAGAGGTCTTCAAGATGGCCTCGGATGGCAAGATCAACTTTGAGACCTTCGAAAAGGCAATGACGAAGGCAGCCGGTACCGTGGCAACTGAAATGGGTAACACCCTGCCCGGCGCATTTGCCAACGCACAGGCTGCGCTCGGTCGCTTCGGTGCAAACATCCTTACCGGCATATATCCGGCGCTCACCAAATTCTTCCTGGCTTTCCAGGGGTGGATGAAGCCGGTCGAAGCATTCGGTAAGGTTATCGGCGCACAGATTGGGGCGGGTATCACCAAGGCTGGAGAAGCCATTAGCGCCTTTGCTGCGGGCTTCAAGTCCACCATGGGCGATGGTAAGCGCTTCACGGTCACCTTCGAGATTATCCGTGAAGAGATTGCCCGGTTTGCCTCCGCGTTCCAGACTCAAGGCGCGGGCATTGTTGGTGTAGCCCAGAAGGTAGGGGCCTTCCTTGGGAGCGTCTTACCTTCTCTGCTGCATTCCTTCGTCTCGGTTGCACTGAATATTATCCGAGTGGTGGGCTCCCTGGCGGTTGCGTTCAAGTCCGTACTCCCCAGCTTCAGTGGAGCAGGGGACGGCGCAAACGTAGCAACGAGTGCATTCGATATCCTCGAATCTTCTATCCGTCTGCTCTCAACTGGCCTCTTCCAGCTCTCCCAGTTCATCGAAAACCACCAGCAGGGAGTCGGCAGGCTCGTCCTCGCGCTCGGGACCGCCGTCACCGCATACAAAGGCGTGACAACCGCAATCGGGCTGGGGAAGAGCGCCATCGAATCCTACAACACCGCTATGGGCACCATTTCGGCGGCTAAGGACACCGTTATGGGCGTAGCCGAAGGACTCAAAATGCTATCCAGCGGGGCAGGTTCCGCCCGAGAAATCGCAGAACTCGGAAGGAACTACCAGCTGGGTGCAACTGCCGCCTCCGTCTACGAGGTTGCAGTCCGTGCGGCAACTGCCGCACAAACCGCCTTCAACACCGCCGCCGCAAACATCGCAGGCAATCTCTCCAAAGCATTTGGGCTGATGAAGGCTAATCCTTTTACCTCTTTGGTCGGTGCTATCGGCATCGTAGCAGGTGCGCTCGCCTACTTCTTCACGCAAACGGAGACTGGGCGCGCCGCGTGGGAATCGTTGATGCAGGCTATCCAGCCTGCTATCGACCAGATTATGCCTATGCTGTCTCAGGCGTTCCAGGGCATTGTGCAGGCTTTGCAGCCGGTTATTGCTACGGTGGTGCCTATGCTCGGTCAGCTGGGCGCTAATATCCTTCAGGCTTTGCAGCCGGTAATTTCTCAGGTTGCACCTAAGCTGGTAGAGCTGGGAGGGAAGGTTGCTACCGCGTTCGGTAAGCTGCTGCCTGCGATTATGCCTGCTGTGGAAGCTATCGGTGGGGCCTTCTCCCGTATGCTCCCGGTGATTGGTAACGTGGTCGGGCAGATTGCGTCTATGGTGGGTCCCATCTTTGAGACGCTCGGCCCGGCTATCGTTGCTTCGTTGCAGCCGGTCATTCCGGTAGTCAGCGGATTCTTCGAGCGTATGGGCGCATGGATCCCGCAGATTGTGCAGTCCCTGTCTCCGCTAATCCCGCTGTTCGTCCAGTTCGGCACGACGCTTATGCAACAGCTGGCACCGATTGGCGAACAGGTGATGTCTCAGCTGATGCCGGCAATTATGGAGCTGGCAACTACTCTGATGTCATTCCTGCCTCAGATTGCGCAGATTTTCCAGGCGATTATGCCGGTCATTATGCAGGCTATCGGTGCGATTCTGGCTATGCTCCCGCAGATCGTCGGAATCTTTATTGAGCTTGTCCCAGTCGTGGTGAGCGTGGTCGGTGCTATCGGTCAGCTGGCAGCTGCTCTCCTTGATATTGTCACCGCGATTATCCCGGTGCTCCTGCCTGTCTTCCAGGCGCTCATCGGGGTTATCGGCGCAATTCTAGCGGCGCTTCTTCCTCTGATTGCAGCAATTATCAACACGGTTATTCCCATCGTGCTGAGCCTCATCGAGGCAATCCTGCCGATTGTCAATATGCTGATTCAGATTCTGGTGCCCGCAATCCAGATGGTCCTCACGGTAGTGCAGGCAGTTATCGGGGCAATCGTCCCGATTATCAAGGCAGCTATCGACATTATCACCGGCATCATCAAGCTCTTTACCAGTGTGCTCAAGGGCGACTGGAAGGGGGCATGGGACGCCGTGAAGCAGATTCTCGAAGGCGCATGGAACCTGATAAAGTCCATCGTCACCGGTGCTATCAATGTTGTCCGCAGCATTATTGAAGCCGGCGTGAACTTCATCAAGGCAGTATGGGAAGCCGCCTGGAATGGCATCAAATCGTTCTTCACAACGATCATGAACGGCATTATCACCGGTGTCAGCAACGGCATCCAGTCGGTAGTGAACTTCTTCCGTAACCTCGGCTCCGACATCATCAACACCATCTCCAGTCTGCCTGGAAAGATGGTGCAGGTTGGCTCGGACATCATGGCAGGCATTGGGCAAGGTATCGCTAACGGTATCGGTGCAGTCCGCCAGGGATTCAACAACCTGTTGAGTATGCTCCCCGGCTGGGCTAAAGACATCCTCGGTATCCACTCACCGTCACGAGTCATGCGTGACCAGGTCGGCCGCTGGATCCCCGCAGGTGTCGCTGTCGGTGTAGAGAACGGAACCGGAGCACTCCGCGACTCTGTCCGCCGCATGGCAAATGGAGCCATTGATTCCGTGCAGAACTCCATGGATGACCTCTACGACATCCTGGCACCGCGAGACATTGAATGGAACCTCAACGTGGCAGTGAACGAACCAGCCTTGGCAAACCTGAACGGATCTATCAACGCCAACACCGCCTACAACCCCGCCCCCGCACCCAGTGCAAAGCCTCAGCTGCACGTCCACGTTGAACCGCCCACCGGCGTCGAAGACGTAGACCGATTCGGTAAGCGAGTTATGCAGGCAATCAACTATGAGATGAACGGAGTGCTGGTCTAATGGTCGATTTCGCTCAGGACGGCGCTCGCTCCGTCTGGCGTGCAGCTCTATCCGGTCCACACGGAGAAATCGTGCTCTCCACCTACGAAACCGCAGATGAGCTGGAAATCTGGCTCACCGATATAGATGGTTTCTACGGTGGAGTGGGTGTAGAGAGCTCCGATATTCAGCGCAAGCTCGGACACGGGATGCTCTCAGTGCCAGCTCGCCGGTCAGGTCGAACGCTCACGCTCAAAGGCACCATCGTTGCCCCCGGCATGAGCGCCCGCGACCTGTCCGCTAGGTTCACCTCATCCCTGCTCTGGGACGGCGCACTCGGCAACCTCACCGTCTCCTCTGACTGGGGCGAGCTATCCTGTGCCGTAAGAATTGATGGGGCGGTAAAGACTGAGCTACTCAGCGATGTGGGCCTACATTTTGAAGTCCCCCTCCTCGCTCCTGAGCCCTGGCTCTACGGACCGGAATTCACCACCCAAATATTCCCCGCAGGCCAGGGCACCGGGCTACGCTACCCGCTGTTCGCACAGAAACCCAAACCAGAGGGCACACTGCACTTTGGCGACCAGGCTTTACCCTCCAGCGTCGCGCTTGCTCACGAGGGCAACGCCACCGCGTACCCCACCTATGTTGTGCAGGGGGAGTGGGATTCGGGATTCCGCTTGGTCAATAGCGGGCGTGTGATTGAGTACCCCTACCAGGTGCATTCCGCCGCGCCGGTAACGGTTGATTGCCATAAGGGCGCTATCTACATCGGCGGATTCGACATGTCGTACCTACTTTCTCGCAGGGAATGGCATTCGGTGCCTGCCCGCAGCGGTTTCCAGCCTCGTGTGGAGTCCTTGGCACCGTCCACCGGCTGGGTGGATGTTCATCTACGAGACACCTACATCTAAGGAGCAAATATGGCTACTGGTTTCGGTATCCCTAACGACATGGTGGGTAATGGCACCACCCCCGAGGACATTCAGACCATCACCGCTGCAGAGTACCCGGAGGCTGGTGTTATCTCCGGCTGTGAGGTGACCGGTACGTCCACCATGAAGTACAAGGTCGCCGGTGGGGCTGTTGTCATCCATCTCTCTCCGGGGCGCGCGGTGCGTGTTCCGGTGCTGGCCCAGGAGCTGACTACCCAGCCCGCACCCGCGACCGGTACCCGCACCGAGTACGTGTATGTCAAGCAGAACACTTTGCAGGATGGCGGTAATATCCACGCGACCGTCGGTATCGGCTCCTCGGTACCCTCGAATGCGGTCATGCTTTCCAAGCGGGAGATCCGCGCGGGTATGACATCCACCAGCGCGGCACCCGAGGCGGGCAATATCGTCTATTCCCGCCCCGTGGGTGGTTTGCTGGGTCTGCTGCACCATTCCTGGTATGTGGACCGTGCCGCTGTCAATGGGGGCGAATACAGGCGCGGGGAGGGAACCTTCTACGTGCCAACCGATAGGAATATCGATATCCGTCTCTCCTCCTCCGTATCCAACGCGGTAGGCGGCGGGAATAACGCCTCGGCGCGCACCAGCGATACCGGTTCGGTCACCTATGAAATCTGGCTGGATGATAAGAAAATCCTCTCCCGAGAGCGCGGATACAGCAACGTCTTTGACACTGAGGACTTCGCCCGTATCTGGACGGTCAAAGCCGGAGTGCACCGCATCTACTACAAGGTCCGCCACCAATGGGGGCACCCCTGGTGGATGGTACGCGAGAACGCAGCAGGCGACCAGCTCGCAGTGGTCGATATGGGCGTAGCAAAGGAGTAAAACATGGGCAAAACGGCACGCACCGGATACCGCGTCTACTGGCTAGACCCGGTATCCGGTGCCGTCGGCTCACCCGTAGAGGTAGCAGGCGGCTCCTGGTCTATCACGCTCAACGACACCGAAGATTTCAGCTTCACCGTACGCAAGAGCGACCTGGCGACCGTACAGCCACGCTTCTACACGCCCCTATCCGGCGGCGCCCTGCTAACCCATACTGCACCCGACGGCATTGAATACCCCATCTTCGCCGGTATCCTCACCGACTGGGGTGCCGAAGAGCAACACACCCTTGAGCTGAAATTCGCCGGCATCCGTGAAATCTTCGAACGCCGCACCATTTGGGCAACCCTCGAATACACCGGCTCCACCCTTGGAGATATCGCCTGGGCACTCTGCGAGCACGGCATGGACCGCCCCGCCGGACGCTTACCCATCATCCACGGCACCCGAAGCACTGTCACCGGAAAACGCCAACGCACCTACGAAGCATGGAACCTCTCCAACAACTTCATCGGCAAACGGTGGAAAGAACTCTCCGAAGTCATCAACGGCCCAGATATCATGTTGCGCCCCCAGTGGACAGACGACACCCACACGTATATTCGATGGGTATTCGTCCACGGCACCGAAGACTACCCCTACATCACCCAAACCTGGACACCAGACTTCGACACCACCGCACCCGGTGGTGAAATCATCAGCGTAAAAGTCACCTCAAGTGCAAAAGACATCCTCCACCGCATCTGGTGCACCGGAGCAGGAGAAGGCGAAGGGATCGCAATCGCCTACGCCGAAAACCCCAACGCAATCCGCGGCGGACTCCCATACATCGAAGGAGTCATGAACGACCACGACCAAGCAGACGAAACAATCCTGCGCATCAAAGCCCAAGGCGCGCTCGCGTCCCGCTCTGCAATGGTCGACCAGGTCACCCTGGATTTCCCCGCGAACTCGCAGAAGAACCCGCTCGGCTCTTTCTTTGTGGGGGACATTGCCACCGTAACGCTTCGGAACTGGCTCTCTATCCCGGACGGCACCAGGGACATGCGTATTATCAAGCTCTCCGGCAACCTGGACGCCGCGGTTACCATCGATTTCCAGGAAGCCCAATGGTAGAAGAAAGGTGGTACGCATGGTCGGATTCATTGACCAGCGCCCAGACAGCAAAGACACCCTCCGACAGCTGGTAACCAAGCTGCGCACGCCCTCCTCCGTTCCTTTCGGCAATAAGGTGGCATCAGCTGGGGAGGGTGTCACTTTCGTGACCAGTGCGGGTGACTCCCTACGCTGGGACGGGGACACCCTCGCAGCGTTCGACACTCGTATGGAGGACGCGGTGAAGACCGTGCAAGCCTCCCGCGCCAATCTGGAAGCCACCAAGACCCGCCTGGAAGAAGCCGAACGACGCATCCAGGAAGCAGAGGCGGCAGGCGCCAACGTAGACACAGAAGCTATCGCTACCAACGTGCAGAGACGCCTGGTGCAGTCGAAAACCCCGTGGATTGACGGCAGGAACCTTATCGTCCCTGGCACCATCGACACCCGACAGCTCAACGTTACCGGCGAATTGGCTGCAAACATCGTGCGCTCCATGTCCGCTGAAACTAAAAAGCTTGTGGTTACCGAGGAAGCAGTCCTCAACAATCTAACCGTCATCGAGAACATCGTCACTCCAGAGCTGGTCACCAAGAAAATCAAGACCCGTGAGCTGGCTGCGGAAATGATTGCCGGCGGGCTGATTCAAACCTCCACCCAGGAGCGACAGGGCATCAAGCTCAATAACGCAGGAATAAGCGCATTCAACACCGCCGGCGAACAGACCGTGAAGATTGATGCCAACGGCACAGACAACTATATCCGAGGTGTCTTCTCGACAGCGGCAGATCACAAGGCTGGCCTCACGATTCGCACCACGCAGGGACCTATCTCTGGGGGAGAGTCAATCATTGAAATGCGACCGCTTGACGCTACTCAGCGAGCACCTATCGGCATTATCCGAATGTCCCCGCAGGGTGCACTGCAACTTGGGATGAAGCGCTTCGGCGCAGCTGATTCGGAGACGAGGGGCTTCTTCGTCGACCCCCAGGGTGGTGTGAACATCACCGACAGTCTACGCGTCAACAGGAACATGCGCCTGGACGGCCTCTGGTCAATGACGAAGAACATGTGGGTCCGGTCAGTCGGCCCATACCGTGTTGAATCTGGAAAGTGGGTCGAGGTGCGTTTCAGCTGGCCAGAACTGGAACAACAGCCGTACCTCATCGCGCAGCCGTTCGGATCCCAAGCCTTGGTAACCACCATGACCGGTGTGAACCGTAGCGGCGGCCTGCTTCGCATATACAACATCGGTAGGGATGTCGCCACTGACGTCTGGACAGACGTGTATTTGATGCCATTCAACAGGTCAACGCCCGCGCCATAAGGAAAGGAAATAGTCATGAGCACGCTGACACACGACCAGCTCCTCGCAAAGACCATCTACCTGACACAGGAGAACAACCGCCTGCGCGAAGAGCTTCTCGACGCACAGGTGCGCCTCGGGCTGATTGCGCTCGCGCCCTCCGAGGAACAGATGACCACTAGCGCAGAGCCTCTCGACCCGCCTGCAGCACCTGGAGCTCACATGATGAGTATCGACGAGGCCGCAGAGCATTTCTCGAACGGGGGAGCGCAGTAACCTATGGCTTTCGCACATGTAGCGGGCGATATGACCTCTAAAGGTATCGCTTCTGGCACATACACTTTCACACCAACTCGCTACGACCACACCCTGGGGCTAAAGCCTGTCAAGGTCAAGCTCATTGCGGGTGTGCTACCTCCTACGAACCTGCCTGCCCCTGATGAAGGCACCGTGTCGTATAAGGTCACCGCGACTCTGCGCGATGCCGATAACGTCCGTGTGCCTTTCACCGCGGGGTTCCTGCACCTGTCCGCGGGCATGCGTGTCAACCTGGTAGATGCCCGCCTTTCTGGCTCTCCCTACAGCCCCTCGGAGACCGGCATCGTAGACCACACCCAGCCGGTACCCCCGAACCTGCCCAAGCCCGACCCGGCAAGTCCGGGCGGAAATACTACCACCGTAGTAGTCAAAGAAAAGCCTGAGGCGTTCTTCCCGAAGTTCCTCCAATCGCGCAAGCGCGCCATCTGGTCGCCCTCATACTGGTGGGCAGACTGGTGGAACCCTCGCCAGAACCCTCCAAAGCCCTCGAAATGGGAGGGTATCATGCAGGCAGCAGGCACCTCTGAGCTGGCTGTGCTGAACATTTCATCTGGCTCCGGCGATTCTAAATCGGACGACTGGGTACGACAGGCAAATCTCGTACGCCGAAATGGCGTGTACCTGCTCGGCTACGTGCGAACTACGTGGGGTAACCGCCGGGCTGAAGAGATTCTCGCGGAATGCAAGAACCACCTGGACTGGTACGAGGTGGATGGCTTTTTCCTTGACGAGTACCCCAACGGTTGGGGTGACCAGGACGGATCCTGGAAGAAGCTCGTGCCGGTCTATCAGAAGCTCAAGGAGCTCTACCCCGACAAGGTCGTTATCGGCAACCCTGGTACAAATACCACTGCGGAATTCGTGCAGACCGCCGATGTGCTGATGACCTACGAGCAGGCAGCCGCCCGCTACCTGGGCGACGGCATGGAACCCAACTGGAACGGCACCCGCGGTGAATACAATCGCAGCGAATACGATGGCGTCCCTGCCTGGCGCTTCTGGCACTGCATCCATGACGTCAAAACCCCCGAACAGGCAATCCGATGCCTACGCAAGGCATCCACTCTGAATGTCCGCGCGATCTACCTGACCGACGACACATTCTTCAATGCCGCCGGCGAACCCGTAGAAAACCCCTACAACGAACCGCCCAGCCACTGGCTCTGGGCACTACAAAACGCCTGGGCAGAAGGCGACACTGTTTTCGAGACATACGTGGCAACCTTCTACCCGCAGCACAAGAAATCCGTATAAGGAGGCGAACATGGCAAAGTACGCCCACATCACAGGGCGATTCAAGACCCACCAGCAAAAGTACGGGACCCAGGTACCCGCAACCGGAACCGTAACCTTCACACCGACCAGCTACGCCACCGATCATGAGACCGTGTATGTCCCTGGTGCTCGCACCGCGTACCTGGTGGACGGTGTGCTTCGCGAAGAACCTCATGGTGGCGCGGAGGGGGTTCTGCTGCTGGCTCCCGGCGAGGGCATGGAGCCGTCAACTTGGGCGTATAAGGTGACTGGCTCGCTGCGTGACGAGCGCGGTAATCCGGTACCGTTCCCGCCTGGCTTCTTGGAAGTGGCCGCCGATGAAACTATCGATTTGGCGCATCGTGGTCTCACCCATGCTCCGACTGGGGAGCTTCACTGGACGAATATCCTCGGGGAGCAGGGGAAACGTGGCGAGCAGGGTCCGAAGGGTGATAAGGGTGACCCTGGCGAGCCCGGCCCCAAGGGTGAGCGTGGAGAGCCCGGCCCCAAGGGCGACCCTGGTGAACGTGGTGCCCCCGGCCCCAAGGGTGACCCTGGCGAGCCCGGACCCAAGGGTGAGCGTGGTGAGCGTGGCGAACCCGGCCCCAAGGGTGAACCTGGTGGGCTGGACGCGGAAGCAACTGCGCTGGTACAGCGCCTCGCCTCCAGTGCTGCCCCGCGCGATACTGGCTGGCGACGCGTAGATTCCCCCGCCCTCGCCGAGGGGTACATCTGCTACCGCCGTATCGGAGATTGGTGCATCATCGCCGTGCGTGGCGGTAGATGGGATACCTTCACCGTCCATGACCGCCCCGACATCCCAGAAGAAAACTACAGGGATGTCGGGGAGAAGATCCGTCTCTTCCTCAATAATCCGCCCGGGTGGCAGTCCAACAGTCCTGTACTAGCCCCCGTGGTCACAGACACGGGAGAGTCCCGAGGTATCATTCTCCTCCACTCAAGGGGCGACGGGAATCGTATCACCTGGCGCCGCGGAAACCTCGACCTTTCCCCAGGAAACCGCACCAACCTGCGGTGCGGGCTGCTAATCTACCCAGCCTCCGATCCGTTCCCAACCACGATGCCGGGCGCCCCCGCATAAAACACAGTGCGGGAACCCAAAAAAAATTATTCACTTAGAAAGGACGGTAACCAGACATGGCTACCATCGCACAAGAACTCGCAGCATCCCAGGACGCCGACCTGCTCAAGCGCGCCACCCAGGCCGCCCAGCGCCAGCGCATCCCCAACGCACAGTACTCCGTCGAGGCAAACATCGGACTGCTCGTCTCCCTGCCCGCCGGGGCAGGCTCCACCCAGACCATCGCAGACGAACACGCCTACGCCGTTGCTGAGCATGCCAAGGCAGTGGCTGCACTGGATGAGGCGCAGGCCGAGCTAAATGCCAAGCGTGCCGCGCTCGCTTCTCCTGGTGCGGACCCGGCCCGCGTGACGGATGAGTACATCATGCACGCCATTGGGGTTCTCTTCAAGGCGCCCAACGCCGAAGAAACCACCACTGTGGGAGAGTAGGCGCGATTGATGTTGCCGGAGATTCCCCGCATCGGGCACCCGGTGCTGGACGGCATCATCCAAGCCGTCGTCTCAGTCGGAGCCGTGCTTTTCTCCCTGCTGATTGTCTGGCTTAAGTGGGGTGCCCCGCAATGGGAGAGACTGAACTCCAAGGTGCGCTCCATCAAGGAGCAGACCAACAACAGCCATGAGACGAACCTGCGCGACGACCTGGACAAGGTTATCGCGCAGGTCGAGCAGGTGAGCGCAACGCTGACACAGATGCAGGGAGAGACGAACTCCACCCTGCAGAACGTAGTGAAGCAGTTGGATACCATCGCCGGGGACTTCGCTACAGCTCGCGTCGAGCACGCCGATTTCCGGAAAGATATTGGTGGGCTGCGGGATGAGATGCGGCATGCGCGTAAGCGCCATGATGCCAGCGAGGACAGGATTGCTGCCATCGAAACACGGAGTGTACGAAGGAAAGAATAGCCCACATTGGGCTTCCAAACTGCCCGAGCAGGATTCAAAGTTGCCGCGCTAGACGGCATATATTTGGTGGAGAGGCAGACATCCCAACCGCGAGATGTCTGCCTCTCCTTAATTAAAGGAGTAACGATGAGGTATCTCGTCGAAATTGTTGAACAGGTACCGGAGGCTGTGGAGGTTCAGAAGCAGTCGCCGGCTAAGCACCGCACGGTGGATGTTGTTGCGACTGGGGCAGACCCGACCGGTGCAGCAGATTCGACCGCGGTGATTAACGCAGCTATCCGCCGTGTTCATGAGGCGGGCGGCGGCACCGTTCACCTGCCCGCAGGTAGCTATAAGGTGTCCGCGCCGTTCATTGAGCTGTTGGGTGGTGTGCATCTGCAGGGTGCGGGTCGCGAGTCGACCATCATCTTTGCTGACACTGGCGCCGGCTCGGAGCAGAAGACCGCAATCATCCACGCGGGCACCTGGCTCACCCCGCGTATCGGCAAAGGCAACCTGCTGATGGGAGTCTCTGACCTCTGGATCAAGAGCTCTCACCCTCGCCCGTCGCATGTCTCGTCGGCGACCCCGCGCCCTGGTCAGGATGGTATGCACCCGAATATTGGCGGCATCCTCTTGCATACCGAGCTGGGGGATAACCCGGCTGAGCCCGACGGCGCCCACCGCATCGAGAACGTCCTCATCTGGGACGCCGCGTTTGGTGTGGCTGTGCTGGGTCTGGACGACCAGGGCTGTCAGCTGCGGAATGTCCGTGTCCGCCGCACTCTTGGCCCCGGCGTGGTGATTGGTAAGTCGCCGGAGCACATCACCTCCGTCACGGCTGGTCGCCGTGAGATTGGCGCAGCGGACAACATCCTGGATGGTGTGGACGTGTCAGGTGCGAATATTGCAGGCGGCACTAATGCTGGCTTCGAGGTTTACGCGACCAATACCACTCTGATTGGTTGCAAGTCCTGGTATAACCGCCGCTCGATTCACGGGGCAGAGGGCAAACCGGCAGGTATCTGGGACACCTCCAATATGCACCGTTTCACTGCCGCCGGCGCTGGCTTCTTCATCCGTGGTGGCCGCAACATGCTCGCTTCTTGCACTGCTCAGGAGAACGGCGGTCACGGCTTCGTGATGGTGGGTCATTCCTCGCAGGTCACTGGATGCCGCAGCGCATCCAGCTCCTGGCACGACTGCGTCAGCGGTGAAGCCAAGCCCGCAGAGGCCGCGGATTTCTTCATCACGAACTGGGCGCACCACCTCATCCTGAGCTCGAATATCGCGCAGGCAGAGTACAAGGGCAAGAACCCCCGCTACGGCTTTGCCATCGAGCGGTGGGCACACGACATCAGCGGCACCTCAAACATGACCGTAGACATCCCCACCCCGCACCGCGCCACCGACATGGGCGTGGCAGTGAAGCTGGAAATCAACACCACCACCATTAATTAAGGAGACATTGTGCAGTACACCGACATCACCGAATACAACGCCACTTCCTTCACCGAGGCAAACCGCACCATCGACGATATCGACACCATCGTGATTCATCACTGGGGCAATGACAACCAGCGTTTCGAGAAGGTCTGCGAGTTCTTTGCCAGCGGCCCCGGCACCTCCGCCCACTTTGTGGTGGAGGCTGGCCGCTGCGCCCAGCTCGTAGAAATCAAGGACATCGCCTGGCATGCAGGTAACTGGGCAGCAAACCAGCGCTCGATTGGTATCGAATGCCGCCCCGAGATGAGCAACGAAGACTTCGAAACGGTCGCCCAGGTAATCGCTGATCTGGAGACTTTCTACAACAAGTCTTTCTACGTGCATGGTCACCGCGACTTCTTCAATACGGCTTGCCCTGGCCGCTGGTACGAGCAGTTGGACCGCCTTATTGACCGCGTGAACGCGATCAAGGAGGGCAAGGTTGAGCGTGGCATCGAGGGCGTCCCCGCGCCGCTGGACAAGGCTGAGGTCTCTGCTCTGCGTGCGTCGTGGGAGAAGCTGCAGAACGCGGTCGACGAGCTCGGTAAGGAGATTGAAGACCATGCGTAATCTGTCTCGCCGTCAGCGTGCCGTCCTGCGTAAGGGCATTTATCTTGTTGCGCCTTCGCTGTCTGCGGTGCTGGTTGTCTTTGGTATCTGGACGAATGAGCAGGCCGCTGTAGTGACTGGTGCTGTCACCACTATCCTCACGACCGCATTGGCGTTCTTCAACACTGACCCGGCGCTGTATGAAGATGTCGCTGACGATGTATCTGCGGAGTCTGCTGTCTCTGTTGAAAATCGTGAGTAAATTGTGACCTATGGGTGTTGCACCCCTTGAGTCCCGCGGAATATCAAGGAAGTTAGCCCCTTAGGTAAACAAGGCTTTCTAAAACTTGCGGGGTACGTGAGTACCTCTCTGGTTTAAGGGCAGAGACCCCCTGTGTTCCCCCTCCTCTAAGGGGAACGCAGGGGGTCTCTTTATGCCCGAATCGTTTATTTATTGTGGGTGTTTACCCGTTATAAAGTTGTGAGTAAATCGCAATCAATCAATCTATATACCTGATGACGCTCTCTGAACTATAACCTAGTTGTCATTAGGCACAACTAAAATTAGAGACTCCTTCAGAAAGACCCTTACCAGTTTTAACCTTAAACTGGTTAAAAATAGATTTATGATGCACTCAACCTATTTTGTAGGAGGTTGAGATTACGTTCAATTGGGACGCAGAGGATATTATCCCGCCTGTCGATTCGGAGGCGCAAGTTATCGTCCTCATTACTATAACGTAGGGTAACTTCGACCTTCTCGCCGGATTGAAACTCCTTAACAATCTTTTCGAGCTCTAGTCCCTTAAACTGGTCTGAGTTCACCACATCAAGAACCTTAATAGGCCCCATAGTGACGTTACGTAGACTAAAGGTTGCATCCCCTCCTTTATGAGTCAGTTCAAACTCAGGGACCAGTAGGCTGGCTGCGATCTTAGACTGCGACTGGGATTGACTCTGCTGTTCAGTGACAATCTGTTTCATCTGCTCGAGTGACTTCTCAACCTGTTCGACTCGTTCCTCTGCCGCCTGTGCAGAACGCTGAACCGCCGCACACATGTCTAGAGTAGCTTGGTGCGCAGCCTCAGCTTTTTCCTTAGCTTTCTTCGATTTGTTGGACAAGTACCATGACACCACTGTGAAAATGAGAGAAAGGGTCGCTGCACCCGCAGATACCCAGGCAGGAATATTATTCATGCCAATCATTCTACATTTATCACACTTATAGGGTGAGTCCAATCATGATGATGACCTTGGGTTGGGCATAATTACGTAGCAGGTAGCTGGTCATATTGATTGCGTACACGGAACGCCCGATAAGTACCCTACCAGTCCCAAATCATGTCGCAGAAATACGAATATGGGCAAAATAATTCTCGTAATTTGTGATGCAAATATGATGAATGTACCCTGTCGCGGTAATTTTTCTAGGCGCCTCTGCCTCAGAATAAGGCAAATAGATGGCCCCGTACCTGTATCGGTACGAGGCTATCTATTAGGAGTCAGCGGGTCTCTCCGTCGGTAGGGCATATACCAGCACGAATAATGATTTAGTCAGATTCACCTGGAATCTGAATGTAGATAGGTTCGTTATGTCCCTCAATCTGAAGAATTAAATTTGATGGTAAGGGCATCCCCATCACACCACCTAGAAGGACGTCGAGTGATTCACCTGGGTTGAACTGCTGGTGAATATCATCGCACCGGAAAAATTCATCCTGATTCACAACCTTAATCACATTCAAAGACTGCTTAGTAATATTTTGTAGCTTATATCGCAATCCTCGGACATGCGTCAGCTGGAATTTAGGTCGCCACAGATTGGATGCAATATCAGCCTGTGACTGGGATTGGCTCTGCTGTTCAGCAACAAGCTGCTGCATCTGCTCGAGTGACTTCTCAGCCTGTCGGACTTGTTCCTCTGCAGCTTTACGAGCCAGCTCAGCCTGGTTAGCCTGTTCTTCTGCGGCCTTTGCAGAACGCTGAGCCGCATCACGCATATCTAGAGCTGCTTTGTGCGCTTCATCTGCCTTCGCCTTAGCTTCCTTAGAACTAATAGCTTGACGTCCTGCAAAAATCGCCGAAGCAATGGCAGCGGCTGCCGATATGCCGGAAATAAGATTTGCTATGAATTGTGAGTCCATACCAGCCATCATAACCAGTCACACCTCACTATGACAGGACACAAGGCAACAGGTGAGAGACTAAACGCAACCGTGGGTGAATGATGTATTCGTATCGGATGACTCGTTACTGAATTTTTTATACCCAGATTCTTCAGAGGCGCCCGCCCGGTGACGAAACCGCTTGCGGGTCGCGCGGGAGCCCGTATAGTGGGAACTATCGGCGGTGCCGCACACCGCCCGCCTATCATGAGCGCCCTAAGCGGCGTCGCACATAGTGCCGGTGTAGGCACACATTTTTGCATATTATCAGGAGGTTCCCCATGAGTAGCGAGATCGCAGAAGAAGCTTACGATTATCGTGAAGACCCTGAGTATTGGCGTGCTCCGTTCGATTTTACGAAGCCCATATCTGATGCAAATACTCCGGAGGGGTGGATGCGTGCTGAGTTGATTGGGCGTTCTTTTAATGCTCCGGCTGCGCGCCCCGGTGCCGAGTATGAGTGGGGTTTAGCAGAGATCAAGCGTAGGTATGAAGCTAAGGAATTCCCCTTCGACGATAGCGAAGTAACCCTTTTGTATCGTGAGAAGGTAGCTAATGGTGAGTTGCCGGATGTTTATGCTGGCACTCCATATGATTTGGCGCTTTTGCCTTTCTAACATAGTTTCCCTTTCCGTCCGGGGTTTTGGGCGGCATAACCGAATATAGAACATATTTTTTACAACACCACACAACCACCGACCACGAGCTAAGGACAACGATGAGCCAGCCGAACTTCCCGCCCGCCCGACTCTTTGACGCTTTCGCCAAGCCCGCCTCCACAGAACAGCCCGCGAAGAAGGGCCTGCTCGGCAAGCTACGCCTGAGCGAATCCTCCGAGGAGGACAACTACACGACCGTCATGCTGGTCGGTTTCAACTCCGCGAAGGAACCCCCGGGCAACGGTGAGGACGCCCTCGACGTGATTCACCGCGCGTTCGACCCGTGCGATGAGAGCCCCGGCTTCGACATGGACGACTTCTACGACTATGCCTCCGTCGCCCCGCAGCTGCTGAACAATGACGACTCCGAATCCACGGTTCTGGTGTGGCCCAAGGTTTTCTACAACATGGTCACCATCCCGGAGCGCCGCCTGCGCCTGCTCGTGGTGACCGGCCCCGCCCCGAGCCTGTGCCTGCAGCGGTTCATGACCCGCTTCTTCAAGTACGTGAAGAAGCTCCACGTGGACCACGCGATCTTCGTTGAAACCTTTGAGGATCAGGTGGCACACACCCGCCCGTACCCGTACACGCTGACCACTCACGACGAGAAGCTGGCGGCAATCCCCGGTATTCTGCACGAGGACTACACTGGCCCCACCTCGGTGACGATGGCAATGTCTGCGCTCGCCGCTGAGCACGGCCTGGCCTCCTCGGTCATGCTGCGTATGAGCATCCCGGGGTACCTGAGCTTTGACCAGCAGAACCCGCGCGCGGTCGTGAGCCTGATCGAGGCGTTGGAGGTCATCCTCGGCATTAAGGTTGAGTCTGAGGAGTACGACCGCCTGCGCGCCCACGCTGATGAGTGGGAGGCGGAGCTCGCCGAAGAAATGGCGAAGGACTACGAGAAGGTCGAGCTGGTGCGTGAGATTGAGCAGAAGATGGATTCGACTCTGCGCACTGTCTCCGGTGAGGTGATTGCCGAGGATATTGAGGGTTACCTGGATTCCCTCAGCGGCGCCTCCGAGGGTGTAAATCCTGGCGATGATGGTGCGGATTCCGCGGAGGATTCTTCGGAACGTTAGGTCCGTTCGCACATATGGCGCGGGTATGGGAAAATGATAGGTAACTATGCCCATACCCGCAGCCAGCATCTCGAAAGGATGATGTGATTGGCACCGATGTCGAAGAACCCGCCCGTTCCGGCGGCGACCGACCCCGCGATTATTCGCAATTTCTGCATTATCGCCCATATTGACCACGGTAAGTCCACCCTCGCAGACCGTATGCTGCAGGCCACCGGCGTGGTTGCCCCGCGCGATATGAAGGCGCAGTACCTGGACCGCATGGACATTGAACGTGAACGCGGTATCACCATTAAGTCCCAGGCTGTGCGCATGCCCTGGGATGTTGACGGCACCTCCTACGCGCTGAACATGATTGACACCCCCGGCCACGTGGACTTCACCTATGAGGTTTCCCGCTCCCTGGCCGCGTGTGAGGGTGCGCTTCTGCTCGTGGACGCCGCCCAGGGTATTGAGGCTCAGACCCTGGCGAACCTGTACCTGGCGATGGAGAATGACCTGACCATCATCCCGGTGCTGAACAAGATTGACCTTCCC
>ERZ772998.48-NODE-48-length-31861-cov-52.2882_pt1 | contig 31861 bp, 34 predicted proteins | sample MGYA00580669_ERZ772998 | MGnify/ENA primary metagenome ERZ772998 (study PRJEB29015, sample SAMEA2738052) | human oral metagenome | biome: human oral; feature: human-associated habitat; material: saliva | place: China | collected 2226 ... | reverse complement strand
CGATGCCGCCGGTGGAAACGTGGAACGCGCCGCATTGGATGGCGGCGATGCCTTCGTGTGCCAATTGCGCGCGGCAATCAATCAGGCGGGCATTTTCTGCGCCGTATTCCATCGCTTTTTTAGGAATAGCGTTGTAATCGTCTTCGTCAGGTTGGCCGAGGTTGGCGGTGTAGGCATAGGGCAGCGCGCCTTTGAGTTTCATCCACAAAAGCGCGGCAGAGGTATCAAGACCGCCGGAGAAGGCGATGCCGACTTTTTGACCGATGGGGAGATTTTGTAAAATGGTATGGTTTTGGCTCATTGGGATTCCTCCAGACTTGAAAAGTTGAAACCATTATCTTATAAATGGAATACATTGTCAGCAATTAGGCCGTCTGAATGTTCGGAGGGCCGTATTAAAGAAACCTCATCATGAACGCTTTTAACCTTATCATCATCGGCGACGAAATCCTGCATGGCAGCCGTCAAGACAAGCATTTCGCCTTTTTTAAATCTTTATTGGAATCGCACGGGCTGAAGCTCAATCAGGTGCAATATCTGCCTGACGAACCCGATTTGCTGGTCAAACAACTGCGCCGCAGCTTTTCAGACGGCCTGCCGACTTTCGTTACCGGCGGTATCGGTTCTACGCCTGACGACCACACGCGCCAAGCCGCAGCGGCCGCTTTGGATTTGCCTGTCGTCCGCCATCCTGAAGCCGCCAAGTTTATCGAAGGCGTGACCCAGAAACGCGGCGAGCCGCTCGATTCGCCGGAACACGCCCAGCGTCTGAAGATGGCGGATTTTCCCGAGGGCGCAGAATTGGTGCCCAATCCGTTTAACAACATCGCCGGATTTTCCATCCGCGAGCATTATTTCTTCCCCGGTTTCCCCGTGATGGCACACCCGATGGCCGAATGGGTATTGGAAACTTATTACGCCGACCGCTTCAACCAAACCGAACGCGGCAGTCGCAGCGTGTATGTGTTCGACCAACCCGAATCGCGCATTACGCCGATTATGGAACATCTTGAGCGCACCTACGCCGGTATCCGTTCGTACAGCCTGCCCACCGTGGGCCGTACCGATTCAGACGGCCGTTATACTCCGCCGCATATCGAGTTCGGCATCAAAGCGGAAGGCGAGGCCTGCCGCTTGCTGGATGCAGCGTGGGAAGATGCGTTGCAGGGTTTGCAGGCGATTGGCGCGACTTTGAAAGAAACGGTGGAATAATGCACTTATCCCCAGCTCAATCCAGACGCGCACTGACTTTTGCCTCTTTGCTGTTTTTACCGCCAACCCTCATCATCGGCATTTGGCTGGCGCAATATGGCGGCTTCGCTTTTGAACCGCCGCTGATGCACGCCGTCCATGCCTACGCGGGAACATGGTTTGACCCGATTGCCACCGTGTTGCACTATCTGGGCAAAACCGCGATTGCCGTGCCGCTGATCGGCGCAGTCGCCGCCACCCTGTATTTTGCCGATAAGAAGCGCGAAGCACTGTTTTGCGTGTTGGCGGCATTGGTGCCGACTTTGAACATGCTGATTGTGAAGGTATGGTTTGCCCGCGAACGCCCGCTGCTTTGGCCGCGCCTGATTGAGGAGAGTAATTTTTCCTTTCCCAGCGGCCACAGTACGTTTTCCGCCGCCATTGCCGTCATGCTGATATTGCTTTGCCGCCGCACGCGCTACCGCCGCGCCGCTTGGATAGGCGGTATTTCCTTTGCCCTGTTGACCGGGTTTTCACGCATTTATTTGGGCGTGCATTATCCCACCGATGTTTGGGCAGGCTGGACAAACGGCACGCTGACTGCCTTGCTGGTGTATATGCTCATCTTCAGGCCGTCTGAAAAATAGAAGAAATAAATCATGAATACACGTTCACCCAACACGCCTTATTGGCTCAGAAACGGTCATGCCGACACCCTGTTTGCCAAGCTGCTGCAAGGCAAGGCGCCCGACTACCGTCGCGAGCTTCTGCCCGACAGTACCGGCAAAACCCAAGTTGCCTACGATTTTGTCGACAGCGCCGACCCTGATGCGCCGTTGGTGGTTTTGTTCCACGGACTGGAAGGCAGCAGCGAAAGCCATTACGCGGTCGAGTTGATGAAAGCCGTGCAGCAGCGCGGTTGGAACGGCGTGGTTGCCCATTTCCGCAGTTGCGGCGGCATAGAAAACGCCGCGCCCGTGTTCTACCACCTCGGCGATACGCCCGAAATTGCCTTTATGCTCAACACGCTGGCCCGACGCTATTCAACCATCTACGCCGTCGGCGTTTCTTTGGGGGGCAATGCCCTGGCCAAATATTTGGGTGAGCAGGGCAGCAATGCCGTTCCGCGCGCTTCTGCCGTCGTTTCTGCACCGGTTGATGCCGTAGCGGCCGGTACGCGTTTTGATCAGGGCATGACGCGACTGATTTACACGCGCTATTTTTTAAATTCGCTGTTGCCGAAAGCCCGAGCGATTCCCCGGTTTCAGACGGCCTTAAGCCAGCAAAACTGCAAAACGCTTGGCGACTTTGACGACCGCTTTACCGCGCCGTTACACGGTTTTGCCGACCGCCACGATTACTACCGCCGCAATTCCTGCAAACCGTTTCTGAAAGGCGTGGATACGCCGTTGCTATTGCTTAATGCCGTCAACGACCCTTTCCTGCCACCGGAAGCCCTGCCGACCGGACGGGACGTGTCCTCGGCCGTTACGCTGCTGCAACCGGCATACGGCGGGCATGTCGGTTTTGTCAGCCGCGATCAAGGCCGTCTGAATCTGCAATGGCTGCCGCAAACCGTGTTGGACTATTTCAAACAGTATCAGCCGTAAATAGAAAAGGGCATGTGTGCAGACATGCCATTAGGGTGTAGAAAGGAAAAAGGCCGTCTGAAAACGAATTTCAGACGGCCTTTTGAATAGCTTGGTTATTTGCCTTTGTCGGCTTTGGCTTCTTTTTTCAGAGAAGCGTACAACTCAGGGTCGCGGTTTTTCAGCAGGGACGCAACGGCCAAGTCGTCACGGTTAACTTTAGCCAAATCTACGCGCTCGATGTGTACCAAACGCAGCAATTCGCGTACAGGTTTAGGCATATTGCGGCCGGATTCGTAACGGGAACCACCGGATTGAGTCACACCGATGCGGCTCCAGAAGTCCATTTGGTTCAGGCCGAGTTTTTTACGGATATCGCGGATGTTTTCAATTTTTTCGAACGATTTCATGAATCTTCCTTATTGTGGTATTTGTTGCATGCCTCTAGGCATAAAAATAGGTCTGCAAGAATGCCGGCATCCCTTTCCTGTAGGCTTTTGGGGTGATATGTGGGCGTATTGCAAATGACTGATCTAGATAATTAGACAGTATATTCGAAAGAAGTTTTCCTCTGTCTGCCATAATTTGTGTAAATATTTCTTAATTCATTATTTCATTAAATTTTCATTATATAAATCATTAAATTATGCGATTATCTTAAATATGGCGTAAGCAAATTTTTACATAATTAAACAATTCAATTTGGGTAAAAACTTAATTTCGAGTTTTTATTCGGTTTTCTAGGTTGAGAATACGAATAAATTTCAGGCCGTCTGAATCTATGTTTTCAGACGGCCTGAAGGTTTTTCAAGGTTAAGGCTTACCGCTGGCAGGGCTGATGGTGAGGATTTCGTAGCCGGTTTCGGTAACCAAAACTTCGTGTTCCCATTGGGCGGAGAGGGAGCGGTCTTTGGTGACCACTGTCCAACCGTCGTTCAGGATGCGCAGATGGCGTTTTCCTTGGTTGATCATCGGCTCGATGGTGAAAATCATGCCCGGTTTGAGGACGAGGCCCTCACCTTTGCGGCCGTAGTGGACTACTTGCGGCGCTTCGTGGAAACCGCGGCCGATGCCGTGTCCGCAAAATTCTTGTACGACGGAGTAGCCGGCATTTTCGGCAACCTGTTGGCAGGCGTAGCCGACATCGCCGAGGGTGGCGCCGGGTTTGACCGCTTCGATACCCGCCATCATGGAGGCGTGGGTCACGTCAATCAGGCGTTGGGCAATCGGGGAGACTTTGCCGACGGTAAACATACGGCTGGAGTCGCCGTGGAAACCGTCTTTTTTAATGGTCAGGTCGATGTTGACAATGTCGCCTTCTTTCAGCGGCTTGTCGTCGGGAATGCCGTGGCAGATAACGTGGTTGACGGAGGTGCAGCAGGATTTCGGGTAGGGTGGGTTACCATAGTTGAGGGGGGCTGGATAACCGCCTTGAACGTTGACGTGGTAGTCGTAAACGAGTTTGTCGATTTCGTTGGTGGTTACGCCGGGTTTGACGAATTGGCCGATGTAATCGAGGGCTTCGGCGACCAAGCGGCCGAGTTCGCGCATTTTTTCGATTTCTTCGGGGGTTTTGATGATGACTTCGTTCATGAGTTTTCCTTCTTGTTTCAGACGGCATGGAGGCCGTCTGAACGGGACGGGTGTGCCGTCTGTTTAAAACAGGTTGTCGAGATTGTCTTTATTGCGCGGTTTGGCTTGTGGTTTGGCCTCAGGCTCGGCTTTCGGAGTCGGTTTGGACTCGGGGGCTTTGGCTTTTTCGGGTTTGTTTTCTACTGCTTGTGCGGCAGGTTTGTTGCTTGCGGCTTTGTTTTCTACCGGCTGGCTGTCTACTTTAGGTTTGTTTTGAGCGGCAGAGCTGTTGTTGTCGTCGGATTGTGTGTTTTCTGATTTGCCGGCTTCAGCACGTTTGTTTTCTGTGCGTTTGCCGCGGTGTGCAGTGGAGCGGTCGTTTTTTACACCTTCTTCCGCTTTTTCGCCTTTTTCGTCTTGTGGGACGACAGGGTTTCCGGAGGCGGTTTTTGCGTCGCCGTCTTTGGCAGGCTGAACGGTTTCAGGTTCGACAGTGCCGTTGGGGCGCCAAACTTCAATGCGTGTGTCGGTTTGTTCGGCAGGGCTTTTTTCGGGTACGTCGGTTTTACCGGAGTTTAGGGTGCTGAATACGCCGGCAACCAAGGCTGCGACGGCGATAAAGCTGACAAGGAATAAAGCGCGGATTAGGTGTTTGGGCTTAAGTTGGAAAGGGGTTTTATTATTCTTGGACATGATGTGGCAGGTAGTCGTTGGAGGAATGGCCGTCTGAATATTCAGACGGCCCCGGGTTGCCTGTGAATCAGTTGGCAACGTAGTTTTGATAGAGGGTCACGACTTTTTGTACGCCGACGGTCGTGCTGACTTTTTGGGTCACGCGGGCTTGCTCGTCAGGCGTGAGGATGCCCATCACATAGGTCACGTTGCCGTAAGTTACGATTTTGACGCGTGCTTGGGTGGCCAGGCTGAGGCCCAACAGGGTTGCACGGACTTTGGATGTGCCCCAAGTATCGTTGGTTACATCGCCGAACGAACGCGCTTGTGAGGCAACGGTGATGTAGTTGTAAACGCCTTCTGCGGCTTGTTCGGAACGGGCGATGCGTTCAACAAATTGTTTTTCGCCTTCGGTAGCCACTTGGCCGAGCAGGAGCAGGTGGCGGTTGTAGCCGACAACGTTCAGTTTGGGCTTGTAGCCTTGGACTTGGTTGTTTTGGCGCAGGTAGGAGCGTGCGGTGGTTTCGACGCGCAGTGCCATAACGTTGTCGTCGGTTTGCGCGCCGGTGGTGCGGCGGTCGACGGCGGATTTGGTGCCGACGGCTGCACCGCCGATCAGTGCGCCGACGCAGCCGCTCAGACTCAGGCTCAAGAGGGTCGCAGTCAGAACGGGGAGGGCGTAGCGTTTGATATTCTTCATATCCTTTTCCTTGGGTATGGACGGTTGGGTGTTCAGACGGCCTTTAAGGGATGGGCCGTCTGAAAAGAAAGGGTTACATGCCTTCAAGCAGGACGGAGTCGATGCAGTCGCACATGGCGTGAATCAGTAAAATATGGTTTTCCTGAATGCGGGCAGTGCGCGGATAAGGGACGTTGAGCAAAACGTCGGTATCTTTGAGCATGGCGGCGATTTTTCCGCCGTCGCGGCCGGTCATGGCGATGACGTGCATGTCGCGCTCGTGTGCGGCTTTGATGGCTTCGATGACGTTGGCGGAATTGCCGGAGGTGGAGATGCCGACCAATACGTCGCCGGCACGACCCAAGGCTCGCACTTGTTTGCTGAATACATGGTCGAAACCGTAGTCGTTGCCGATGGCGGTCAGGGCGGAAGTATCTGTCGTCAGTGCGACAGCGGCCAATTCCATGCGTTCTTTTTCAAAACGGCCGGTCATTTCTGCGGCGAAGTGTTGCGCATCGGCAGCCGAACCGCCGTTGCCACAGGCCAGGATTTTGCCGTCGTTCATCAGGCATTGCAGCATCAGCTCGGCAGCCTGTACGGTCGGCTCGACCAGTACTTTTTCGGCTTCCTGCTTGGCGCGGATGCTCTCGGCAAAATGTGCGGAAACGCGTTCTTGTAATGTTGTCATGAGGTTAACCTGTAATATTTTGAATCCATTCGGGTTGGCCGTCGCCCTCAATCAGTACCGCATCCAAGCGGCAGGGCGCATGGTTTAACCCGTGCTTTTGCAGATAATACTCTACACTTCGTTGCAATTTCAATAATTTGGACGGCGAGATGCTGTATGCGGCACCACCGAAACCTCGGTTTTTGCGGTATTTTACTTCAACAAACACAATCGTACCGCCGTTTTTGACGATTAAATCGATTTCGCCGTAGGCGCAATGCCAGTTTCGCGCCAGCAGCGAGCAGCCTTTGCGCAGCAGGAATGCCAGTGCCGCATCTTCGGCCGCCGCCCCCTGTTTGTGGTTTAAGCGCATGAAAAGTTTACCCGTTATATAATCATTGTTTTTAAAGAGACGCCGTTTCAGACGGCCTTGAATCTATGTACACAAAACACCTGCAAAAAGCCGTCGACAGCATCGAAAAACAGACATTATACGTTGTCGCCACACCCATCGGCAATTTAGCCGACATAACGCTGCGCGCGCTGGCCGTTCTGCAAAAGGCCGACATTATCTGCGCCGAGGACACCCGTGTTACCGCCCAGCTTTTGAGTGCGTACGGCATTCAGGGCAAACTCGTGAGCGTGCGCGAACACAACGAGCAGCAAATGGCCGACAAAATTATCGCTCATCTTTCAGACGGCCTGAGCGTCGCTCAAGTTTCGGATGCGGGTACGCCTGCGGTTTGCGATCCCGGTGCGAAACTTGCCGCCCGCGTGCGCGAAGCCGGATTTAAAGTGGTGCCTGTGGTCGGAGCCAGCGCGGTCATGGGGGCGTTGAGCGTGGCCGGTGTGACGGAATCCGATTTTTACTTCAACGGTTTCCTGCCGCCTAAGGCCGGCGAACGCCAAAAGCTGTTGGCCAAATGGGCGGAAGCCGATTTTCCGATTGTGATGTTTGAAACGCCGCATCGCATTGAGGCAAGCCTTGCGGATATGGCCGCGCAGTTCCCCGAACGCCGTTTGACTTTGGCGCGCGAAATCACCAAAACGTTTGAAACCTTCCTCAGCGGCACGGTTGCCGAAATCCAAGCCGCCCTTAAAAACGACAGCAACCAAACGCGTGGAGAAATGGTGCTGGTGTTGCACCCTGCGGTGAAAGAGAAACACAGCGATTTGCCCGAGGCGGCGCAAAACACGATGAAAATCCTTGCGGCCGAGTTGCCGACCAAACAAGCCGCCGAGCTTGCCGCCAAGATTACCGGCGAAAGCAAAAAAGCCTTGTACGATTTAGCGTTGGAGTGGAAACGGATTTCAGACGATGCTTGAGGTCTTGCAGGCTTATTTCTCTCAACCTGTGGTGTGAACGATGCGACGATTTCCTACAGGCAAGGCTGGGTATTGTTCGTTATCCGTTTGCCGGTTCTACAGGTTTTACATAGGTAAAGTTTTGTTTGCCGCATTGCTCCCCCCCCCCTTGCAATTTACACTGACACCGCATACAACTTGTATGTTCTTAAATCTTTCAACCCACGGGAGTAGACTTATGAAACAAAACATCATCGTTGTCTTATTCAACATCTCCAGCGAAGCTTATCAAGCCTTTTCTGAATTGAAAGCTTACTCGCAGACAATAGATGCTTTGGTGGCACAAGCCGTTTTGATTAAAAAGGAAAATGGTCTGATTATCCCAGCAGAAAGCACCGACTTTACCGCCAATACGGTCGAAGGCGCATGGACGGGCAGCCTCATTGGTTCACTGGTCGGCATTCTCGGCGGTCCTATCGGTGTTCTGTTGGGTGGAGCTACTGGCGCACTCATCGGCAGTGATGCAGGCACTGCCCAAACATTGGAAGAGGAGTTGTTGCTGGAAATTACAGCCAAAAAACTGGATAACGGCAGTACTGCAATCATTATTTTGGCGCAAGAATCCGACGAAGCTGTATTGGATGCCTTCTTCCACCGTTTCAAAACCGTTATTCTCCGGCAAGATGCAGCCGTTGCCCAACAGGACGTATTGGCAGCAATAGAAGCGCAGGAAGAAGTGGCACGTCAGGCACACGAAGCTTGGAAAAAACAGCGCAAAGCCGAACGCAAAGAGAAAGTGGAAGCCTTCAAGGCCGACATCAAACAAAAATTCGACAAATTGGCAGCCAAGTTGAAATAACACTGCCACCAACCCAAGGTATGTAACCGCTCAAATTTTCCGTTTCGGATGCATGCCAAACCGGTTTGAGGCTACCTGAAAATCTATTTTTCAGGTAGCCTCTCCCTTTTTCATGCCCCGAGACCTTTGCAAAGGTCTCAACCTATGTTATTGCAAAGGTCTCGGCCTTTTTATAATTGGATTTTAGATTGATCCAATAGGTTCAATACGCTTCTAAGTTTGCGTTTCAGACGGCCTCAATGTTTGGCAAACCTGCTTCAACGCTGCCATGCGCCGCGCAAATATTCGATGCAGTCGGTCAGGGCGTAAAACGGAGCGTTGCCGTGATTGGCGTTGGGGTAGAGGGTAAAGCGGACATCTGCGCCGAGGTGGTGCAAAGTGCCGGCAAGGATTTTGGCTTGTGCGACCATGCCGCGGCTGGTTTGGTCGGGACGGTTGTTTCTGCCTTCATGCTCGCCTGCTCCGAGGCGGATGCCGATTCCTTGCGGCAAAGCGTCGGGCAGCCAATCGAGCACGCGGCGGTCTTGCCACCAGATAGACGGCGAAACCAGTAAATAATGGCGGAATCGTTCGGGACGGGTGAACAGGGAATAGAGGCCGTACAGTGCGCCGAACGAATGGCCGAAGATGGCTTGGTTTTGGGTATCGATGCGGTATTTGCTGTTGAGCAGGGCGGAGAGTTCGTTATCGATAAAGCGGCTGAAGCGGTCGGCCTGGCCGTATTGTTTGCGTTCGGATTCGGGCGCGTTGTCGGGCAGCGGCGGCGTGTAGTCGAGGGCGCGTTGGCTTAAGTCGCGGATGTTGCCGCCGGTGTAGCCGATACCGACAATCAGGCAGGCGGCATGGCTTTTGGTGATGGGGTTGATGAGCAGGGATTGCGCCATATTGAGGATGGCGGGGAAAAAGGCATCCCCGTCAAGGATATACAGCACGGGATAGCCGCCAGCCGGACACTCGCCGAGTGTCGCGGCTTGAATGCGGTAGGTGCGGCCAGTGTGGGTGGAGGTAATGGAGGTTTCTTCGGCTTGCAGCAGGGTGGCGGTTTGCCAGTTGGGACGGATGGGCATGATGGGGTGCTTTAATCAATGGGTTGCTTAAGTAAAAGGAGAGAAGGCCGTCTGAACAATGGATTTCAGACGGCCTTATTGTACGGATTTCTGCCTTTTTAACAATACGCGCGATTAGCGTACGTCAACGTATGAGCTGCTGTGCAGTTCGCGCAGGAGGTTGGTGGTCGCCTGTTGCGCTTTTTGTTGGGACAGGTATTGGCGGACGGCGTTTTGTTGGCGCTCTTCAGGTGTACCTGCTTCGCGGACGTCGTTCAGCTTGATGATGTGCCAGCCGAATTGGGTGCGGACAGGGGCGCTGATTTGGCCGGGTTTGAGTTTGTGGACGGCTTCTTCAAACGGGGCAACCATCATGCCGTCGGCAAACCAGCCCAAATCGCCGCCATTGCCGGCGCTGCTGTCTTGCGAGTATTGGCGTGCCAAACCGCCGAAATCTGCGCCGCTGCGGGCTTGTGAGTAGATTTTGCGGATGGTGCTTTCTGCGCCGACGGCGGCGTTATCGTTGTCGGCTTTAATGAGGATGTGTTGGGCATGGTATTGGCGTACAGGGTCTGCTTCAGGCAGGGTTACGCCTTGTTGTTTGGCCTGCTCGATGTAGCGTGCCACTTCGGAGTCGCTGACGCGGCTGTTTTGCATGATGGCCTGTTGGCGCACTTTTTCAACAATAATGCTGTCGGCGATGTCTTGACGGACGGCGGCAGACGGGTTTTTGATGTTGGGGTTGTGCGCGATAACGGCTTCGATTTCGCTATCGGTCGCTTGGATGTTGCGGCGTTTGCCTGCTTGGAGGATCAGGGATTGGTTGATCATTTGTGCCAAAACCTGTTGGCGCAGCTCGTTGGCGTCCATTTGCGTGCCTTTAGGCATGGTTTGACGCGCTTGCGCTACGGCTTGCGCTACTTGGCGGTGGGTAATGACTTCGTTGTCGACAACCGCGGCAATGCCGTCTGAAAGATGTACGCCGCTTTGTACGGCAGGCATGGTAGTGGCGCTGACGACTGGAGTTTTGTTGGTACGCGCTTTGGTCGCTTTGGCTTTAGGGGCGGCGTGTGCGCCTACTGCGAGAGTGAGTGCGGCGACGAGAATCAGGGGTTTGAAGTTCATTGTTTGACTACCTCGTTGGTTTTGCTGTAACCGGGGATGGCTAAGCGGAGTTTTTCGAATGGGTTGTTGCCGATATTGCTCAAGTCTTTGAGTTGGAGGTTGAAGAATACGGCGTTTTTGTGGCTGTTTTCGCCGGTAACATAGCGTTGGCCGACCAAGCTTGCGCTCCAGCAGCCGCAGTTGCTTTTGTATTCTGCACCGATGAGCATTTCCAGCGGTTTTTTGGCTTCGATTTCGTAGTTGTAACGGGCAACGGCGTACAGGTTTTTACTCAACGGCCATTGGGCGGCAAGGTCGACTTGGCTGAGCCTGTCGTAGAAATAGTCGCCGTTGGCTTGCAGATAAATGCGTTCGTTGCGTCCGTATTTGTAGCGCGCGCTTAAGACTTTGCCAGGTTCGGGGTTGTAGGTAATCCCTGCGGCGTAGCTTTCGGCACGGCTTAGGTTTTGGTTGTAGTGGATGTCCAAATCAATGCGGGTGCTCGGGGTAAGGTTGCCGTGTGCAAAGGCTACCCAGTCGGATTGGCTGCGCGGATAATTGCTGACGTTGCCGTCAGGCAGGACGTTGTCTTTTTTGAAATAAAACTTCTGGCCGATACCTGCACGGAAGAGTTCCGCACCGGTATTGGGGTCGAGGATACGGCTTTGTGTGGCCAGCGTCAGGCTGTTGGCCGAATTGATGCGGTCGTTGCCTGAATACAGGTTTTCGCGGAACAGCTGCGAATAGGTAAAGCTGTTTTCGGAGCTGTCGAAATTAGGCAGGTCGTTTTGGGACTTGGTCGGAATGTAGTTGTAAAACACGCGCGGTTCAAGCGTTTGCAGGTATTCTCCGCCGAAGAGCCGGGCCCTGCGCTCGAAAGTCAGGCCGCTGTCGACGTTGATAATCGGCAGGACGCGGCTGACATTGCGGCCGCTTTGACCGTTGAAGCTGTTGAGGCTGTAATAAGTGGCGTGTACGCCGACTTTAGGTCGGATGTAGCCCCATTGGTTGTGGAAATCCCATTTGACGCTTGGGTAGAGTACTACACGGCTGCCGTCTTGCTTGGTATCGTGGTCAAAGTGGGTGAATTGGCCTAATACGTTAAGCTGAGCCTTGCCGATATGGCTTTGCCAACGGCCGGTCAGGCGGGGCATGATGGCATAAGGCTCGTCTTTATAACCGTCTTGGTTGGCCAGCGTTTGATATTTTTGTACGCGCAACGAGGCATCGAAGCTGCCGCCCAACAGTTTGTCGCTGTAATTGAGCCATGCCTGACGGTCGAGGTTGACGTTGCGCGCGATGTCTTCGCGGCCGTAGAAGTCGCGGTAGTAATCGTCGTCGGAAACTTGGTTGTAGTTGATGCCGCCGCTGATTTTGCTGTTCAGCTGCTGCTGGTGTTTCCATTTAAACTGGTAGCGATTGTTGTGGATGCTTTTTTGGTCGTTCGGCATCCAGTCGCCATCGACTTCGCCGCTGTAATTTGGTTGCAGATAACGGACTTGGCCGCCCAGTTGCACACCGCGTTTGCTGATAATGCCCGGGCGGATGGTGGCATCCAAATTCGGCGCAAGGTTGAAGTAGTAGGGCAGGCTCAGCTCAAGGCCGTCTGAACCTGTGGCAATGGTCGGAACGAGCAGGCCGCTTTTGCGGTTGCCGTTGATGGGGAAGTCCGCCCAAGGCGTGTAGAGGACAGGGACGCCGCCGAATACGAGCGAAGCGTGTTTGGCCACGCCGATACCTGTCGACTCATCGGCTTCAATGCTTTGCGCTTGGATATACCAGCTGGCATCGCCGGGCGAACAGGTGTTGAATTTGGTATTGATGAGTTTGTAGAGGCCTTTGCCTTTGAGTTCGGCTTTTTCGCTGACACTTTGAAGGCGGCGGCCGCCTTGTTCGGTATTGAGGCGTACGGCGGTGCCGGAACCGGTTTGGTCTTTGAGGTTGTAAACCAATTGGTCGCCGGATACGGTCGAACCGTTTTGATACAGGGTAAAGCGGTCGCCGGCGGTAACGGTATCGGTGGCTTGGTCGTATTGTGCCCAATCGGCGTTGAGAACATCGGCATTGCGTTCGACAATGACGTCGCCTTCGGCACGGACGCCGACTTGGGTCTGACCTTCTATTTTATCGGCGTTGACGCGGGTGTAATCGGCAGGCAGGGCAGGCTCGCCGCTGCGTTTGATTTCGGCGGTTTCGGCCGGCTTGGCATCTTCGTGGTCGCAAAACAGGCAAGTACTGCCCAAAGAAAGCGGATCGGCTTCGCTTTGGCCGGTTTGTGCCGGTTTGGACGCAGCGGTGTGGGCAGGGGTATAGTCTTCCGCCTGCGGAACAGAAGCATCTTCCGCGCGCACGGCTGTTGCGCCAAAGCCCATAATTAAGGCGAGTACCAAGGGTTTGAGTGAAAATAAACGAGCCAAAATCGCCCCTTAAATCGGTTTGCCAGTTAGAATAGCGGTTATTGTAACCTGAAATTCTGCGATACCGCTATGCAACGACAAACCGAATTACAAAACTGGCTGGAGTCTGTTTACCCGAACCAGCCGTTCGAATTGAGCTTTGCGGCAGCCGATGCCGACTTCCGTCGCTATTTCCGTGCGACGTTTTCAGATGGCCAGACCGTTATCTGTATGGACGCGCCTCCTGAGAAGATGAGTGTTGCGCCTTATTTGAAAGTACAAAAACTGTTTAACATGGTCAATGTGCCGAAAGTGCTTCATGTGGATGAAGCGTTGGGTTTTATGGTGTTGAACGATTTGGGTAATACCACATTCCTGACCGCCATGAATCAGGAAAACAGCGAAACCGCCCATAAAGCCCTGCTGCTCGAAGCCATCGACGAACTGATCGAGCTACAAAAAGCCAGCCAGCCCGGCAAACTGCCGGAATACGATCGCGAAGTCATGCTGCGCGAGATTAACTTGTTCCCCGAATGGTTTGTAGCCAAAGAATTGGGTCGCGAGCTGACTTTCAAGCAACGTCAGTTGTGGCAGCAAACCGTCGACACGCTGTTGCCGCCTCTGTTGGCGCAGCCTAAAGTGTATGTCCACCGCGACTTTATCGTCCGCAACCTGATGCTGGCAAAAGGCCGCCCGGGCGTGTTGGACTTCCAAGACGCGCTTTACGGCCCGATTTCCTATGATTTGGTGTCGCTGCTGCGTGATGCGTTTATCGAATGGGAAGAAGAATTTGTATTGGACTTGGTCATCCGTTACTGGGAAAAAGCACGCGCTGCCGAGCTGCCTGTGCCTGCCGAGTTTGACGAGTTCTACCGTTGGTTTGAATGGATGGGCGTACAACGCCATTTGAAAGTGGCTGGTATTTTTGCCCGCCTGTACTACCGAGACGGCAAAGACAAATACCGCCCGGAAATCCCGCGCTTCTTGAACTACTTGCGCCGCGTATCCCGCCGTTACAACGATTTGGCGCCGCTTTATGCATTGCTGGTCGAATTGGTCGGCGATGACGAATTAGAAACAGGCTATACCTTCTAAGCTTGGTTTTTAAGATTTGATTCCACTTTTCAGACGGCCTGATCAACAAAAGGCCGTCTGAAACCTTTACAGAACACATAAACATGACTTACATGATTTACCCCAAAACCTACGACGTGATTGTCGTCGGTGGCGGCCATGCCGGTACCGAAGCCGCGCTTGCCGCCGCACGCATGGGTGCGCAAACCCTGCTGCTCTCGCACAACATCGAAACCCTCGGCCAAATGTCGTGCAACCCCTCCATCGGCGGTATCGGCAAAGGCCACCTCGTGCGCGAACTCGACGCATTGGGCGGCGCAATGGCGTTGGCCACCGACAAATCCGGTATCCAGTTCCGCCGATTGAATGCCAGCAAAGGCGCGGCAGTACGAGCCACACGCGCGCAGGCTGACCGTATCCTATATAAAGCCGCCATCCGCGAAATGTTGGAAAACCAAGAAAACCTCGACCTTTTTCAACAAGCCGTCGAAGACGTAACGCTCGACGGCGAACGCATCAGCGGCGTGGTTACCGCGATGGGCGTGGAGTTTAAAGCACGTGCCGTCGTGTTGACTGCCGGCACGTTTTTGTCCGGCAAAATCCACATCGGTTTGGAAAACTACGAAGGCGGCCGCGCGGGCGACCCTGCCGCCAAATCCTTGGGTGGTCGTTTGCGCGAATTGAACTTGCCGCAAGGCCGTCTGAAAACCGGCACGCCGCCGCGTATTGACGGACGCACGATTGACTTCTCCCAACTCACCGAACAGCCCGGCGACACACCCGTTCCCGTAATGTCCGTACGCGGCAGTGCCGATATGCACCCGCGCCAAGTGTCCTGCTGGATTACGCATACCAACACGCAAACCCACGACATCATCCGCTCAGGCTTCGACCGCAGCCCCATGTTCACCGGCAAAATCGAAGGCGTCGGCCCGCGTTATTGTCCGTCTATCGAAGACAAAATCAACCGCTTCGCCGACAAAGACAGCCACCAGATTTTCCTCGAACCAGAAGGCCTGACCACGCACGAATACTACCCTAACGGTATCTCCACCAGCCTGCCGTTCGATATTCAAATCGCCCTCGTGCGCAGCATGAAAGGCCTTGAAAACGCCCATATCCTGCGCCCCGGCTACGCCATCGAATACGACTATTTCGATCCGCGCAACCTCAAAGCCAGCCTCGAAACCAAAACCATCCAAGGCCTCTTCTTTGCCGGACAAATCAACGGCACCACCGGCTACGAAGAAGCCGCCGCGCAAGGCCTGCTCGCAGGCTCGAACGCCGTGCAATACGTCCGCGAACAAGACCCGCTCCTGCTGCGCCGCGAACAAGCCTATCTCGGCGTATTGGTGGACGACCTCATCACCAAAGGCGTGAACGAACCTTACCGCATGTTCACCAGCCGCGCCGAATACCGCCTGCAACTCAGGGAAGACAACGCCGATATGCGCCTGACCGAAGACGGCTACAAAATCGGCTTGGTGGGTGAAGAACAATGGCGCATGTTCAACGAAAAACGCGAAGCCATCGAACGCGAAATCCAACGTTTGAAAACAACGTGGTACACACCGCAAAAACTCGCCGAAGAAGAGCAGCTGCGCGTATTCGGACAAAAACTCAGCCGCGAAGCCAACCTGCACGACCTCTTGCGCCGTCCGAACCTCGACTACGCCACGCTGATGACCCTGCCTGACGCACAACCTGAGACCACGCTTGCCGACAGCGTGGTCGAACAAGTCGAAATCCAAGTCAAATACCAAGGCTATATCGACCGCCAAAACGAAGAAATCGACAGCCGCCGCGACATCGAAACCTTAAAGCTGCCAGAGGATATCGATTACAGCAAAGTCAAAGGTTTGTCGGCAGAAGTGCAGCAAAAGCTCAACCAGCACAAACCCGAAACCGTCGGCCAAGCCAGCCGCATTTCCGGCGTAACGCCTGCGGCAGTGGCATTGTTGATGGTGCATTTGAAACGCGGGTTTAAAGATGCCAAGTAAGGTTTAATCCGAAAAAAGGCCGTCTGAAACTGAAAATCAGGTTTCAGACGGCCTTTTTATCAAACCTGGGGCTAGAGAAGGGAATCGCCACCTCGACCTTTGCGTTATGAATGCGCTGCTTTACTGACTGAGCCATAAAGAAAATAATTACTTATTAGGTTAAGTTGTCATATAAAAAATATGACGAATTTTAAAAAATTTTTTATAATGCTTAATGTTGGTTAACATTTTAGGAATTTAACAAATGAAAAAAATATTGAAATGGGTCGCTATTGCTTTAGGCGGTTTATTTGTAATTGGTCTTTTTGCTGGTAATAGTCATCAAGTCAATAACAATCAGCAAGGAAAGGGTAGTCAGCAAGGTAATACTGCCGTGCAGAAGGAATCAGTTTCCAATGGGGAAAATACTACAGATGCTAAAGTTGAGAAAGAACAATCAAATTGGAATTATGGAGAAAATAAAGATGAAATGAGAAATCAAACTTCTCATTGGGCTAGCATTCAATCAGAAAACACTACAGAATTTGATTTCCCATATAACGGTGGTTCAAAGTTAGAAATCACAATTCGGAAAAATCCGGAATATGGAAATGATGTAATTATTGGAATTTCAAAAGGGCAGTTTACATGCGGACTTGGTTGTAAAATGAAAGTTAAGTTTGATGATGGGGATATTCAGACTTTTAATATGGTTGGATCCGATTCGGGAAATCATGACATTATCTTTATCAATGGCAGTAAATCCGTAACTAATTTTACAAAAAATTTGAAAAAGTCGAAAAAGGCTATAATTGAGGTTGAATTTTTCCAAGCAGGGGCGCGCCAGTTCAAGTTCGACGTTTCAGGTTTAAAATGGGAATATTTCTAACTATTTAAAGAAATTGATAATTTTGAAATTCTTATAAAGACCGCCTGAAAGGGCGGTCTTTATATTTTCAGGTATTTTTTATTATTTAATTATTATATTTGGCAAGGCAACCGTTATCATATACATAAACTGGTTTTTCAAAACAAAACTGTCTGAACAGTTTTGGAAATCCTTTAACAGCTGGTTGATTTACGGCCTTGATAAGGCGAATATTCAAATTGCCGTAATCAGCCTTCAGGGTCGTCTGAATTTCAATACGCCAAGCTCGGAGACAAAGCCGTTTAGGGGGATGTCGTGGGGTTCGGTCGGCAGCGTGTCGGTCAGTTGGCAGCCGAAGCCTACGCCCAGGGTTTGGGTTTGTAGGCGGTATTTCATGGCGAAGAGGGTGGCGTCGTAATAGCCGCCGGCTTGTCCGAGGCGGTAGCCGCGTTTGTCGATGCCGACGATGGGGACCAGCAGCAGGCTGAGTTGGTGGACGCGGATTTTTTTGCCGGTAAATTGGGGAACGCTTAATTTGGCGCGGCCGCGTTTGCGTTCTTGTTTGGCGCCGTCGGCAGGGTAGGGGGTGAACCACATCCGCCGCGTATTCGGTTCGATATAGGGCAGGTAGAGTTTGGCGCCGCGTTTTTGTGCGGCACGGACAAAGCCGTCCAAACGCAATTCCTTGCCTATCGGCCAATACACGCCGATTTTCCGCCCTTTTTTGATGTAGGGTTTGAGTAGGTGGCTGATGGTTTTGGTGGCGGCGTTGCGCTCGTCTGCGCTCATTTGGGCGCGTGCGCGGCGGAACTGTTTGCGTAATGCCGATTTGTCGGGATTCCTCATTTTCAGACGGCCTTTCGGGATTGCGGTAGAATGTTGCGATTATAACGATTTTATTAACATTCAAACAGGACGCACACGATGTGGCACATTGTCGCCATCGGCTATCTTTTTGTTGCCGTGATGTTTTCCGCCGCGCAGCCGAGTATTGCGCGCGCGTTGATTTATTTGGTTTTTTGGGCAGTGTTGCCCACTGTGTTCACAGTCTTCGTCGTAACCATCCGCCGCCGCAACCGCCTGATGAAACGGCAGGAGCAGGCGGAGTTTGAAGCGGCTCGCCAAAAGGCGGTACAGGCGGATGAAAAACAGGACGGAAAGGTATAAAATCCCTTTTCAGACGGCCTCTTATCCGCTATAATCCATAAGTTTTCCATTTCGGAAACACTCTTTTATTTTTTAAAACTTATGCCCACTTTCGCCGAAGGGTGCTTGACAATAGGCCTGGCCTATCAAGTTCTATGCGATTGAATGTGTGCTCTTTAACCCTTTCAAGGAAATAACATGTCTCAAATTACTATGCGTCAGATGATTGAAGCCGGTGTTCACTTCGGTCACCAAACCCGTTTCTGGAACCCGAAAATGGCTCAATACATTTTCGGTGCGCGCAACAAAATCCATATCGTAAACTTGGAAAAAACCCTGCCGATGTTCCAAGAGGCGCAAGAAGCCGTACGTCGTCTGGTTGCCAACAAAGGTACAGTATTGTTCGTAGGTACCAAACGCCAAGCCCGCGACATCATCCGCGAAGAAGCTACCCGTGCCGGTATGCCTTTCGTTGATTACCGCTGGTTGGGTGGTATGCTGACTAACTACAAAACCGTTAAGCAATCCATCAAACGCCTGGAAGAAAAAACTGCTGCCCTGGAAAACGCTGCTGAAGGCGGTTTCAACAAAAAAGAAATTCTGGAAATGCAACGCGACGTTGAAAAACTGGAACGTTCTTTGGGCGGTATCAAAAACATGAAAGGCCTGCCTGACGCGATTTTCGTTATCGACACCGGCTACCAAAAAGGTACTCTGGTCGAGGCTGAAAAACTGGGCATCCCCGTTATCGCCGTAGTCGATACCAACAACAGCCCTGACGGCGTGAAATACGTTATCCCTGGTAACGATGACTCCGCTAAAGCTATCCGCCTGTACTGCCGCGGCATCGCTGACGCAGTTTTGGAAGGCAAAAACCAAGCACTGCAAGAAACTGTAGCCGCTGCCCAAGAAGCTGCTGCCGAGTAATTCGGTACATAGAAGAGGGGCGTTATGCCCCTTTTCTCAAATCCCGTTCTGAAATCCGTTTCAGACGGCCACTATTTCCAAACACGGCAATGGCCGTGTTCCCAAAAATCTAGGAGATTCAAAATGGCAGAAATTACTGCAAAAATGGTTGCCGACCTGCGCGCCGCTACCGGCCTGGGCATGATGGAATGCAAAAAAGCCTTGGTTGAAGCTGAAGGCAACTTCGACAAAGCCGAAGAAATCCTGCGTATTAAATCCGGTGCGAAAGCCGGTAAACTGGCTGGCCGTACGGCTGCCGAAGGCGTATTGGCTTATGCAATCAACGGCAATGTTGGTGCATTGGTTGAAGTAAACTGCGAAACCGACTTTGTTGCTAAAGACGCCGGCTTCGTAGAATTTGCCAACTTCGTTGCTAAAACTGCTGCCGAGAAAAAACCGGCTTCTGTTGAAGAACTGAGCGAACTGGTTGAAGCAGAACGCAAAGCCATCATCGCTAAATTGGGCGAGAACATGTCTGTTCGCCGCTTCCAAGTGATCGACACTGCCAACCAACTGGTTGCCTACATCCACGGTGCTTTGGCTACCGAAGGCGTATTGGTTGAGTTCAAAGGCTCTGAAGACGTAGCACGCAAAATCGGTATGCACATCGTTGCCGCCAAACCACAATGCGTAAGCGAAGCCGAAGTAGATGCTGAAACTGTTGAAAAAGAACGCCACATCTACACCGAACAAGCTATCGCTTCCGGCAAACCTGCCGACATCGCCGCTAAAATGGTTGAAGGCCGTATCCGCAAATTCTTGGCTGAAATCACTCTGAATGGCCAAGCGTTCGTGATGAACCCTGACCAAACTGTTGCCCAATTCGCTAAAGAAAACGGCACTGAAGTGATTAGCTTCGTACGCTACAAAGTAGGCGACGGTATCGAGAAAGCCGTTGTTGACTACGCAGCCGAAGTTGCTGCCGCTGCTAAAGTGTAAGGCACTTATGAAAAAGAAAGCACCTAGATTCCAAACGAATCAGGGTGCTTTTTTTTGAGAAAACCGTTTACGGTACCTATTTTAAGACGACCGAATATAAAGGCCGTCTGAAAACAAAATAATAATAGAACGACACACCATATCATTGTAATCCGACCGTTTGAAATTCAGACGGCCCAATTCCGACCGACGACATTCAAGAAAGCAAGGTATCCCATGACACAGCAAATCAAATACAAACGCGTATTACTGAAACTCTCCGGCGAATCCCTGATGGGTTCCGATCCGTTCGGCATCAATCACGATACCATCGTTCAAACTGTCGGCGAAATTGCCGAAGTCGTTAAAATGGGTGTGCAAGTCGGTATCGTTGTCGGCGGCGGTAACATTTTCCGCGGCGTATCTGCACAAGCAGGCAGCATGGACCGCGCCACTGCCGACTACATGGGCATGATGGCAACCGTGATGAATGCCTTGGCACTCAAAGACGCATTTGAAACTTTGGGCATCAAGGCGCGCGTACAATCCGCACTTTCCATGCAGCAAATCGCTGAAACTTACGCCCGTCCTAAAGCCATTCAATATTTGGAAGAAGGTAAAGTCGTGATTTTTGCCGCCGGTACCGGTAACCCGTTCTTCACGACCGACACTGCCGCCGCATTGCGCGGCGCGGAAATGAACTGCGACGTGATGCTCAAAGCCACCAATGTCGACGGCGTGTACACCGCAGACCCGAAAAAAGATCCATCTGCAACACGCTACGAAACCATTACTTTTGACGAAGCCTTGTTGAAAAACCTCAAAGTGATGGATGCCACCGCTTTCGCCCTCTGCCGCGAACGTAAACTCAATATCGTGGTATTCGGCATTGCTAAAGAAGGCTCGCTCAAACGCGTGGTAACCGGCGAAAACGAAGGTACACTGGTTCACTGCTAATCATTGAAAGGCCGTCTGAAACAGCCGAACGGGATACATTCGGCTTTCAGACGGCCTTTTATTTTCAGTCGGTTGCGCGGGCAGTTTCCCATAGTTGGAACAGGTTAAAGGCTTGCTTGACCATAATTTCCAACCGACAATTCGAGAACAAAAGGATACTCCATGAATATCACCGTCTTGGCTGTCGGCACGAAAATGCCGCGTTGGGTGGATGAAGCCGTCGGCGAGTACGCCAAACGCTTCGGGCGCGATGTTAATTATGCGCTGAAAGAAATCAAGCCAGAGAAACGCGGCGCGGGTGTGAATGCGGCTCAGGGCATGGCGGCTGAAGAAAAACGCCTGCTGGAAGCCATACCGCAGGGCGCGTTTTTGGTGGTATTGGACGAGCGCGGCAAAGCGCCGACTTCGGTCGAATTGGCGCAACATTTAAAAAGCTGGCAGCAAAACGGCGAACACGTCTGTTTTATTATCGGTGGCGCAGACGGCATGACCGACCGATTGAAACAGCAGGCAAACATGATGATGCGCCTTTCCAGCCTGACCTTGCCGCACGGCATGGTGCGCGTTTTATTGACCGAGCAGCTTTATCGTGCTGTTTCGATTTTGCACAATCATCCGTATCATCGGGAATAATCCGTTTTGATTGCAGGGATAAGACGGCAATGCCGCCTTGTCGGTTTGAAAGGGAATAGGGCAAGTCGGTTTAAAGCGGGATTGAACCTGTTTTCAGACGGCCTGATTTTTCCGCATGAATCCTTTATAATCGTTTCTTTGATAAATCAACATCTTTCGGGAGAACCCAAATGTCCGATTTCCGTCAAGACTTCCTTAAATTCGCTTTGGCACAAAATGTGTTGAAATTCGGCGAATTTACAACCAAGGCCGGCCGTCAGTCGCCTTATTTTTTCAATGCCGGTTTGTTCAATGACGGCGCATCGACTTTGCAACTGGCGAAGTTTTACGCCGAAGCCATTATTGCCAGCGGCGTGAAGTTCGATATGCTGTTCGGCCCAGCCTATAAAGGCATTATTTTGGCGGCGGCAACAGCGATGATGTTGGCGGAAAAAGGCGTAAACGTACCGTTTGCCTACAACCGCAAAGAAGCCAAAGACCACGGCGAGGGCGGTGTGTTGGTGGGCGCACCTTTGAAAGGCCGCGTGCTGATTATCGATGATGTGATTTCCGCCGGTACATCCGTGCGCGAGTCGGTCAAACTGATTGAGGCCGAAGGCGCAACGCCTGCCGCAGTGGCCATTGCGCTCGACCGTATGGAAAAAGGCACGGGCGAATTGTCGGCGGTGCAGGAAGTCAAAAAACAATACGGCTTGCCGGTGGTTTCGATTGCCAACTTAAACGACTTGTTCACGCTCTTGCAAAACAATGCCGAATTTGGCGGCTTCTTCGAGCCGGTCAAAGCCTATCGCGAACGTTACGGCGCGGTTTAAACCATAACATCATGCTCAGGTCGTCTGAAACAGTTTTCAGACGGCCTGAAACATTGGCTAAAATATATTTTTGATTCAATACACTTACGGAAATACTCATGCCTGCTTGTTCTTGTCCTCATTGTAAAACGCCGCATTGGGTGAAAGATGCCCAGTTGAACGTGGCGCAGGGTTTCGTGGTCTGCACGCGTTGTTCGGGGATGTTTAAGGCCAAGGATTATCTGTCGGGCAACCTGCCGGCTGATCCGGCCCATCTGCCTGTGGCGGTAACGGATGTGCGCCTCGTGCATAACATCGGTGCGCAAATCCTCAAACATTCCAAACTCTCGCGCAAAGAAATTTCAGATTTGCTCAACAGCGCGCTTAAGGAAGAGCCCAAGGCGGAAGAGCAGGCGGCGGTCAAAGCTCGCAAGGACGGTTTTAACTGGACGTTGGCATCGCTGATTGCGCTGACGGTTTTGATTATGCAACTCTTTTATCTTGCCCTGCTATGAGTGCCATCGCCCATTTTGTCGCCAGCTTTCGTGAGGCCGCGCCCTATATCCAATATTTGCGCGGCAAAACCATGGTGGTCGGCGTGACCGACAGCCTGTTGGAAGGCGAAACCCTGATTCGTTTGGCCGCAGATTTGAACCTGTTGGCCAGCTTGGGCTTGCGTTTGGTCTTGGTACACGGTTCGCGGCATTTGCTCGACAAATTGGCTTCGGGTCGGAATTTTGTTCCGAAATACAGCGGCAGCCGACGGATTACCGATGAAGCGACTTTGATGGAAGTGAAACAGGTGGCGGGGATTATCCGCAGCGATGTCGAAGCTGCCTTGTTCAGCAGCGTATCCGCACCGCAACGGAGCAAGCCGCCGGTTATCGCGTGCGGCAACTTTATTACCGCCCGTCCGCTGGGCGTTATCGACGGTGTGGACATGGGCTATACCGGTACCGTCCGCAAAATCGACGCAGAAGAAATCCGTTTGCGTTTGGATGGCGGCGCGGTGGTGCTGATCAGTCCTTTGGGGCATTCGTACAGCGGCAAAACCTTCAATCTGAGTATGTGCGAAACCGCTCAGGAAGTGGCCATGGCTTTGCAGGCGGAGAAACTGGTTTTCTTGACCGAAGAAGCCGGTATCCGCCGCGCCGACGGCTCGTTGGCCAATACTTTGTCTGTCGGCGAAGTGCAGGAACTGATACACGACAATCCGGATGCGCCGGCCGATTTGCTGCGTGCGGCGGTAGGCGTGTTGGAAAACGGCGTATCGCGGGTGCAGATTCTCAACGGCCGCGAGGACGGCAGCCTGCTGCGCGAGCTGTTTACCCGCGAGGGCAGCGGTACATCTATTGCCCGTGAGCCGTTTGTTTCCATCCGTCAGGCACGCAGCGACGACATTCCGCACATCATCGCCTTAATCCGCCCTCTGGCGGAACAAGGCATCTTGTTACACCGCAGCCGCGAGTATTTGGAAAACCATATTTCCAGTTTTTCCGTATTGGAACACGATCAAAACATTTACGGCTGTGTGGCGTTGAAAACCTTTTCCGAACCGGACTGCGGCGAATTGGCCTGTCTGGTGGTGTCGCCCGAAGCGCGTGACGGCGGCTACGGCGAATTGCTGTTGGAACATCTATTCCAAAAAGCACGCGCCTTAAATATCAAAACGCTTTTCGCCTTATCCACGCACACGGGCGAATGGTTTGTCGAACGGGGCTTTCAGACGGCCTCGGCCGATGACCTGCCTGCCGAACGCCGGCAGGAATACAATGCCAACGGCCGCAATTCCAAAGTATTTGTTTATGACTTGCAGGCCGCCTGAAAACTCCAATCCTATTATCCGTTTTTAAAAATTACTCAAATCTTATGTTGAAAATCATCTCTGCCAACGTCAACGGCATCCGCTCCGCCTATAAAAAAGGTTTTTATGAATACATCGCCGCATCGGGCGCGGACATTGTCTGCGTGCAGGAACTAAAAGCTCAAGAGGCTGACCTGTCAGACGATATGAAAAATCCGCACGGTATGCACGGCTACTGGCATTGCGCCGAAAAGCGCGGGTACAGCGGCGTGGCGGTGTACAGCAAACGCAAACCCGACAATGTGCAAATCGGCATGGGCATTGAAGAATTTGACAGGGAAGGCCGTTTTGTCCGTTGCGATTTCGGCAAGTTGTCGGTAATTTCGCTGTATCTGCCCAGCGGCAGCAGCGCGGAAGAGCGCCAACAAGTGAAATACCGCTTTTTGGACGCGTTCTATCCCATGCTCGAAGCCATGAAAAACGAAGGGCGCGACATCGTCGTCTGCGGCGACTGGAACATTGCCCACCAAAACATCGACTTGAAAAACTGGAAGGGCAATCAGAAAAATTCGGGCTTCTTGCCTGAAGAGCGAGAATGGATAGGCAAAGTCATCCATAAGCTCGGTTGGACGGATATGTGGCGCACACTTTATCCCGATGTGCCGGGCTATACCTGGTGGAGCAACCGCGGACAAGCGTATGCGAAAGATGTCGGGTGGCGTATCGATTATCAGATGGTTACGCCGGAGTTGGCCGCCAAAGCCGTTTCCGCACATGTTTATAAAGACGAAAAATTCTCGGATCACGCCCCTTTAGTTGTGGAGTATGACTATGTTGCCGAATAAGGTTTTGGGTAAATATGATTGGAATATAAACGGCAAAACCGGCGTAGGCGCGGCGTGGGTCGTGGCGGCATTTGTGCTGCCTATGCTGGTGTGGGCGGTGTTTATGCTGGCGCGGATGTCCGGCTGGGTTGCACCGACCAAGGCCAATCCGACTTGGGCGTTGGTATGGCTGCTGTTTTCCCTGCCTTGCCTGCTGATTGCGGCCAAATGCTTTGCTTGGAAGGGTTGGCGGCTGGTTGCCAACATCGTACTTTGTCTGGCGACTTGTGCCATCCTCAGCGTGCCTGCCGCATTGCTGATTGCATTTACACTCAACGACTTGCTCAAATAGGCCGTCTGAAATGCAGAGCTTCGAACTCGAAGAAATGGCACTGTTTCTGATACGCGATGCGGATGAAGCGGAAATGTGGATAGACCGCTGGGCGGTCAGCTATCCGATTGTTCAAACTGCCGAAGCCGATAGTCGGCAAACCATTTCCGAATGGCAACACGCCATTCAGACGGCCTTCGACCATATCGTCAGCAGAAATATTGCCGTCGTGGCTCATGGTGCCGGCGTGTCCGCATTTTTAGCATGGCTGTATCAAGCCGACATCATGACGCAAAAACGCCTGACCAATATTATTTTGGTCTCGCCGCGTCCAGAAGCTTTTCCCGAAGATGAAATCCATACGTTCCAACGCGTCCGCTGCCCTTGCCGTACAGCGCTGGTTATCGCCGAAACAAACGGCACGCCACGCGATTGGGCGCAAGAGCAGGCAAACCGGTGGCACGCTCGCCTGCTTCAATCGCCGCATTCCGGCCGGTTAAACGGCGCACTCGGTGGCTGGCAATGGGGCATGAAGCTGATGCAGGAAATGCTGTTGAGTAAGTAGTTTGAAGTGTCTATTAATAAACAAAGGCCGTCTGAAACCGATATGTATTTCAGACGGCCTTTGTTTACAACTATCATGTTAAATATAATTAAAAGAAATTATTCTCATTTCTTTTGTGAGGCAATATAATTCGGTTGTTTCGTTAAATTGAGTATAAAAATGCAAATACCATTTCATTTGGCTTTATTATCCACGCTGATTATCGCTTCCTTCCCTGTTGCTGCCGCCGATACGCAGGACAATGGTGAACATTACACCGCTACTTTGCCCACTGTTTCTGTGGTCGGACAGTCCGATACCAGCGTACTCAAAGGCTACATCAACTACGACGAAGCCGCCGTTACCCGCAACGGACAGCTCATTAAAGAAACGCCGCAAACCGTCGATACGCTCAATATCCAGAAAAACAAAAATTACGGCACGAACGATTTGAGTTCTATCCTTGAAGGCAACGCCGGCATCGACGCTGCCTACGATATGCGCGGCGAAAGCATTTTCTTGCGCGGCTTCCAAGCGGATGCGTCCGATATTTACCGCGACGGCGTACGCGAAAGCGGCCAGGTGCGCCGCAGCACTGCCAACATCGAGCGCGTGGAAATCTTGAAAGGCCCGTCTTCCGTACTTTACGGCCGCACCAACGGTGGCGGCGTCATCAATATGGTCAGCAAATACGCCAACTTCAAACAAAGCCGTAATATCGGTGCAGTTTACGGCTCGTGGGCAAACCGCAGCCTGAATATGGACATCAACGAAGTGCTGAACAAAAACGTCGCCATCCGCCTCACCGGCGAAGTCGGGCGCGCCAATTCGTTCCGCAGCGGCATAGACAGCAAAAACGTCATGGTTTCGCCCAGCATTACCGTCAAACTCGACAACGGCTTGAAATGGACGGGGCAATACACCTACGACAATGTGGAGCGCACGCCCGACCGCAGCCCGACCAAGTCTGTGTACGACCGCTTCGGACTGCCTTATCGCATGGGGTTTGCCCACCCGAACGATTTTGTGAAAGACAAGCTGCAAGTTTGGCGTTCCGACCTTGAATATGCCTTCAACGACAAATGGCGCGCCCAATGGCAGCTTGCCCACCGCACGGCGGCGCAGGATTTCGACCATTTTTATGCAGGCAGCGAAAACGGCAGCCGAATCAAACGCAACTACGCCTGGCAGCAGACCGACAACAAAACCCTGTCGTCCAACTTCACGCTCAACGGCGACTACACCATCGGTCGTTTTGAAAACCACCTGACCGTAGGCATGGATTACAGCCGCGAACACCGCAACCCGACCTTAGGTTACAGCCGCGCCTTTACTGCTTCCATCGACCCTTACGACCGCGCAAACTGGCCGGCTTCGGGCAGATTGCAGCCCGTACTGACCGAAAACCGCCACAAAGCCGACTCCTACGGCATCTTTGTGCAAAACATCTTCTCCGCTACGCCCGATTTGAAATTCGTCCTCGGCGGCCGTTACGACAAGTACACCTTTAATTCCGAAAACAAACTCACCGGCAGCAGCCGCCAGTACAGCGGCCACTCGTTCAGCCCCAACATCGGCGCAGTGTGGAACATCAACCCAGTCCACACACTTTACGCCTCGTATAACAAAGGCTTCGCGCCTTATGGCGGACGCGGCGGCTATTTGAGCATCGATACGTCGTCTTCTGCCGTGTTCAACGCTGACCCCGAGTACACCCGCCAATACGAAACCGGCGTTAAAAGCAGTTGGCTGGACGACCGCCTCAGCACTACGTTGTCTGCCTACCAAATCGAACGCTTCAATATCCGCTACCGCCCTGACGCGCAAAATGATCCCTACACTTGGGCAGTCGGCGGTAAACACCGTTCGCGTGGCATGGAATTGTCCGCCATCGGGCAAATCATTCCCAAAAAACTCTACCTGCGCGGATCGTTGGGCGTAATGCAGGCAAAAGTGGTTGAGGACAAGGAAAATCCCAACCGCGTTGGCATCCATTTGGACAACACCAGTAACGTTACCGGCAACCTGTTTTTCCGTTATACCCCGACTGAAAACCTCTACGGCGAAATCGGCGTAACCGGTACAGGCAAACGCTACGGCTACGACTCAAGAAATAAAGAAGTGACCACGCTTCCAGGCTTTGCCCGAGTTGATGCCATGCTCGGCTGGAACCATAAAAATGTTAACGTTACCTTTGCCGCAGCCAATCTGCTCAATCAAAAATACTGGCGTTCGGACTCTATGCCGGGTAATCCGCGCGGCTATACTGCTCGGGTAAATTACCGTTTCTGATGAAATCAGGCAAAGGCCGTCTGAAAATAAGGCTAATTATCTAAGCCATATTTCAGACGGCCTTTATAAAGGCTGAAATAAAACTAAACACATTTTTTCACTCAAATTGAACACGCCTTCAACAAAATGCCATAAAATCCGCACATTGATTTGAATGTATAGAGATACCTATGAAACTGAAAACCTTAGCTTTGACTTCATTGACCCTGTTGGCATTGGCCGCTTGCGGCAAGCAGGCTGAAACCAGCGTTCCGTCAGATAGCGCCCAAAGCAGCGCATCCGCTCCGGCAGCGCCAGCCCCATTGACCGAAGGCGTGAACTACACTGTATTGTCTACGCCTATTCCGCAACAACAGGCCGGTAAAGTTGAAGTATTGGAATTTTTCGGCTACTTCTGCCCGCATTGCGCCCATTTGGAGCCGGTTTTGAGCGAACACACCAAGACGTTCAAAGACGATACCTACCTGCGTCGCGAGCATGTGATTTGGGGTGATGAAATGAAACCTTTGGCACGTTTGGCCGCCGCAGTGGAAATGGCCGGCGAATCAGATAAAGCCAACAGCCATATTTTCGATGCGATGGTTAACCAAAAAATCAATCTGGCCGATACCGATACCCTGAAAAAATGGTTGTCTGAGCAAACTGCATTTGACGGCAAAAAAGTATTGGCTGCATTTGAAGCGCCCGAAAGTCAAGCGCGTGCGGCTCAAATGGAAGAGTTGACCAATAAATTCCAAATCAGCGGCACACCGACCGTTATCGTCGGCGGCAAATACCAAGTCGAATTTAAAGACTGGCAGTCCGGCATGACCACGATTGATCAGTTGGTGGACAAAGTACGCGAAGAGCAGAAAAAGCCGCAATAAGTTGAGGATTGAATGAGCAAAGGCCGTCTGAAAATAGGATTTCAGACGGCCTTTTATATGAGATGTTATAGAAAGAAATGGTTGTTTAAAGCCTCATGGTTTAAATCAGAATGCAAAACAAAAACGCCGTCTGAAATTTCAGACGGCGTTTTCTGTCAAATCGGCTTATAAACCTGGGAACATGCCTTTCATTCCCTTCATGCCTTTGGCCAAGCGCATCAGTTTGCCTAAACCGTTGCCGCTGAACATCTTCATCATTTGCTGCATTTGTTCAAACTGTTTGAGCAATTTGTTCACTTCCTGCACGGTCGTACCCGCACCCATTGCAATACGGCGTTTGCGGCTGGCTTTGAGCAGGGCAGGGTTGGTGCGTTCTTTAGGGGTCATCGAGTTGATGATGGCTTCTACTTTGCCCATCGCTTTTTCAGCCGTGCCTTCGGGGATTTGTTTCGATATTTGGCCTAGTTCGCCCGGCATTTTCGACATCAGGTTTTCCAAGCCGCCCATATTGCGCATCTGTTGGATTTGTTCTTTAAAGTCATTGAGGTCGAAGCCTTTGCCTTTTTGCAGTTTTTTCGCCATTTTGGCAGCGGCTTCTTCATCAATACCTTTTTGAACGTCTTCAATCAGGGTCAATACGTCGCCCATGCCGAGGATACGGCTGGCAAGACGGTCGGGGTGGAAAGGTTCAAGGCCATTGATTTTTTCGCCGACGCCGATAAATTTAATCGGTTTGCCGGTTACATGGCGTACGGACAATGCCGCACCGCCGCGCGAATCGCCGTCCATCTTGGTCAATACGACACCGGTCAGCGGCAGGGCTTCATTAAATGCCTGAGCAGTGTTCACCGCATCCTGACCCAACATGGCATCGATAACGAACAAAGTTTCAACCGGGTTGACCGCCGCATGAAGCGCTTTGATTTCGTTCATCATCTCTTCATCGATTGCCAAACGGCCGGCGGTATCGACCATCAAGACATCGTAAAAATGTTTTTTGGCATAATTGACGGCGGCAGTTGCAATTTCAACCGGTTTTTGGTTGGTATCGGATGGGAAAAAGTCCACGCCGACCTGTTCGGCCAACAGGCGCAGCTGTTCAATCGCGGCAGGGCGGTAAACGTCGGCAGATACCACCAAAACTTTTTTCTTCTGATCGTTTTTCAGCAGGCGGGCGAGTTTGCCGACAGTTGTTGTCTTACCGGCACCCTGCAAACCAGCCATCAAAACGATGGCAGGCGGTGAAACCGATAAATCCAGCGTTTTGTTTTCCTTGCCCATCAGTTCGACTAAGGCTTGGTTGACCACGCCGATAAAGGCTTGGTCAGGCGTCAGGCTACCGACGACTTCTTGGCCAAGGGCCTGTTCTTTGACTGTGTTGACGAATTCTTTAACGACGGGCAATGCAACGTCGGCTTCCAGCAGGGCAAGACGAACCTCGCGCAAGGCTTCTTTAATATTGTCTTCGGTCAGCGTTGATTGGCCGCGAATATTTTTAAGTACCTTGCTGAAGCGGTTGGTCAGGTTGTCTAACATACTTATCCTTGATAATGAGAATAGCTGCCCAATACAGGGCATTCTTTGTTAAAATAAAATTCGGATTATTTTACACGATAGTCCGAAGTTATGCTTCAAGAACACAAACACGACAGCCAGGCCGTCTGAAACCCTAACGGCTGTCCGTCAAGTGTTCATATGTCTATTGAGAAAGTTATTTATGCCGATTGTTTTAATCTGCCTTATGCTGGTGTATGCCGGATTGGGCACATTTTCCTGGTTGCAACATAAAAAGCACAATAATAAGTCTTACCCGCTGAAAACCGAGCTGCTGATTTTGAGTGGCGCATTATTGGTACATGGCGCAGCATTGATGTTCCCAGTATTGCAGGATAGGGTATTGATTACCGGTTTTGGTTATTCGCTCAGTCTGATAGTTTGGCTGATGCTGATGATGTACTGCCTGGGCAGCTTCTTTTATTGTCTGCGCGGGGTGCAGCTCTTATTGTATCCCTGTGCCGCATTGACCTTATTGTTGGGTTTCCTTTTCCCAGGTGATTTTTCAGGCCGCCAAATCGTAGACCTATTGCCGCTGTCGCACATCGCATCATCATTGCTCGCATATGGACTGTTTGGCATCGTTACCTTATTTGCCATCCTGATCCTTTTGCTCGACCGCAATCTGCACAAACGCCGTTTTTCCGCATTGGTCAGCTTCTTGCCGCCATTATTGAGTTTGGAAAAACTCATGTTCCAAGGTATGTGGGCAGGATTCGTCTTATTGACCTATTCCGTTATCAGCGGTACGTTTTTTGCAGAAACCATTTTCGGCAAGCCGATGACCTTCACGCATAAAACCATCTTCAGTATTATGTCGTGGCTGATTTATGGCGCATTATTGTTGAAACACAGCATGACCGCATGGCGCGGCAAAAAAGCTGCCGTTTGGACTATTGTCGGATTTGTCAGTCTGATTTTTGCCTATGTAGGCAGTAAATTCGTCCTAGAAATTGTCCTTCAACGTATTGGATAAATAGAAAACATAAAAAAAGGCCGTCTGAAAGAGCAATTCAGACGGCCTTTGTTTTGTATTTTTTTGTATGTATGGATAGTGTAGGAAGGTTGTTGGAGTTTTTTATAAAATAAAAACCCTGTTAAAACAGGGTGGTGGTTAAATTTCTGAAAATAATTTTGAGAAAGGTGTTGACTGGTTTTTTTGGGAAGCGTATAGTTCGGTTCTTCGCTGCTGACGCGGTGAAGAAAACGAAGCAGACAGTATAACACAGTTGGT
>ERZ772998.28-NODE-28-length-42866-cov-41.0185_pt1 | contig 42866 bp, 40 predicted proteins | sample MGYA00580669_ERZ772998 | MGnify/ENA primary metagenome ERZ772998 (study PRJEB29015, sample SAMEA2738052) | human oral metagenome | biome: human oral; feature: human-associated habitat; material: saliva | place: China | collected 2226 ... | reverse complement strand
TCTTTTACGAAGAGTCCGGCCAATTCAAAGTTGCCTCTATTGTCCAAAAAAACGATGCCACCTACCAAGTCGATACCCAACACGGCAAGCGCACCAAAGTGAAGGCAAACAATGTCTTTGCCGAATTTGACGGCGATATGGCGGCATTTTTGGAAAACGCGCAGGCACAGGCGGCGGATATCGACACCGATTTATTGTGGGAAGTATGCGGCGAAGAGGAATTTACCGCCGAAGCCATCGCCGAAGAATATTACGGCCATGCCCCGACCAAAACCGAGCTGGCGGCGACTTTGATTGCGCTGTACGCCGCGCCGATGTATTTCTACAAAAAAGCCAAAGGCGTGTTCAAAGCCGCGCCCGAAGAAACCTTAAAACAAGCGCTTGCCGCCATCGAACGCAAAAAACAGCAAGACGCGCAAATCGACGCTTGGGCGGAAGCCTTGAAACGCGGCGAGATGCCGTCTGAAATCGCGGCAGATTTGAAAACCATCTTACACGCGCCCGACAAGCAGTCGCTGACTTACAAAGCCTTTACCAAAGCCGCCGATGCATTGAAAACCTCCGCCTACGAATTGGCGAAAAAGACAGGCGGCATTACGTCCATTCCCCAATACCTGCAAGACGGGTTTGAAATCAAATATTTCCCAAAAGGAACAGGCTTCCCCGACCTTCCGCTTCCTGAAATGCCTGACTTGCCTAAGGCTGACGTTACCGCCTTTTCCATTGATGACGAATCGACCACCGAAGTCGATGACGCCTTGAGCCTGACCGACTTGGGCAATGGCATGAAACGCGTCGGTATCCACATCGCCGCGCCGTCGCTTGCCATCAAACAAGGCGACAAAATGGAAAAAAACATCATGGAACGCTTGAGCACGGTTTATTTCCCCGGCGGCAAAATCACCATGTTGCCCGAAAACTGGATTGCCGCGTTCAGCCTTGATGCAGGCGCATACCGCCCTTCCATCAGCATTTATTTCGATGTGGACAACGAGTTCAACGTCGGCACGCCAACCTGCAAAATCGAAGCGGTCAACATCGCTGAAAACCTGCGCATTCAAACCATCGAGCCGTATTTCAACGCCGAAACCGGCTTGGACGAAGCAGGCGAAATGATGTTTGCCCACCATCAAGACCTGATTTGGTTCTATCAATTCGCCATCGCCCTGCAAAAAGCGCGCGGCAAATACGAGCCCGACCGCGCGCCGCAATACGATTACAGCATCGAATTGGATGAGGAAGGCAACGTATCCGTCGTCCGCCGCGAACGCGGTTCGCCCATTGATACGCTGGTCAGCGAGATGATGATTCTTGCCAACAGCACTTGGGCGCAAATGCTGGACGAAAACGAGCTGCCCGGCCTTTTCCGCGTCCAACCGGCAGGCAAAGTGCGCATGAGCACCAAATCCGAGCCGCACATCGGCATGGGCGTGCAACATTACGGCTGGTTTACCTCGCCGCTGCGCCGCGCCGCCGACTACATCAACCAAAAGCAGCTGATCAGCCTGATCGACGACTCTGCCGAGCCACTGTATCAAAACAGCGATGCCGAGCTTTTCGCCGCGCTGCGCGACTTCGATGCCGCCTATACAGCCTACGCCGACTTCCAACGCCAAATGGAAGCCTACTGGAGCCTCGTATACCTGCAACAGCAAGGCACGAGCGAGCTGACGGCCACCATCCTCAAAGAAGACCTCGTCCGCATTGAAGGCCTGCCGCTGGTAACGCGCGCGACCGGTATTCCGTTTGACGCGCTGCCTAAATCGCAGGCATTGTTCAAAATCACTGAATTGGATGCCGAGAAGCAGTTTATCGCGCTCAACTATCAAAAAGCCGTTTTACCGGGCTGATAACGTTATTCCGTTTGAAAAAAGGCCGTCTGAACGCAGAAACAGAAATCTTTGATTTCGTTTTCATCCCCGTTCAGACGGCCTTCATCATCTAAAAATGCTACAATTCCCCTTTTCTGCCCATCATTTCAAACCATGAAAAAAAACGCCCCCCAATCCTTTGAAGAAGCCTTATCCCGCCTCGAAACCCTGACCCAGGCCATGCAAAGCAGCGAAATGCCGCTGGAAGACGCTTTGGCCGCCTATCAGGAAGGCAACGAATTGGTCAGATACTGCCAAACCAAATTGGCGGAAGTCGAGCAGAAACTGCAAGTCTTGGATGCCGGCGAACTGAAGGAGTTGAACCTTGAACCCGGCGAATGAACTCAAAACATGGCAGCAAAAAGCCCAAGCGCAAACCGAATTGCTGCTGGCGCATTTCTTGCCGTCTGAAAGCCAAGTGCCGCACACGCTGCACGAAGCCATGCGTTACGTTACCCTCGGCGGCGGCAAACGGCTGCGCCCGCTCTTGGTGCTTGCCGCGTCCGAATTGGGCGAAGCAAACCAAAATGCCGTCGAGCAGGCGATGGCGGCCATCGAAATGGTGCACGTCTATTCGTTGGTTCACGACGATATGCCGGCGATGGACAACGACAGCCTGCGCCGCGGCAAACCGACCTGTCATGTGCAATACGATGAAGCAACCGCCCTTTTGGTCGGCGATGCGCTGCAAACCCAAGCCTTTGATGTATTGAGCCGTCCGACAGGCCTGCCTGCCGAACGCCAGCTTGCCATGTTGTCCACGCTGGCTCAGGCATCCGGCAGCCTCGGCATGGCGGGCGGACAAGCCATCGACCTTGCCAATGTCGGCAAAGCCATGAATCAGGCCGAATTGGAACAGATGCACAGCCTCAAAACCGGCGCGCTCATCCGCGCGGCCGTGGCCTTAGGCGCACTTTCCTGCCCAGACTTAACACCGGCGCAAATCCAAACCTTAGACCACTACGCCGCCAAATTGGGCCTGGCTTTCCAAGTGATCGATGATGTATTGGACTGCGAAGCCGATACCGCCACCTTGGGCAAAACCGCCGGCAAAGACTCGGACAACGACAAACCGACCTACGTCAAACTGATGGGCCTGCAGGCCGCGCGTACTTACGCAGAAACGCTGATTGCAGAAGCCGTTGCCCTGATCGAGCCATTCGGCGACAAAGCCCTGCGCCTGCGCCAACTGGCAGAGTTTGTTACCGCACGGAAAAACTAAACCTGCAAATCAATAAAGGCCGTCTGAAACCTGATTTTAGGTTTCAGACGGCCTTTTTAACAGCCTGTTTGGCTTAGGTATCCCATACCGAATACAGAGCCTTCAAAGTGCATGAAACACCCTGCAAACAGCGTTCACAAAGCCTCAGCCTGTCTGTTTAATCCAATAGGGCATCTACGAACGCTTTGGCACTAAACGGACGCAAATCGTCGATACCTTCGCCTACGCCGATATAACGGACCGGAACAGGGCGGTCGGAGGCAAGGGCGGCAAGGATACCGCCTTTGGCCGTACCGTCGAGTTTGGTCACAATAAGACCGGTCAGACCCAACGCTTCGTCAAAGGCTTTCACTTGGTTGACAGCGTTTTGACCGATGTTGGCATCAAGCACGACGATAATTTCATGTGGCGCATCAGGCATGGCTTTTTGCAACACGCGCTTCACTTTTTTAATTTCTTCCATCAAATGAAGCTGCGTCGGCAGACGGCCGGCTGTATCGGCCAGCACGATGTCGATACTGCGCGCTTTGGCGGCTTGGACGGCATCAAAACATACGGCAGCGGAATCGCCTGTGGTTTGCGAAATCACGGTCACATTGTTGCGCTCGCCCCAAGCCTGAAGCTGCTCACGCGCGGCGGCACGGAAAGTATCGCCTGCCGCCAGCAACACGGATTTGCCCTGTGCTTGGAAGTATTTAGCGAGTTTGCCGATAGACGTGGTTTTGCCTGCGCCATTGATACCGGCAAGCATAATCACGAAAGGCTCCTTGGTTTCCGGCAAGACCAAAGGTTTTTCCAAAGGCTTAATCAAGTCATACAGCGCATCTTTCAGCGCGCCGCGCAATTCGTTGCCGTCTTTGAGGCCTTTGAGGCTGACACGGTCGCGCACGTCTTTCATCAAGTATTCGGTGGCTTCCATGCCCATATCGCTGGTAATCAGCACGGTCTCCAGCTCTTCATACAAATCCTCGTCGATTTGTCCGCCGCCGAACACGCCGGCCAACGATTTTGCCATTTTGTCGCGTGATTTGGTCAAGCCTTGTTTCAAACGCGCAGCCCAACTGAGCTTGTGTTCTTCTACCGGAGCAGGGGCTTCAGCCGGTGTTTCTGCAACGGCTTCTTGAGCTTGCTCGACAGCTTCGCTAATTGCTTCAACAGCTTCTTCTTTTGCTGCTTCGGCCTGTTCTGCTGTTTCCTCAGCAGCTTCAGCCACTTCAGACGGCATCTCGGCAACGGTTTCTTGAACCTGTTCCACAGCCTCGCCGACGGTTTCAACAGCCGCTTCTTTTGCCGCTTCAGCCTGTTCCACTGCTTCCTCAGCGACCTCGCCCACTTCAGACGGCATCTCGGCAACGGTTTCTTGAACCTGTTCAACAGCCTCGCTGACGGTTTCAACGACCGCTTCTTTTGCCGCTTCAACGTGTTCTTCTACTTTTTCGACTGTTTCAGACGGCGTTTCGGTTAAAGCTTCTCGAACCTGCTCGACGGTTTCGCTAACGGTTTCAACAGCCGATTCGACAACTGATTCAACATGCCCTTTGACGTTTTCCGCTAAAGATTCGGCATCTTCTTTAATATTTTCAACTACTTGAGCAACTTCAGATTCTACTTTTGCTGCGGTTTCCTGAACTTGAGCCTCATCAGGAGCCGGAGTTTCCTGTTTTTTCTTGCGACGGAAGAAGCTGAACATTAAATTTTCCTTTTAATTTTAGAAACTTGAAATAGGGAGTATTGTAGCGTATTTTACGTGGCAAGGTCGTCTGAAAATCAAGGTTGTCAGGTTTTGGCATTTCCAACGTCTAACAAGACAAACCATCCACACAGGAAACATAGAGATGAATCCCCGCACATTATTTTCACTTTGCACCAAGTTCGGCTGCCTGCTTGCGCTTGGCGCCTGCTCATCCAAAATGATGGATACCGAAGCCGCAACCATACCGCAGGCATTGTCCTCGTTGAAAACCCCTGACAACCGCCCTGCCAGTGTTTTTCTGAAAAAAGACAAACCCACCCTGATTAAATTTTGGGCAAGTTGGTGTCCTTTGTGTTTGTCCGAATTGGGACAAACCGAAAAATGGGCACAAGATGCAAAATTCGGTTCTGCCAACCTGATTACCGTCGCCTCGCCCGGTTTTCTGCACGAGAAAAAAGACGGCGACTTTCAAAAATGGTATGCCGGTTTGAACTATCCTAAGCTGCCTGTTGTGACAGACAACGGCGGCACCATCGCCCAAAGCCTGAATATCAGTGTTTACCCTTCGTGGGCGTTAATCGGCAAAGACGGCGACGTGCAGCGCATCGTCAAAGGCAGCATCAACGAAGCGCAGGCATTGGCGTTAATCCGCGATCCCAATGCCGATTTAGGCCGTCTGAAAAATTCGTTCTACAAACCCGACACACAGAAAAAGGATTCAGCAATCATGAATACGCGCACCATCTATCTTGCCGGCGGCTGCTTCTGGGGCTTGGAAGCCTATTTCCAACGCATAGACGGCGTGGTTGACGCAGTATCCGGCTATGCCAACGGCAAAACGGAAAACCCAAGCTACGAAGACGTTTCCTACCGCGATACAGGCCATGCCGAAACCGTCAAAGTCACCTACGATGCCGACAAACTCAGCCTCGACGACATCCTGCAATACTATTTCCGCGTCGTTGACCCGACCAGCCTCAACAAACAAGGCAACGACACCGGCACGCAATACCGCAGCGGCGTGTACTACACCGACCCCGCCGAAAAAGCCGTCATCGCCGCCGCCCTCAAACGCGAGCAGCAAAAATACCAACAGCCTCTCGTCGTCGAAAACGAGCCGCTGAAAAACTTCTACGATGCCGAGGAATACCATCAGGACTACCTGATTAAAAACCCCAACGGCTACTGCCACATCGACATCCGCAAAGCCGACGAACCGCTGCCGGGCAAAAGCAAAGCCGCCCCGCAAGGCAAAGGCTTCGACGCGGCAACGTATAAAAAACCCAGTGCTGCCGAACTCAAACGCATTCTGACCGAAGAGCAATACCAAGTTACCCAAAAAAGCGCGACCGAATACGCCTTCAGCCACGAATACGACCACTTGTTCAAACCCGGCATTTATGTGGACATCGTCAGCGGCGAGCCCCTGTTCAGCTCTGCCGACAAATTCGATTCAGGCTGCGGCTGGCCGAGCTTCACCCACCCGATTAATGCCTCCGCCGTTACCGAACACGACGATTTCAGCTACAACATGCGCCGCACCGAAGTGCGCAGCCATGCCGCCGATTCGCACTTGGGACACGTCTTCGCCGACGGCCCGAAAGACAAAGGCGGCCTGCGCTATTGCATCAACGGCGCAAGTTTGAAATTCATTCCTTTAGAAGAAATGGACGCAGCCGGCTACGGCGCATTGAAAGACAAAGTGAAATAACGGATTGAATCGAAAAAGGCCGTCTGAAAGAGATTTCAGAGGGCCTTTTTAATTTGTCGGATGCAAAGGGTTGGTTTCTTATCTATACAAAAAATCTCAATAACTAAGAAAGTGCGCCCTGCAAAAACCTTTTAAATTCGTTTTGCCAACTCTTCGGCTTTGCCCACATACAACGCAGGGGTCAGCTCAAGCAATTTGGCTTTGGCTTCTGCCGGAATTTCCAACGACTCGATAAAGAGTTTCAACACTTCAGGCGTAATGCCGTCTTTACCGCGTGTCAGGTCTTTCAGCTTCTCGTAAGGATTAGCCACGCCGTAACGACGCATTACGGTTTGGATCGGCTCGGCCAGCAGCTCCCAAGTAGCGTCCAAATCGGCAGCAAGGGCGGCAGGATTCGGCTCAAGCTTGTTCAGACCGCGCAGATGGGCGGCAAAGCCCAATACGGTATAGCCCACGCCTACGCCCATATTGCGCAATACAGTGCTGTCGGTCAGGTCGCGCTGCCAACGGGAAATCGGTAGTTTTTCGGACAAAAAGCCCAATACGGCATTGGCCATACCGAGGTTGCCTTCGGAGTTTTCAAAGTCGATGGGGTTGACTTTGTGCGGCATGGTGGAAGAACCGACTTCGCCTGCTTTGACTTTTTGTTTAAAGTAACCCAAAGAAATATAGCCCCAAACATCGCGGTTAAAGTCGATCAGAATCGTATTAACACGGCTGATGGCTTGGAAGAATTCCGCCATATAGTCATGCGGCTCGATTTGAATGGTGTAGGGGTTGAAGGTCAGGCCTAGACTGATTTCAACGAAGTTGCGGCAATGGGTTTCCCAATCCACATCGGGATAAGCGACCATATGGGCATTGTAGTTGCCGACTGCGCCGTTGATTTTGCCGAGGAACTCTTGCGCTTGCAGGTTTCTAAACTGACGTTGCAGGCGGTACACGACATTGGCGATTTCTTTACCCAATGTGCTTGGCGTAGCAGGTTGGCCATGCGTGCGGCTCATCATAGGGACGGCAGCCAACTCATGCGCCATGCCGGTCAACTTCTCGATGATTTCGGTCAGTTTCGGCAGCAAAACAGCCTCACGTGCTTCTTGCAGCATTAAAGCGTGGGACAGGTTGTTGATGTCTTCGCTGGTGCAGGCAAAGTGGATGAACTCGCTGGCAGCAGCCACTTCAGGCACGCCGGAGAAGCGTTCTTTCAGCCAATATTCGATGGCTTTGACGTCGTGATTGGTGGTCAACTCAATGGCTTTGACGGCGGCGGCATCTTCAAGCGAGAAGTTTTCGATCACTTTGTCGATTTCGGCAAGCGTAAAATCGCTGAAAGCAGGAACTTCTACAATCTTAGGCTCGGCGGCAAGGGCTTTGAGCCAGTTTAATTCAACTTTGACACGCGCACGCATCAGGCCGTATTCGGAAAAAATCGGACGCAATGCTTCAACGGATTTGGCGTAGCGGCCATCTAACGGGGAAAGTGCAGCGATAGGGTTAATCATGTCGGATCTTCCTATGGGATGAAAACCAAATTGTTTGCAATTATACATGATTTTACACTCCAAGGCCGTCTGAAAGACAAGTTTCAGACGGCCTTTTCAGCGTATTTTTCATAAAATTCTTTTCAGAGGTTCAACTTTGCAAAATCGATTTACGATATATGCCATCTTCACGGATAATATCGACTGGCTTTCTGTAAATAATGAGGTTTTATGAATATCAAACGTTTTTCCATAGCTGCTACCGTATTTGCGGCTTTGATGTTGAGTGCCTGTGAAACAACAACCACTTCAAGCGGCGGCGGCAGCTGGACCAATATCGGCACCATCTCTGAAGGCAATATCAAAGTGGCCATTGATAGAAGCAGCATTAAAAGAAATGGCGCACTGGTTACTTTCCGTGATAAAAAAACCGTTTCCAAACTGAAAGAGGAACGTTTCGTCAATACGCCGGCCTATAAAACGGCCATCGGTAGCTGGGAAATTCATTGCTCAAACAAAACCTATCGTCTGGCAGCGCTGCAACTGATGGACGAACACGGCCGAGTGATTTCCAACCAAAGCTATACACCGACCAGCATCCGCCCAATGAGCGTCATGAGCGGTACGATTACTGAAAAACAATACGAAACTGTGTGTGGACATAAGCTTTAATCCACACTTATTCACAAAGTTATCCACAGTTTAAATATTTAAAAGGCCGTCTGAATGCTTTGAATATCAAGTTTCAGACGGCCTTTTTATGTTTTGATGGAAATTTATCTTCAAATTTATCCACAAAATTTGTTTATTCAAAAATAATTTATTACAGTGATTCATTTATGCTCAAAATTTGCTTCATTCTTTGCAAGAGCATTTCACAAAATACTGCTTTCTACTCTATTTACTGACTTACTATCTGCTTAATCGAGCTGTATTTACAGACTGCTATGTATCAAACTGGATCTGCGCTAAATACTTTTCACAAAGGTATTCCAATCTTTTGGAAAAAATTTTCTTCTCCAAATAAATACCTTTCCTTTGATAATACAGCCCTTCTTTAACGCAGCCTTGCCCCCGTTTCTCCGTCAATAATCTGGCTAGGCGTTTTCTGCTTACCTATCAATCCGCCTACAACCCAGACTTTCCTGCCAAACTGTCTCCTGACTTCCCTTTCTGTTTTGCACGCCCGTTTGCCTGCACGATTGCATGAAGTAGAGACTAAAGGCATTTCCAAAACCTGACACAAACGTCTTGCACCTGCGTGCGCAGGAACCCTGACAGCCAATTTACTGCGTCCTTTCCCACGCAATGAGGGTAATACTTTTTTGCCGACCGGCAATAAAAAAGTTTTCGGAGCCGGCCATGCTTCATGCAGCATGGTTTGGATATTTTCAGACGGCCTTTGCAGCAAAGGTTGCAACTGTTCCAAGCTATGGCCAATGACAATCATGCCTTTGTGTTGCGGTCGTTTTTTCAGATGAATCAGTTGATTGAGTGCTTTGGGTAAAGTAGGGACACAGCCCAAGCCATAGCAAGACTCGGTAGGATAGGCGACCAAACCGCCTTTTTTAAGATGCGCCTGCAGCTTGCGTTGGGCTGCAGCCGATAAAATTCTGGGGAACATCATCATATACCAAGGCCGTCTGAAACTGCGATTGTCGGACAATCTGTGTTCAGACGGCCTATTTCTATTCATTATTAACGGTTGATGGCTTTATCGGCAATGTCTTTACGGTATTGCATACCGTCAAAACGGATTGTTTCCAATGCCTCATAAGCCTTGCTTTTAGCTTGTGCAACATCATCGCCCAAACCGACTACACACAATACACGGCCGCCGTTGGTTACCACTTCGCCTTTTTCATTCGTTGCAGTACCGGCATGGAAAACTTTACCGATTTGATTGGCCTTATCCAAGCCAAAGATCACATCGCCTTTTTTTGGAGAATCAGGATAATTTTGTGCGGCCAATACCACGCCTACTGCAGTCTGCGGATTCCATTCGGCGGTAACACTATCCAGTTTGCCGTCAATTGCCGCTTCAACCAAATCCACCAAATCACTATCCAAACGGCTCATAATCGGCTGGGTTTCAGGGTCACCGAAACGGCAGTTAAATTCGATGGTATAAGGCGCACCGGTTTTATCAATCATCAAGCCCGCGTATAAAAAGCCGGTAAATTCATGACCTTCTGCTTTCATACCGGCCACAGTCGGCAAAATAATTTCATTCATCGCGCGATCGTACACATCAGGCGTTACCACCGGAGCAGGGCTGTATGCGCCCATACCGCCGGTATTAGGGCCTTTGTCGTCATCCAGCAGGCGTTTATGGTCTTGACTGGTTGCCATCGGCAAAACATGATTGCCGTCCACCATAACGATAAAGCTCGCTTCCTCACCTTGCAGAAAACCTTCAATCACAACACGCGCGCCTGCATTGCCCATTTTGTTGCCCAACAGCATATCGTCAATAGCGGCATGAGCTTCATCCAAAGTCATGGCGACAATCACGCCTTTGCCGGCAGCCAAACCATCTGCCTTAATAACAATCGGCGCACCTTTTTGGTTGACGTAATCATGTGCCGCATCGGCATTTTCAAAGGTTTGGTATTGCGCGGTTGGAATCTTATATTTTGCCATAAATGCTTTAGCAAAATCTTTTGAACTCTCCAGCTGAGCCGCGTATTGAGTCGGGCCAAAAATCTTCAATCCGGCAGCACGGAAGTCATTCACCACGCCCGCCGCCAAAGGAGCTTCAGGGCCGACTACAGTAAAGGCAATATTTTCATTACGGCAAAAATCAATCAAATCTTGATGCGCCGTCAACGCTACATTCTGCAGTTTAGGCTCAATTGCCGTTCCGGCATTACCAGGTGCAACAAAGACAGTTTCTACTTTAGACGACTGCGCCAATTTCCAAGCCAGTGCGTGTTCACGTCCACCATTACCAATAACGAGCAATTTCATACCATCTCCTTGAAGAATAGATGTTGTAAATAAAATTCAATTGATGGAATATTGTTCCATCTTGCATAGCTGTTTCAAATTAAGAATAATATCGCACCAAGACAACCATACTCTAATTTCAAACAACGAAAGGAAAATCATGCAAAAACGTATTGACGAAATTCAAAGCAAATACCGCGAATGGTGCGAATTACTGCCGCAACTAGAAGCAGATATCGCCCGCTGGAAACATGCCGTAAGCCTCATGCAAGACATGGATGACTTCTATACCAACGAATACCAAGCATGCCATCAAGCCATTGAAGAAGGGGCAGATGTTGATTTGCGCACACAGGGCGAATACAGCATTATGAGCGAAGATGCCCTATGGAACGCACTGGGGGAATTTCATCAACTGGCTTGGGAACACCTGCGCTCAAGCGTAAATGCTTTAGACAGATACCAAGGCTAAAACATCAAAGGCCGTCTGAAACTTTTGATTTCTCAAATATGTTCAGACGACCTTTTATTCAAACGGCTTCTCAGTATCTACTTCAATTTGGCGCGTATTTTTACAAGCAGCAATACAAGCTTCATAATCGGCCAATGCTATTTTCACTGTCAACTTACAATCCAGCTGCAAATCCTGTTCCACAATATCGGCCTGATATTGTTTGGCAATCCGTATAGCCTCATTCAAAACAGGATATTCACATTTCAACCAAACTGTCTTTTCGACATTTTTTTCAACAACTTCAGCTATCGCCAATGCCTGAGCCGTTGACTCCTTATAAGCATGAATCAGACCGGGAATACCCAATAGCGTACCGCCAAAATAGCGTACAACCACAACCAACACATCCGTTACGCCGACAGAATCAATCTGCCCCAAAATAGGGCGGCCTGCGCTTCCGGACGGTTCTCCATCATCGTTTGCACGAAACTGCATTCCATCCACACCCAATCGATAGGCGTAGCACCAATGTCGCGCCTTGTGATGCTCTTCCTTTAATGGATCGAGATACTTCTTCACATCGGCCAAAGTGCGGATTGGATAGGCGTATGCGATGAAGCGGCTGCCTTTATCTTTAAATTCAGCCTGTGTCGGTGTGGTAATGGTTTTATAGGTCGTAATCATGCCAAAATATTTTCAGACGGCCTTATATAACAAAGGCCGTCTGAACGTTTCACGTGAAACATTAATTTTTCAGTGCTTCAGTCAATTGAGGCACAACTTCAAACAAATCACCAACCAAGCCGTAATCTGCCACATTAAAAATCGGAGCGTCAGCATCTTTATTGATGGCAACAATCACTTTACTGTCCTGCATACCGGCAACGTGTTGGATAGCACCGGAAATACCGATAGCAAAGTACAGTTGCGGCGCAACCACTTTACCGGTTTGACCAACTTGAGCATCGTTTGGCGCATACTCGGCATCCACTGCCGCACGGGAAGCACCAATCGCCGCACCCAAAGCATCCGCCAATGGAGTCAACACTTCATTGAATTTTTCAGCACTGCCCAATGCACGGCCACCGGAAACAATCACTTTTGCCTGAGTCAATTCAGGGCGGTCAGACTGGGAAAGTTGACGGTTTACGAAACGGCTCAGGTTTTGAGCAGGTGTTGCCTCAATATTGACCACTCCTGCATTACCGCCTTGTCCGGCAGCATCAAATGCGGTTGCACGGAAAGTCAGCACCAGTTTTTCAGAATTGGATTGAACGGTTTCAAAAGCATTACCGGCATAAATCGGACGGACAAATGTCGAGTTATCCACAACTTCGGTTAAATCCGAAATTTGTGGCACATCCAATAGGGCAGCAACCCGGGGCAGAAGATTTTTGCCAAATGCAGTTGCAGTTGCAGCCACATAGCGGTAATCCGCAGCCAGTTTAACAACCAAAGGCGCTAACTCTTCTGCCAAACCTTCGGCGAAATAGGGTGCATCGGCTACCAAAACTTTCGCTACGCCTGCAACCTGTTTCGCCTCTTCAACCACCGCAGCAGCATTGCTGCCGGCAACCAATAAATCTACATTACCCAATTTGGCGGCAGCCGTTACCGCATGCAAAGTGGCAGGATTCAAATGTTGGTTATTATGTTCCGCAATAATCAATACGCTCATTTCATACTCCTTAGATCACTTTGGCTTCGTTTTTCAGCTTTTCAACCAACTCAGCAACATCAGCCACTTTCACACCGGCTTGACGTGCTTTAGGTTCGGCAAATTTCACGGTATTCAAACGCGGAGAAATATCCACAGCCAAATCGGCAGGACTTAATTTTTCCAAAGGCTTTTTCTTTGCCGCCATGATATTAGGAAGTTTGACAAAGCGTGGTTCGTTCAAACGCAAATCTGCACTGATGACTGCAGGCAGTTTCAATGCAACAGTCTCTTCACCACCGTCAATTTCACGGGTTACCAATGCCTCTTCGCCTTCAATTTGCACTTTTGATGCAAAAGTACCTTGAGCCGCATTCAACAACGCAGCCAGCATTTGGGCAACTTGGTTGGCGTCATCGTCAATTGCCTGTTTACCCAGCAGTAAAATTTGCGGATTTTCTTTATCCGCAACAGCTTTCAGCAATTTCGCAACCGCCAAAGGCTCCAACTTCGCATCAGTCTCAACATGAACCGCACGGTCGGCACCCATCGCTAAAGCAGTACGCAATGTCTCTTCGCATTTTTTCTCGCCAAGAGAAACAGCAACAATCTCGCTTACTTTTCCGGCTTCTTTCAAACGGACAGCTTCTTCTACCGCAATTTCATCAAACGGGTTCATCGACATTTTGACATTACCAATATCCACATCGGAACCATCGGCTTTCACACGAACTTTGACGTTGTAGTCCACTACGCGCTTTACTGCGACCAGTGCTTTCATTCAATTCTCCTAAAAAGAATGCCCATCAAATCAAGCATACTGCTTTTGAATACATTCTTTATATAAAATCCAATTCGGTTTTCACCAACATGATAAAACCAAATTTGTATAAATCTTGGCAAATAGAGCGGAATTATATCATTTCTAAAGCATTTACTCAGAAAATAAATCCAACTCCCCAGCAATTATTTACTATATGCTGCAACACAATCCATCAAGGTTTGATAAACCTCGTCAACATTGGGAATTTGAGCAATACCGCCTAAATTTTTTGCATAAGCCGAAACTTGAACGCCGGTCTTGGCCGGATCTGTATCTGTATAAATTCCTACAACAGGCTTTTCCAACGCATTGGCAAGATGCAGCAATCCGGTATCTACGCCAATAATACCCTCTGCGTTTTTCAATAAAAATGCAGCCTGTAATAAATTCATTTTGTCGCAAACTAAAGCAAACGGTAAATCGCTTGCAATCTGCTCGGCACGCATTTTTTCGGTTTCATTTCCCCACGGCAGATACACATTGCATTGTTGTTCTTCATTCAACTTTTTCAATAATGCACGCCAGTGTTCTACCGGCCATAATTTACTGTCGCGACTGGTTGCATGCAAAGCAACGTAATAAGAGGATTGCAAATTTTTCAGACGGCCTGATTCAGGAACCAACAAACCAAACACCTGCGTTTCAGGCATTGTATAACCAAATACTTGAGCGAATAATTCACGGTTTCGCCAGACCGCATTTTTGCCTTTCGGCACGGCAAACGTTTTACTGTATGCAAAGGCAGCCAAACTTTCACGCGCGCTGTGTTTATCCAAGCCGTAAATAGGGGATTTTGCCATTTTGGCAAAGCATGCGCTTTTAATCAGTCCCTGGCTATCTAAAACAAAATTAAAAGATTCAGCCTGTAAATCCGTTTTCAGACGGCCTATTTCACGCCACGTTTCAGCCTGAAAAAGGTGTTTGCGCCATTGCCGCCATTTCATTACATGAACTTTTTTGACAAAAGGATGCAAGCGAGCAATATCTGCAAATCCTGCCTCACACAGCCAATGGAGCTCCACCTCAGGACATTGTCGCGCCAAATCTTCAACTGCGGGCAACGTATGAATTAAATCGCCCATACTGGATAAGCGGACAAGTAAAATCTTCATATTTTGAAAAATGTTTCACGTGAAACAACAGAATTTTAAATATAATCTATTGATTGTTAATATATTTTTTTATTTCTTCGGCGTTTTCTAAAATAATAGCCCCGGCAGAATGCATTTCCTGCCATGCTGATTCAACCGTTTCAGGAGCAATGCCGCGGCAAGCAGCCTGATTGACGATGACTTTCCAAGCCCCGCCTTTAAGCAACTGTAAAACCGTTGTCTTCACACAATAATCTGTTGCCAAACCGCCGACAATGACTGTATCTGCATTTTGACAGCGCAACCATTCGATCAAACCTGTACTGAGCTTTTCTTCAATATCGTGAAAACATGCACCGTAAGGATGTAACTCAGGATCAACGCCTTTCCAAACGCAATAATCGTATTCTTTGGCTGAAGGCAAGCCATCCAACAATTCATAGCCATATGTTCCAACCATCGCATGTGCCACCCAAGTCAAATCTGCATCGGGCAAACCCGTCGGTTTCAACATATCAACAGGATTATCCACAAGCCATTTTGCCGCAGCATGATGCGCATCTTTCGTCATCACACGTAAATCCGCCAATGCAGCTTGGGTATTGAGTTCATCCGCAATCAGATGACCTTCGGCAACAGGCAATTCTTTCAGGCACAAAGGCGTAAACGTTTTTTGTGCATCTACATCGATAGAAACAATCATGAATTAATTTAACCTATTGATTTTGTTTTATATTATTTAAATTGAGCATTTATTGCCAATGTACGGACATTTGGAATAAATGCTTTGTATTATAACAAATTACTACTGCAAAATGTGGGAAAACATCTGTGATATGATGACAGTTTGCACAGAATATTTATCCACAAATTATGTCCTATTCGATTACGCCTATTGCAACCGTTCATTCCCCCTACAAACAAAAATTCGGCATTGCCCGCCAACCCGGTTTGGTTCCTGCAGCAGAAATTTGCATTGAACTCACTCCTGAATTTACCGCAGACAGCGTTCGGGGCTTGGAAGATTTCGACTATGTGTGGATAAGTTTTATTTTCCACGGCGTATTGGATGAAGGTTGGGCGCAAATGGTGCGTCCGCCACGGCTTGGAGGCAAACAAAAAATGGGCGTATTTGCCACGCGCAGCCCGCACCGCCCCAATCATCTCGGTTTATCCCTGCTGAAACTCGAACGCATCGAAACAGGCAAATCTGTCCGCATCTATTGCAGCGGTGCAGACCTGTTGGACGGTACTCCGGTAGTGGATATCAAACCCTACATCCCGTTTGTCGAATCCAAACCTGACGCATCATCAGGCTTTGTCAGCGGCAAACCTGAAGAATTGAACGTTGTCTGGGCAGAAAGTACGCTTGCGGAACATTTATCCACAGAAGAAAAACATCTCATTGAGCAAAGCATCGCCCAAGATCCTCGCCCTGCCTATCAAGATATTCCCGAACGTATTTATGTGATGAATATTGCGGATTATGAAGTACAGTTTAGGATAGAAAACAAATGTGCCACAGTAATTAAACTATCCACAATCTGATTGCAAATTGAATCTATCTACACACAAAAGGCCGTCTGAAATGTTCAGACGGCCTTTGAATTATCCACAGACTGATTGATTCAGCCCGTTATTTTTTAGATTTTGCTGGCAAAAAATTCCAAGGTACGAACCAATTGGCAAGTGTAAGACATTTCATTGTCGTACCAAGCAACGGTTTTCACCAATTGTTTGTCGCCAACAGTCATCACACGGGTTTGAGTCGCATCGAAAAGCGAGCCGTATTCAATACCGATAACGTCGGAAGAAACGATTTGATCTTCAGTGTAGCCTAAAGCATCGTTGGCGGCAGCTTTCATGGCTGCATTGATTTCTTCTTTGGTAACAGGGCGTTCGAGAATAGAAACCAGTTCGGTCAAAGAGCCGGTAGCAACAGGAACGCGTTGGGCAGAACCATCAAGCTTGCCGTTCAATTCAGGAATGACCAAGCCGATGGCTTTCGCGGCACCGGTGCTGTTCGGTACGATATTCAAGGCAGCGGCACGGGCGCGGCGGAAGTCGCCTTTGCGGTGTGGCGCGTCAAGGGTATTTTGGTCGCCGGTATAAGCGTGGATGGTGGTCATCAGGCCCTCAACAATACCGAATTCTTTTTGCAATACCGCAGCCATAGGGGCCAAACAGTTAGTCGTACAAGAAGCGGCTGAAATAACAGTTTCGCTGCCGTCCAAAATATCTTGGTTTACGCCGTATACAACGGTTTTCACATCATTACCGCCAGGTGCAGAAATCACAACTTTACGCGCACCGGCACGGATATGGGCTTCAGCTTTGGTTTTGCTGGTAAAGAAACCGGTACATTCGAGGACAACGTCCACACCCAGCTCGCCCCAAGGCAATTCTTCAGGATTAGGATTGGCAAATACTTTGATTTCTTTGCCGTTAACAACAATCGCATCATTTTTCAATTCGGCAGAGCCTTCAAAGCGACCTTGAGTACTGTCGTATTTAAAGAGGTGCAGCAGCATATCGGCAGGAGTCAAGTCGTTAACAGCAACGACTTCGATACCTTGGGCTTTTTCAATTTGACGCAATGCCAGACGACCGATACGGCCAAAACCATTAATCGCTACTTTAATACTCATTTTGCTACTCCTATTAGATGGAATGGGAAAAATTTTTCAGTAAGGCCATTGTATCCTGAAATAAAATTACTTTCTAGGATTACAGATGATTACTTTTAAGTTGTTTGATTTAAATAAAGAAAACATGAAATTCTTGTTTGTAGGAAAATATCAGGCAAATCGGATTAGTCCTAGATTTTGATATTTTATTTCATAAAAACCGTTTTCCAATCTTAAAAGTTTCATAAGTTTATGATTTTCATAAACTTAGTTCTATTTTTCCATATTTTGCCGATTTTGTGTTGATAATTCAGTGTTTTCTTCAAATCATAATATTTTAATTTTTAAAATGATGATTTTGATGAAGAACCAAACTATCTGTGGATAACGGAATAACTTTCTTTAAAACCAATTTGATAATTACTTTTTATCTTTGAGGCCAACCTCAACTGAATGCCGGAATAAAAAAGGATAGAATCTTAGTTTCCCTATTTAGCTGTGGATAAAACTCAAATTACCCACTTCAATTTCACATACTATTGTGGATAATTTAAATATTGAATTTCAGCCCCGCAAAACATCCATATTGGCAAATACTATTAAAAATGATGGCTTGTTTTTTCCTTTTTAACGTATCATTTGCCCATCAGACTTTTTAAAAGGAAGCAATTATGCTGCAACGGACTTTAGCCAAATCAGTAAGCGTTACCGGCGTTGGCCTGCATTCGGGCGAAAGGGTCGCTCTGACTTTGCATCCTGCCGAAGAAAACAGCGGTATTTCGTTCCGCCGTACTGATTTAAGTGGGGAAATGGGCGAAGTAATCAAATTGAATCCTTATTTGATTAACGATACCCGCCTCTCTTCAACCATCGTTACCGATAAAGGCGTGCGCATCGGCACGATTGAACACATTATGTCGGCTCTGTCTGCCTACGGTATCGACAATGCCTTGATTGAATTGAACGCGCCTGAAATTCCAATTATGGACGGCTCCAGCCTGCCGTTTATTTACCTTTTACAAGATGCAGGCGTGGTGGATCAAAAAGCCCAAAAACGTTTTTTGAGAATCCTCAAACCCGTTGAAATCAAAGAAACCGGAAAATGGGTGCGCTTTACGCCTTATGACGGTTTTAAAGTCACTTTAACCATCGAATTTGACCATCCCGTATTCAACCGCAGCGCACCTACTTTCGAGATTGATTTTGCAGGAAAATCCTATATCGATGAGATTGCCCGCGCCCGTACCTTCGGCTTTATGCACGAAGTGGAAATGATGCGCGCCCACAATCTCGGACTCGGCGGCAATTTGAACAACGCCATCGTGATTGATGACATGGATGTTTTGAATCCGGAAGGTTTGCGCTATCCCGATGAGTTTGTCCGCCACAAAATCCTTGATGCGATTGGCGATTTATACATTGTCGGCCATCCGATTATCGGCGCATTTGAAGGTTACAAATCAGGCCATGCCATCAATAATGCGCTGTTGCGTGCCGTTTTGGCAGATGAAAGCACTTACGAATGGGTTGAGTTTGCCGATGACGAAGACTTGCCCACCGCTTTTCACGAGCTGCCGGCAGCTTGATAGAAAATAGATAAAGCAGTCCAATGAAAAGGCCGTCTGAACCTTTCAGACGGCCTAAATCATGTCGTTTTCCACAAGTAATTATCCACATATTCATCCTTTTTATCTTATTGAAAAATAAAAATATTAAAATTTAACGTTATTCTTATACACATCTTATCCATATATTTTTCCAAACTAAAAAGGCCGTTTGAACAACTAGGTTTCAGACGGCCTTTGCATGTAAAACCGATAAAATCAATCGCCCATGACTTTGCCTTCACGGCGTGGGTCGGCGCCACCGAGCAAACCGTCTTTGCCGATCACAATCCCTTGTACGCCGGAATTCAAATCGCGAATTTGGACTTTGTAGCCCAGTTTTTCCAAGGCTGCCGCTTTATCCGCAGCCGCTGTTTTATCCTCAATCTCATACTGGCTGCCACGATTGAGCATATTCGGCAGTGAAATTGCCGTCTGAATATCCATGCCCCAGTCGATATGCGCCACCAGCGTTTTAGCAACGAAACCGATAATGCGGCTGCCGCCCGGCGAACCGACCGCCAGATAAGGTTTTCCGTCTTTCATTACAATGGTCGGCGCCATCGAAGAACGCGGACGTTTTCCACCGACCACGCTATTTGCCACCGTTTTACCGTCTTCTCCGACAGGATTGAAGGCAAAATCGGTTAATTCGTTGTTGAGCAGATAGCCGTTTGCCATCAGCCCCGAACCGAACGCATTTTCAATCGAAGTCGTCATCGATACAACGTTTCCGTCTTTATCCACAACCACCAAATGGCTGGTGGACGGCAGCTCGACCGCCATGCCTTGCGCGTATTCCTTGCCGAACTTGCCTGCCTGAATAGTTTCCAACGCCTTATCAGCTTTGCGGATTTCTTCAGCACGCGGTTTCAAATAAGCCTGAGAAATCATGGCGCGGGTCGGAACATTCACAAACGCAGGATCGCCGACATAATAATCGCGGTCGGCAAACGCAATCCGCGACGCATCGCCTATCCAGCGCCAACTGTGGATATTTTCCGCACCCAACGCCTTCATATCCTGATTCTGCAATACGCCCAAAATCTCGCCCAAAGCGATGGCACCGGAACTTGGCGCGCCCATGCCGCAGACTTCATATTCACGATACGGCGCACAAACCGGCTTACGCTCGATAACTTGATAGTTTTTCAAATCCGCCATACTGATTTTGCCGGGATTATCTACAGCACCGGTAACGGCACGGACAATATTCTGCGCCTGCATTCCCTGATAAAACGGCGCACTGCCTTTTTCCGCCAACAGGCGTACGGAACGCGCAAATTCAGGGTTTTTCAAAACCGTTCCCGCAGCCAAAGGCTTGCCGTCAGGCAGGAAATAAGCGGCGGTTTGCGGATAACGTTGCAAGGGTTCCAAATTTTGCTCGATGGATTTCGCCATACGCGGTGAAACGGTAAAACCTTGTTCAGCCAAAGTAATCGGTTTCTCAAACAAACTTGCCCACGGCAATTTGCCGTAACGCTTATGAACATCTTCCAGCAGCTTCGGAATCCCCGGCACACCGACCGAACGGCCGCCGACCACCGCTTTCATAAAGCCCATCGGTTTGCCGTTTTCATCCAAGAAAAGTTCCGGTGTTGCCGCTTTCGGCGCTGTTTCACGGGCATCAAACGTCGTCAGCTTTTTCGCCTTATTGTCCCAATACACTAAAAACGCGCCACCGCCCAATCCGGAAGACTGCGGCTCAACCAGTCCCAAAGTTGTCTGCATGGCAATCATCGCATCTATCGCGCTGCCGCCGCGCTTCAAAATTTCATAACCGGCTTCAGTTGCCAGCGGATTGGCAGACGCCGCCATATAATGCTTGGCACGGATTAACTTCTGCTCCGTCAGCCCTGTTCCTTGCTCCGGCGCATGGTTATCCACAGATACGGAGGGCAGGGCAACTTGAGGCTTTTGAACCGGCCGTTGCGCACAAGCGGCCAAAATAAAAACGGATAACAGGTTAATACTAAAGGAAAACTTCATATGTACACCCTTATTGAAATATTTTCAGACGGCCTTTTCCCGGCTTAAATAAAAGGAAATATGAAAATAGCTTGAAATAAAAAACCATTTGACTATTTCTCTAGTCAATCAGTTCCAATTGGAGAAGTATAAAACAAGCTAAGATTGTGCACAGGCAAAAAATTACCCACAGAATGAAGCAGAAGGAAAAATTTATCCACATCTGCAAACAAGGCTGACCATACTTTATCCTCATCAAAAAATATTAGCTAAGTATTTGAAAAAATTTTGTAATCAAAGTTATCAACAAGCTGTGTCTGCACTCAATATCATTTTCTATTTATTATTTAAAATCTTATTTATAGTTTGTTTTCCCAAAGGTCGTCTGAAACGTAAAGGCATCTTTTCAAAAAATTTAAAAGTTAAGGATTGTTAAAAAGTTGTAAATCAGCTAGAGTTACGTTTGATAAATTTAATCAATAACGGAGTTTCACCAAATGAAAGGCGACATTGGCGTAATCGGCCTTGCCGTAATGGGGCAAAACCTGATTCTCAACATGAACGACAACGGCTTTAAAGTTGTTGCATACAACCGGACGACTAGCAAAGTAGATGATTTTTTAAACGGCGCAGCCAAAAATACCAATATTATCGGCGCATATTCACTGCAAGATCTGGTTGATAAATTAGAGAAACCACGCAAAATCATGATGATGGTACGCGCTGGTTCTGTTGTTGACGATTTTATCGAGCAACTCGTTCCGCTTTTGGACGAAGGCGACATCATTATTGACGGCGGCAATGCCAACTATCCTGATTCCACCCGCCGTACACACGAGCTAGCGGCAAAAGGCATCCGCTTTATCGGTGCCGGCGTATCCGGTGGCGAAGAAGGCGCGCGTCACGGCCCTTCTATCATGCCTGGTGGCGACGAAGCCGCATGGCCTGCCGTTAAGCCGATTTTCCAAGCCATCTCCGCCAAAACGCCTCAAGGCGAGCCTTGCTGCGACTGGGTCGGCCGTGATGGTGCGGGCCACTTCGTCAAAATGGTGCACAACGGTATCGAATACGGCGATATGCAGCTGATTTGTGAAGCGTACCAATTCATGAAAGACGGTTTGGGCCTGTCTTATGAAGAAATGCACCAAATCTTCAACGAGTGGAACAAAACCGAACTGGATTCTTATTTGGTTGAAATTACCGCCGCGATTTTGGGTTACAGAGATGAAAACGGCGAACCTTTGGTCGAAAAAATCCTTGATACCGCAGGTCAAAAAGGCACAGGCAAATGGACCGGCATCAATGCTCTCGATTTGGGTATCCCGTTGACCCTGATTTCCGAAGCCGTATTTGCACGTTGCGTGTCTGCATTTAAAGACCAACGCGCCCAAGCAAACAGCCTATTTGGCAAAACCATTACCCCGATTGAAGGCGACAAAGCCGCATGGGTGGATGCTTTGCGCCAAGCCCTGTTGGCATCCAAAATCATTTCTTATGCACAAGGCTTTATGCTGATCCGCGAAGCCAGTGAAAATAACGATTGGGCATTGAATTACGGCAATACTGCCCTCTTGTGGCGCGAAGGCTGTATCATCCGCAGCGCGTTCTTGGGCAACATCCGCGACGCATACGAAGCCAATCCTGATTTGGTCTTCTTGGGTTCCGATCCTTATTTCAAAGGCGTGTTGGAAACCTGTCTGCCTGCATGGCGTAAAGTGGTGGCCAAAGCGATTGAGTGCGGTATTCCGATGCCTTGCATGGCTTCCGCCATTACCTTCCTTGACGGCTACACTTCCGAGCGTCTGCCGGCAAACCTGCTGCAAGCACAACGCGACTACTTCGGCGCGCACACTTACGAGCGTACCGACAAACCGCGCGGCGAGTTCTTCCATACCAACTGGACAGGCAAGGGCGGCGATACTGCTTCAACCACATACGATATCTAATTTGCCTGAGCAAACAAAAGGCCGTCTGATTATTTCAGACGGCCTTTTTATAGTGTTATCCACAATGAAGAATGAAACGATTTAAAGCATGTGATAGATAACTTTATGAAATAAATAAGGATTAATAAAGGCCGTCTGAATATTTCAGACGGCCTTTAAAATTGTTCACAACCTTATCAACAGGTTTTCCATAGATTAAACCAGATTTTGCGGATTGCCGGCCACGAAGCGGTTGATGTTGTCCAAAAGGATGTCAAACAGGCGGTTGGCGGCCTCTTGGCTTGCCCATGCAATGTGTGGCGTGACGATGAGGTTGGGCAGTCGGGCTCTCAGCAGAGGGTTGCCGTCGCGTGGTGGCTCTTGTGTCAACACGTCAAAACCTGCACCGCCTATTTGGCCGTATTTCAACGCCGCAACCAAAGCGGCTTCATCAACCAAACCGCCGCGCCCGCAGTTGATGAGGATGGCGCCGGGTTTCATTTGCTGCAATTCGGCTTCGCCTATCATGTTGGCCGTTTGCGGCGTGAGCGGGCAATTAAGCGACATGACATCGGCGGAGCGGATGGCTTCATCAAAGGAAACATAGCCGTCGCGGACGCTTTGGGCATTTTTATGTTCGGCGAACACGACATTCATTTTGAAAGCCTGAGCATAAGTTGCCAGCGTTTTACCGATATTGCCGCGACCGAAAATCGCCAGTGTTTTACCGTTTAAATCGCGCATCGGTGCACCGAGGTGGCAGAAAAACGGCGAGTTTTCCCACAAACCTGCCGCAACGTCGCGCTGGTAGGCAGGCAGGTTGCGCATCAGGGTAATCATCATCATAAACGCGTGTTCCGCCACGGATTCATTGCCGTAAGCGCGGATATTGCACACTGCCGTGCCGTTTTGTTTGGCAGCCTCAACGTCCACATTGTTGACGCCTGTCGCGGTAACGGCAACCAGCTTGAGTTGTGGATTTTCGGCAAATGCTTGGGCGGAAATCACGACTTTATTGGTAATCACAATGTCTGCGCCGCGGATGCGCTCCAGCGTTTCGTGCGCTTCGGTTGTGCCGTAGCTGCTCAATGTATGTGGAAAATCGAAATCAAACGGGCGGTTGACGAGGGTATCGCGGTCGAGGACGACAATATGGAGTGGGTTCATAAAATTCCTATCAGAAATAAAATATCAATTTATAAAATCTAAATCAGAATAAAGGATTTAAAATATACGCGTTAGTTGATAATAATTATTATATAGCGATTCAAACATCAATGTATTAGGAAAACAGCATGAGACCTTTGCAAAATTCCTTTCCTTCCAACAGCCGAAACCCCAAACACAGGTTTTCGGCTGTTTTTGTTTCAAATATCCACTGATTCTACCCTAATCCCCCTTGGATGCCTGATTATCAGGTATCCGGGGAGGATTAAGGGGGTATTTAGGTAGAATTAGGAGTGATTTGTGGCGAAAACAGCCGAAAACCTGTGTTTGGGTTTCGACTGTCAGCGAAAAGGTGAAGAGAGGTACTTTGCAAAGGTCTCAACCTGAATATGTCAACCAAATCAGCGACAAGCTCGGAGAATTTTTTGGTCGGACGTTGACATAGGAGTTTCAATTCTTATAATTCAGCAATAGATACTGATAAGATGAAAATCTTGGGGAATATATCATTAAAATTAATTTATTAAGGAGATAATTAATGAATATTACATTAGGTCGAAATCATCAAATCAATTGTGATGAAAAGGACCTTTACAAGTTTATCGGCTATTTGGCAAATCATCCTAATGATGTAAATTTGGTTTTTGAAAAAAATAGTGTGCAAGGTGCTTGGGGTGATGAGGGACGTATACAGTTTTTCTCAAGTAAAGCACAAAATATTTTTGTGCCACTAGGATTTAAATTTACGGCAGGCGTAGGTAATATTGCATATAGGCTAAATTGTAATGAGCTTTTTGAAATGCTATCTCAGTTAGGTTTTGTTTCTGGTGGAAAACAAAATCTTTCAACAATAAAAGCAAATATTCCGTCTCAATTTCATGCAGAATTTGATGCTGGTGCGAATATGTAAATTCTAATTTAAAACACGAATCTGCTTCATGAGATTCGTGTTTTTTATTTTTAAAATATTTATTTAAAAATCAAACATTAAAATACGATGCTTCAATGTTTCGTAACTCATAGAAACATCAAACTGATCTGTATTAAATCCTGTATTGAGTACATGAATAAATTCATGGTAATCGTAATTGCCTGTATTAGCACGGTTATCTTGCTCAATACTGTCCAATTTCGCCATCAGGCAAATACGCTGGTAATGTTTGTCAATAACGGCGGTTTTATTGCTTAGGTGAGCCAAATTGAAATGCTGGTTTGGTGTCAGGCAAATCAGATTTTCAGGCAGCGATGCTAAATCAGGAAATTCGCTTGCCATAAAAATATGATGTGCCTGATTGGCTTCTGTGGGATCAAAACGTTGAACTTCGCTGGTTTTGTGTAGCGTTTTGACAAATTTTTTGGCTTTATTAACTAAATAATTCAAATTTGCGGCATTTGCACTATCGGCAAATAGAGCTTGAGCTTCTTTGCGAGTGAGCGATTTTTCTTTGCCTTTATCTCGCCAGTTTAGGCGATTGTAATAAAGCTCGTCTAATGTAATGGGGGTATTGGAAATACTCCCTTTTCTTGTGCCAAAAGTATTATGTTTATAAGCCAATGGATTAATGATTTTGGTAAAAATACGGCGAACTTCTACTTCGGTATTTTTGGGTGTGTTTTGGATAACAAGATCGGTAAACGCCGTTTTCATACTTTCAAACGTATTTTTATTAGGCTGGGCAAAAAAATCGGCAAATTTTGGATAAATACCACTGTCTTTTAATAATTTTTCACTAAATGCTTGGATGAAATTTAGGGCATTTCTTTCACGATTGGCAATATATTGCAGGATTTTATTATTCTGTACGCCGTACCGATAGTATCTAGAAAACTTTTCTTCGCTTAATACGCCACAATAGCTCAGCATTTTAATCGGTTGTGAAAAAAATTTATTGTATTCGCTACCGGCATTTTCAATGGATGGTTTTTTAAATACGGCGGTGGCGATATATTCGGCATAATCTGAATAACGAATATCGTTAATGCTAAATATTTCTCCAATCTTTTCAACATATTCGCTGATACATTCTGCTACGGCACATAATACATCCGGGGTTACTTTTTGATCGGTAAATGTGCCGAGTTTATGTGTTCTGATATCTAAATTTAAGTTAGAAAAATAATTTTCCATATTCATTTTTTACTCCTCTAATCTTTTAGCAATCCGAAAAAAAACACGGAATGATTGTCTATATTCATTGAACGAGAACCATAATTACGGGCAACACGGTAAAACTGCTCAAATTCGGGAGTTGCATAGTATGCGAGATCTCGTTGGGTTAGGATTTTTCCGTGTTTTTTCATTGTCAGTAGGGCAACCGAGCCATCAGCAATACTGTTTTCAGGCAAAAATGCTGCCCGAGGTTTGTAAGTCAGATTGGGAATCATCACGACATTTTTACGGTTAATAAATTTGCCGACAGAAAAAGGGGCAACTGAATCCACATAACTATCATAGCCCTCAATATCAATAATCTCGTTGTTACCGATATTACGGGATTTTAAAACCCGAACATTGCCACTATTCTGTGTATGCGATTTGGTAATTTGGCGATCTCGGAATGATTGAAATACATTAAATTCCAATTTTTGTGCAATTTGATCAAATTCACTATTACGATAAATCAACCAATAAGGGAAATTATCAGAAAAAAAATAGTTTTTACAGTTTTGTATCAACGTTTCTTGGATATGGCTTTCTATCGTAATATGTTGATTGTCTTTGTCGGTTTGATCGGCAATAAAGGCAATCGTCTCTATTTTTACGCCTTTAAATGCTTTCTCGCCGTAATCAATAATGCGGTTGATATTGGCTGTGATAAGTTGTTGTCGGGTTATTTGAAACTCGGGGGCGTTAATCACACTTTTGGGAACAACCAAAGCCACGGTTTTACTGAGCGTCAGAGCCTTATCAATAAAAAATGAAAAAATATTTTGCGTATCTTTATTGGTAGCATTTTTACGGTATAGTGCCAAATTTTTATCACTTGCCTTAACTTTGCCGTATGGTGGATTGCCGATGACTAGATCATAGTTTTCAGGCAGCGTTGCGGTTAAAAAATCCTGATGAATAATATTGAACTCAAATTTACTGCCTAAATTTAATTTTTTCAGCAGCAATGACAGGAGATTTAAACTGTTTGAGTCAATATCCACCAAATCAAAAATAACTTTTTCTTTGTCTGCATATTTTTTTGCCAGTAGTGGAATGAAATTACCAATGCCGACAGAGGGTTCTAAAATCCGTAAGTTTTTTTTCTTTTTGAAATCAGGAAGAGCATTAACCAGTCCGAAAGCAATATCAATACGGGTAAAATAAGCAGCCGTTTCGCTACGGGCAGCATTAGCGTATTCAGCAATTTGCAAAAGCCGACTGAATGGATATGCGTCAAAATGTTGCTCAATAAATCGGTAGAGATTATCGGCAAGGGATAAATTTTCTCGTTTGATTAAATTTTGAATTTCCGTCATTGACAGTTCGGACTGTTGCAAGGCTGCCTGAATGTTTTGTGCGACATTGGCCAAAACAGCGGTTGGCACAGATTCACCGATACAATGGCGGATATTCAGCTCTTCTTTTTTCAAAAAGGTTTTTTTCTCATCAAATGACAGTGCATTAAGCTGTTTTTCATCTTGTGCCGTCCATTTAAATGATGGCGGAATTGACATCATACGCATGAGTTCACGTACGGAAAATACACGGTTTTCAGTGGGGTGGATGGTGTTTTGGCTGGCTAAAATGTCATTACGGGTATGGATGCACGGACCCTCACGATCTAAAAACCAACGGGCGTATTTGTCTCCATTTTTGTTTTGATTGTAGATAATTTCACCATTTTTAATTTGATGGGGAATGCGTGCAGGATCAGTATTTTGGAAAGCTGACTCGCCTTCTTTAAGCTGTGCAATCCACGGCAACATACGGCGATCAAATTCGCGATAGCTATGGTAAATATCATCATCGCTAATTTCGCCCATTTGCATTAAAGGCGGCAGGTCAGCCAGCAATGTACGCAAGGTTTTTGGCGGTGTTTGCTTGGGGAAAATATCGTACGGCGTAATGTGATGAATATCTTTTCGCACGCCAATCACCAGCGTTCTGGTACGACTGGAATTTGCACCATAATCTTTAAAATTTAGTACGTTGGATAGAATGTTGTAATGTCCGCCCAAATTTGACCAAATGGCTTCCTCAATCGGCTTTTCTTGATGATCGGTATCGGTGCAGGGTGTATTTAAAAAGGCTTTGACGTTTTCAAAAATAAAAAATTTGGGCTGAACTTCCCGAACGATTTTGATTGATTCCACGACCAAAGAATTTCTTGCCATTTCATTATTTTTTTTATGGTTGGCAACCGACATTCCTTGGCAAGGTGGTGTGGCAATCACAACATCAATTTCAGTATTCCAGCGTCGAATTTCGGCAAACAGTTTGGCTTGGGTTTCAGGCAGGGTAATATCGCCAGCAATATAACCTGAATCAAAGCGGCATTTTTGATTATATTTTTGGATTTTTAGGCGTTTTTCTAAAAGTTCGTTGGTTGCTACGCATTCAAAACCATTGGTTTTAAAACCATAGCAACCAACGCCTGCACTGCTAAATAAACTGATGTAGGTGGGTTTTTTGTTCATATTTATGATGAGTTGAAACAACTGCTCTGCAAAAAATGCGTGTATTTTATCATAGAAGGCAAGGTAAAACACGCCATGCAATGATTTACTATATTGATTTTTCATCAAAAAAGTGCTGTTTGAACGGATATACAGCGGTGTTTTTTGCAATGCGTTTCAAACTTGAGGTACGTTTTTAATAGAAACACCGTCTGAACGCCAACCTGAGACCTTTGCAAAATCCCCTAAATCCCCACCAAGACATTTAGGGGATTTCTCATGACCACTTTCTTCCAACAAACCGCCCAAGCCATGATTGCCAAACACATCGACCGCTTCCCACTATTGAAGCTGGATCAAGTGATTGATTGGCAGCTGATCGAACAGTACCTGAATCGTCAAAGAACCCGTTACCTTAGAGGCCATCGCAGCCGTCCCGCCTATCCTGTCGCCGGTATTCCCTAAGCGGTACGGCAACCTAAAACAAATGCCGTCTGAACTTCCGTTTCAGACGGCATTGTGTCCGAATGACTCAATATCTTCCGCTTTTTTCACTTTCAATAATCAGATATGCCCAAATCACCGCCACCCAAGCCGACACCGTTCCCATCGCCAGCAAAAAATGCTGCCAATCCGTCATTGGCGGCACAGGGCAACGGCTGCATTCGATTTCCGCACCGCCCAACAACCGGTACAGCAGCATATCCGCAATCCAAAGCAACAACGGGTATTTCAAACGCTGCAACCAAAAAACCAACCACGTCCACACGGTTTACCTTCCCCTATTCCGACAACGATATTGTACCGCTTCCGTGCAATGTTAAAATAAGCCCACTTCTACCGCCGTACAAAACACCATGCTCACCGATTTAGAAAAAAACGCCATCCGCGACCATTACCAAAACATCGGCAAAAACCTGCCCGGTTTCCGTCCGCGCGCTTCGCAGCGGGAAATGATTGCGGCGATTGCCAACGCTTTTTCGCGGACGTTGACGCGTGAAGAAGGCGAAGAAGCGCCCAAACGCGAGGGCGAGAGCATTGCCGTGATCGAAGGGCCGACCGGCGTGGGTAAATCATTGGCCTACCTTTTGGCCGGCGGCATTATGGCGCAAACACGCGGCAAACGGTTGATTGTCAGCAGCGCGACGGTGGCCTTGCAGGAGCAGTTGGTTGACCGCGATTTGCCGTTTCTGGTCGAAAAAAGCGGTTTGGAGCTGACCTTTGCGCTTGCCAAAGGGCGCGGCCGTTATCTTTGCCCTTACAAACTCTATCAACTGACGCAAAACAACGCCCAGCAAAACCTGCTTGGTTTTGAAGCGACGGAAGTGTTGTGGGACAGCAAACCCAAGCCGGAAGAATTGAACCTGCTGCGCAACATTGCCGATGAATTTTCTGCCCGCCGTTTTAATGGTGACCGCGACGCTTGGCCGGAAAAAATCGATGACGCGATTTGGCTCAAAGTTACCAACGACCGCCACGGCTGCCTGAAATCCGCCTGTCCCAACCGTGCGGAATGTCCGTTTTACCTGGCGCGCGATGTCTTGGAAACCGTCGATGTCGTCGTTGCCAACCATGATCTTCTGCTTGCCGACATCAGCATGGGGGGCGGCGTGATTCTGCCTGCGCCCGAAAACAGTTTCTATTGCATAGACGAAGCGCACCACCTGCCCAAAAAAGCCCTCAGCCGTTTTGCCGCCGAACATTCATGGAATATTGCCGTTTGGATGCTGGAAAAATTGCCGCAGCTTACCGGCAAAATTGCCGCGCTTACCGATAAAGCCGAACTTGCCAACCTCGCCGACGAAGCTGCTACATCTTTGCTCGACAGCCTGCATGAATGGCAGTTCCATTTGGCGGAAGAGCCGTCTTTAAGTTTGGGGTCGTCTGAAAACGATAGGCGGAAACACAACGAACCGACTTGGCTGTGGGAAGACGGCAAAATTCCCGAAGGCCTGGAAACCACAGTTTCCAATACGGCCATTGCTGCACGCAGCCTGCTCAAGCACGTTGTCGGCTTGAACGATGCGCTTTCTGCCGCGCGCCGCGAAAAAGAGCAGGACGGCGCGCTCCTCGACCGCCTGACCAGCGAGTTCGGCCTTTTTATTGCCCGTATCGAACAAATCAGTGCGGTTTGGGATTTACTCTCCACCGTTCCCATTGAAGGCGAAGAGCCGTTGGCGAAATGGATAACCCGCCGTGCCGACGACAAAAACGACTACATTTTCAACGCCAGCCCCATCAGCAGCGCATCCCACCTTGCCAACAGCCTGTGGCGGCGCGCGGCGGGCGCGGTGTTGACTTCGGCCACCCTGCAATCGCTCGGCAGCTTCAACCTGATTTTGCGCCAAACCGGCCTATTATGGCTGCCCGAAACCACCACACTTGCTTTGGAAAGCCCGTTTAATTTCGATACGCAAGGCGAGCTGTATATTCCGCCGGTTCATGCCAGCCCCAAAGACCCTGATGCGCATACGGCCGCCATTGTCGAATGGTTGCCGAAGCTGGTTTCGCCGGTTGAAGCCATCGGCACGCTGGTGTTGTTTTCCTCGCGCAAGCAAATGCAGGATGTCGCCTTACGACTGCCTGACGAATATTTGCCGCTTCTGCTTGTGCAGGGCGAGTTGCCCAAGGCCGTTCTTTTACAAAGGCACCATCAAGCCATTGCCGAAGGCAAAGCCAGCATTATTTTCGGCCTCGACAGTTTTGCCGAAGGCCTCGACCTGCCCGGCACGGCCTGCGTGCAAGTCATTATTGCCAAGCTACCGTTTGCCATGCCAGACAATCCCATCGAGAAAACCCAAAACCGTTGGATTGAACAACGCGGCGGCAATCCTTTTATCGAAATTACGGTGCCTGAAGCCAGCATCAAATTAATCCAAGCCGTCGGCCGCCTTATCCGTACCGAACAGGATTACGGCCGCGTCACCATCCTCGACAACCGCGTCAAAACGCAACGCTACGGCCAGCAATTATTGGCCTGTTTACCGCCGTTTAAACGGATAGGGTAGTTGTGGATAATTAAAAAAGGCCGTCTGAAACCAAATGTTCAGACGGCCTTTTATTTATTTCAAGCTATAAATCCAATTTCATGACGGATACGGTTTCCCCGTTGTGCCAAGTCTGCATGATTTCTTTCCAGCCGAACTTTTCATACACGGCCTGCACATCCGGTGTATAGAGAAACAGATGCGGCAAACCCAGTTCGCGTGCTTTATCCAGACAAAACGAAACCAGCTGCCTGCCCACGCCCAAACCGCGAAATTGCGGCAAAACGAACACATCGCCCAACCAATATTCGTATTCAGGAAAACACGCCATATCAAACCGCTTCAATGCCGCCGAACCCATCAGCCGCCCTTCCTTATCCACAGCCGCAAACGCCAGCGGCAAGTTATCCCCATCGAGGCACTGCGCATAGTACGCACGGATTTTATCCAGAGACGACCATGGCGCAAAATCGTGCCATTCCTCAAACAGTGCGAGGGCTAAAGGCTCAACAAATTCAGGCTTCAGACGGCATATGTTCATATTGGCTCCTCTTGTTGTACCGCATAGGGATAGTTTTTACAGTATAGGCCGTCTGAAAGGTTAACACATCTTAAAAAATCAGCGTAAAACACGATAAACCCGCCGCCAGCCCCATTCAAATCACTTATAATTCTGCCCGTACCGCACACAAACAAAAGAAGAACATCATGGCCAAGAAATTTCCCATTTTTCCGAAAAATCCCGAGCGTATCTGCTGGGGTTGCGACAAATACTGCAAAGAAGACGATTTGCAATGCGGCAACGGTTGCGAGCGCATCCAACATCCTATCGAGTTGGACGGCCGCGACTGGTATAAAAAAGGCGACTGGAGCAATTTGTTGAGCGAAGAGCAGCAAATCGAACTTGGACTGAAGGAAGCGCCCAAGCCGGCCAAACCGCATATCAAGTTGCCTTTGAAAAACAAAACGGCTTAAACAGCATGCCGTAAACAAACGAGATAAAAAAAGGCCGTCTGAAACCTGAAAAACAGGGTTTCAGACGGCCTTTGCGTTGTCGGATTATACCTTCACATAATGCACAAACGCGTATTCGATGCCTTTGGCGGAAACATGGTTTTCCCGAGAGGCTTCTTGCCATATTTCTGTGGAAAACTCAGGAAAAAACGCATCGCCGTCCACATCCAAACCGACTTCGGTCAAACGCAAATCCGTGGCAATCGGCAGGGCTTGTGCATAAATTTGCGCGCCGCCCATGATGATGACTTCTTCAACCCCCTGACACAAAGCCAGCGCATCTTCCAAAGAGGCCGCCGTTTGCGCACCTTCGGCCTGATAATCTTGGCGGGTGATGACGATATTTTGACGGCCGGGCAGCGGTTTGCGCGGCAGCGATTCCCATGTTTTGCGGCCCATAATGACGGGTTTGCCGGTGGTGTAGGATTTGAAAAAGGCAAAATCTTCGGGCAAATGCCAAGGCATGGTGTTGTTGATACCGATACAGCGGCGGGCGGCATAGGCGGCGATAAGGGTAATTTTCGGCATAATGAAATCCGTTTGCAAAATAAAATGATTATAGCGGAAGGGAGGCTGGATGGACTGAATGCCCGATATTTTAAAAATGTTTCAATATTTATAAAATCAATATCCAAAATGCTTAATTTTGACAAAAATCATTTATTGTTCATTTTTTTAGGTATATGATAAATATCATATCAAATAAAAAGGAAAGGAAAAAATGATGAGAACCCTCCGCATTTCTACTTTGACAGCTTCCCTGTCTTTGATGTTGGCTGCCTGCGGCGGCGCAACAAGCGGTTTGTCGAATGCCGTGACCGAGCCGTTCAATCCGCATCCGAAAGGCGTGCTGTCCGTTGAGTTGAACGAGTCCGTCCCTGAAAACGGTACGTTGGAGCTGACTGCCAACGGTAAAACGCAAACCCTGCAAAAAGGCGGCAAACTCGATACCGGCTTTTTGAAAACCGATAAAGTATCTTCTTACGACTACGCCCAAAAAATCAAGGTAAACGGCCAAGTCATCACTTTGGAAACGGGCGACTTCCAAGTGTATAAACAAAATTATTCCACTGTTGCCGCGCGTTACGCCAAACAAAAAGCCGATGACACAGGCAAGCTGCAAAACCTCGATACATACACATTTACCGTCGGCGAAGTCCAAGGCGATGAAACCGCTTACCGCAATTTGCCCAAACAAGGCAGCTATCAGTATTCGGGGATCGCGTTTAACGGCGACGACCGCAGCGGCCGTCTGAAATACACCGTCGATTTCGATAAAAAACAAGGTTACGGCAAAATCAGCAGCATGGCTTCCCACAATAATGCCGACCTGCTTGCCGCAGGCATTGCCAATAACAATGGCAAAGCCGCCATCAGCGGTAAAACCAGTTTGAACGGTGTCGAAAACGGCCGTTACGATTTGAAACTCTTCGGCCCGCAGGCTGAAGAAATTGCCGGTAAGGCGCAAATTAAAGTTGGCGACTCCACCAAAGAAATTGGTTTGGCCGGTAAGAAAGAATAGGAAAAAGGCCGTCTGAAGGGTTCAGACGGCCTTTTTATGACAAAAAAAGCAACGGCTCAAACCGTTGCTTTTTTCATGCCAACCTAAATTACAGGCTGCCCAAGATAATGCGCAATACGCGGCGCAACGGCTCGGCCGCACCCCACAAGAGTTGGTCGCCAACGGTGAACGCGCTGATGTATTCGCCGCCCATCTCCAGTTTACGGATACGGCCGACAGGAACAGACAGCGTACCGGTAACTTTGGCAGGAGTCAGCTCGTGGATGCTGGCTTCTTTTTCGTTAGGGATGACTTTCACCCAGTCGTTCGCGCCTGCCAAAATCGCTTCGATTTCGGAAACAGGCAGGTCTTTTTTCAGCTTCAGGGTGATGGCTTGGCTGTGGCAGCGCATAGAGCCGATGCGGACGCACAAGCCGTCGATTACGGTCGGATTGTCGCTGCGGCCGAGGATTTTGTTGGTTTCTACGCCGCCCTTCCATTCTTCTTTGGACTGGCCGTTGCCCAGATCCACGTCAATCCACGGAATCAGGCTGCCGGCGAGCGGTACGCCGAAGTTGGCTTTCGGATAGTCTTCGCTGCGCAGGAAATCGGACACTTTGCGGTCGATGTCGAGAATCGCGCTGGAAGGATCGGCAAGCTCGTCTGCCACTTTGGCGTGAATCGCGCCCATGCCACTGATGAGTTCGCGCATGTTTTTCGCACCTGCGCCGGAAGCGGCTTGATAGGTCATGCTGGTTGCCCATTCGACCAGATCGTTTTGGAACAAACCGCCCAAAGCCATCAACATCAGGGAAACAGTACAGTTGCCGCCGATGTAGTTTTTCACGCCGTTTTTGAGGCCGTTGTCGATGACGTTGCGGTTGACAGGGTCGAGGACGATAATCGCGTCGTCTTTCATGCGCAGGGAAGAAGCCGCGTCAACCCAGTAGCCGTTCCAGCCGCTGTCGCGCAGGGGTTGGAAGACGGATTTGGTGTAATCGCCACCCTGACAGGTAACGATGATGTCCATTTTTGCCAATTCGGCAACATCGTTGGCATCCAACAATGTTTTGGCTGCCTGACCGAAATCAGGGGCAGCGCCGCCGACGTTGGAAGTGGTAAAGAAAAACGCTTCGGGAATGTGGGCGAAGTCGTTTTCTTCTTTCATACGCTGCATCAAAACAGAGCCGACCATACCGCGCCAGCCGACAAAACCTACTTTCATGTGTTACTCCTTACAAAGAAAATCCGGATAAGTTTATAGTGCATTAACAAAAATCGGAACGGCATCGCCTGCCGCTTTGTTCAGACTTTTGTTAACCCACTATAACAAAGGGGAAAACGAGTGTTTTAACGCCGTCTGCGGAAAATGTAAAGGTTTTTATCAAAAATTTTTAGAATGATGGGAAAATAGGTTAAGATAACAATGAAACTACATTTCATTAATTGCACAGAGGAAGATTAAATGAGCGAAATCAATTTGTCGGATTTGCCTAAAACAGAAATAGTAGATGTCCATATTGCTTCGCCGGGGGCGAGGGTTGCGGCATATTTGTTGAATAATCTGTTTACTTTTTTGATATGGGTACCATTCATTGTGATGGTAGTTTTCACTTTTGATGAAAGCAAAGAATTAGTTTCGGAGTCTTCTCTTTCTAATACCCCTGACTATGCAGTCATAACATTTTTTATTTCTTTGGCTGTCTATTTGGTTTTTGGTATCTTCCAACTGTATTACATGAGCCGAGACGGTCAGTCTTTAGGTAAAAAAATTATGGGCATACGGGTGTTAAAAAGTGACGGTAGCAATCCGGGTTTTGGTGGTACGGTTTTGATACGCGAAGTGGCTTGGTCATTCATTGTCGGTATTATAGTCATTGCGGTAATGTTGGCAGTAAATGAAACAGGTGGAGATTTGGTTTCTCTGCTTATGACTTTCATCAACTTCATCATGCTCTTCTCCGTCAAACGCAACCGTCGCACGCTCTACGATATGCTGGCCGATACGGTTGTCGTCAAATTGCCGCCGCGCCGATAAATCGCTTTTTTGTGTTAAAATCAGCACTTTCCAACATAGGCCGTCTGAAAAATAGCTTTCAGACGGCCTTTCGACACGCTATTGATTCCATGAAAAAACATCTGTACCGCATTACGCTCGTCAGTATTGCCGCAGCCATTCTTGCCGCCTGCCCGAGCAAAAGCATTAAAAATCTTCCCGAAACCGACACCAGCGTTATCAAAGGTCCTGACCGCCCCACCGGTACGCCTGATCCCATCGGTACGACTGTAAGCGGGGGAGGAGCAAACTACACCGTTGTTTCCTACAACGAACTGCCGCACTGGAGCACCCAACACTTCGCCAAAAGCCTGCAATCTTTCCGCTTAGGCTGTGAAAAACTTAAAAACCGCCAAGGCTGGCAGGACGTTTGTATCCAAGCCATGCAAACGCCGGCGCACCATTTCCAAGCCAAACACTTTTTCGAGCGCTATTTCACCGCATGGCGCGTTGACAATGGCGGCAATCCTGCCGGCACCATTACCGGTTATTACGAACCGGTCCTGCACGGCGACGACAAATCCACGAGCCAATCCCGTTTCCCTATTTACGGCATTCCGAACGATTTTGTTTCCGTTCCATTGGCTGCAAACTTGAGGGGCAGCAAAGCCACCGTCCGCATCCGCCAAACCGGCCCAAACAGCGGCGTCATCGACAACAGCGGCACATATACGGCCGACTTGTCCAGATTCCCGATTACAGCACGCAGCACTGCGCTGAAAGGCCGTTTTGAAGGCAGCCGTTTCGTTCCTTACTACACCCGCAACCAAATCAACGGCGGCGCGCTCAACGGTAAAGCCCCCATCCTCGGTTACGCAGAAGACCCCGTCGAACTCTTCTTCATGCACATCCAAGGTTCAGGTCGTCTGAAAACCCCGTCCGGCAAATACATCCGCGTCGGATTCGCCGACAAAAACGAACACCCCTACGTCTCCATTGGACGCTACATGGCAGACAAAGGCTACCTCCCCCTCGCACAAACCAGCATGCAGGGCATCAAAGCCTACATGAAACAAAACCCCGGCCGCCTCGCCGAAGTTTTGGGACAAAATCCCAGCTACATCTTCTTCCGCGAACTGACCGGCAGCAGTGATTCCGGCCCGGTGGGTGCATTGGGTACGCCGTTGATGGGCGAATACGCCGGTGCCATCGACCGTCACTACATCACGCTTGGCGCACCATTATTTGTCGCCACTGCCCACCCGACCACCAAAAAAGCCCTCAACCGCCTGATTATGGCGCAAGACACCGGCAGCGCGATTAAAGGCGCGGTCCGTGTGGATTATTTCTGGGGCTATGGCGACGAAGCAGGCGAAGTGGCCGGCAAAATGAAAACCACCGGCTATGTATGGCAGCTTCTGCCTAACGGCATGAAACCGGAATACCGTCCATAAACAGCGGTTTAAAAAAAGGCCGTCTGAAACCAAGATTGAGGTTTCAGACGGCCTTTTTATTTCTATAAAAATGCGGCAGGTTTTTAAAACCTGCCGCGGTATGGGGACATACAGCTCGGACGGTAAGCCGGGTTCTGTCGCGGACAGTCATTCCTCTAGGCACATCATTGCTGGTGTGCTCAAGCAACCTACCCGAACGCTCGGCGAGCAGCGTCATCGCGTTCTGTTTGGTCTTGCTCCGAATGGGGTTTAGCCTGCTGCGCTTTGTTACCAAATGCACGGTGCGCTCTTACCGCACCTTTTCACCCTTACCTGTTTTGCCCGAAGGCAATCATCGGCGGTATTGCTTTCTGTTCCACTTTCCGTCGCGTTGCCGCGCCCGGCCGTTAGCCGGCATTCTGCTCTGTGGAGCCCGGACTTTCCTCCCCGTATGCCTTACGCGATACGCGGCGACTGTCTGTCCGACCTGTATGAGGTGCGGATTATAACACAGCCGCCATAGGGTTCAGACGGCCTAAATATTTATTTTTTCTTTTTAAATGCTATTTCGGTCAAACCCAATTCCTGTGCTTTTTTGCGGACTGCGGATTCGGGCATTTCGCGTGCCAGGCGGCTGGTGCAGTATTCGGTCATGGTGGTGGCGCAGGCTTTGAAGTTACCGGTAAAGTCGCTGGCGGCACTTAAAAACGGGATGAGGCGGCCGGCCATGATTTCTTCGGCCGGTGCGTCTGTTTGGGCGGATACGCGTCCGGACTCGACCGCCGAGAAGATTTGTTCGGTAAAGCGTCGGGCGAAGTTTTCTTCTGTTTGGCAGTCTTGGAATGCGGTGTTTTCGTGTTGGCAGACAAGGGTAACTTCGCCTTCCGCTTCTTGCAGCGGTTCGGCCAAATCGAGTTTGAGGGTTTGCTTGTCGGTTTGCAGCCAGGCGGTGCGGCCTTGGGTTTTGATGATTTTGCCGTAAACGCCGATGGCATCGTTTTTGGGGATGTTTTTCTGTTCGGCAAGTTGTTGGGCCGAGAATAAGGGGGCTTGTTCGGCAAATGCGCCGCCGGTTTCGTGTTTGAAGTAGGCGGCGAGGTCTTGTTTGATGAGGGCTTGGGTCAGTAGTTTTTCGCCTTCGGTCAGGCGGTGTGCAAAGCCGTGTGTTTTGGGGGCGGATGCGGCATCCGTGGTCTTAGTGTCCGGTGTGCAGGCGCTCAGGAGTAAAAGCAGGGGAAGGATGTATTTCATGGTTGGTCTTTCAACAGGCTGTCTGAATATATGGTTTCAAACGGTCAGCGTTGTTTATCGATAACGATAAACCCGGCGGGGATAAATGGGATAGGCCGGGTAATTGCGGACGGGTTCGCTGTCTTGATAGATGACGGTCGTCCCGGGCGGGGCGTTGATGGTCACGGTTTTGTTGACGGTGGTTTGCGAGTGGACGGGCAGGTCCAAGACGGCGGTGCGCCCATACGGAGTCTCAGTATAGACGCACGCACTGAGAAAGAGGGTGATGCTCAGGGCCAATGCCTTCATGTTTCAGACGGCCTTATTTGAGCAGGTTTTTCAAGGCCAGGCGTACGCCTTCGCCGACTTCCGTGCCTTTGGGAATGCCTTTGGTGGCGGCTTTGGCTTCGCGTTCGTTATAACCGAGGGCAAGCAGGGTGTTGATGATGTCTTGGCTTTCGTCGGCAATGGCATCAGGCGCAAAAAGGCCGTCTGAAACGGTATGGGATACGAGTTTGCCGCGCAGTTCCAACACCATGCGTTCGGCAGTTTTCTTGCCGATGCCGGGGGCGGAGGAGAGGCGTTTGACGTCTTCTTCGGCGATGGCTTGCGCCAGCTCGTCGGCATTCATGGCCGACAAAATGCCCAATGCGGTTTTGGCACCGATGCCGCTGACTTTGACCAGTTGGCGGAAGGTGGCGCGTTCCTCGGCTGAGGCGAAACCAAACAGCAAATGTGCGTCTTCGCGGACAACAAGCTGGGTGTAGAGATGGACGGTTTCGCCAACGGAGGGCAGGTTGTAGAAAGTCTGCATGGAAACGTCGGCTTCATAACCGACGCCGTTGACGTCGATAACGACCTGCGGCGGATTTTTCTCAATCAATTTTCCTGTGAGCCTGCTGATCATGGTGTTCCCCTGTGATTAAAAAAGGCCGTCTGAAACCTTGCAATCGGGTTTCAGACGGCCTTGTATTGTATCAAACTTCAGCGGTAACGCGGACGAAATCAGATGGCGGATGCCAGGTTCAGATGACGGGCGCGTTCGCCTGCTTCGGCGGCACGTTCTTGGCTGCTGAACGGACCCATTTTGACAACGTATTCGTAGTTGCGTTTTTCAAGCGTGATTTTGCTGTCGGATGGCAGGCTTTGTGCGGTTTGGTTCAAATAGGCTTGCGCTTCGCGTTCGGTACCGAAGGATTTCAAATCAACAAAAAATTCTTTGTTGTTTGGGGTAATAATGGTTTGAGCGGCGGTTTGGCCGGGGATGATTTGTTCAACTTTGACGTTGGCTGTGCCTTGGTTGATGAAACCCAATTGTTGGGCGGCGGCTTTGGAAACATCGATGACGCGGTTGCCATGGAAAGGGCCGCGGTCGTTGACGCGGACGATGACGCTTTTGCCGTTTTGCATATTGGTCACGCGTGCGTAGCTGGGAATAGGGAGGGTTTTGTGGGCGGCGGAGAGGGCGTTCATATTGTAACGCTCGCCACTGGAAGTTTTACGGCCGTGGAATTGGCTGCCGTACCATGAGGCTTTGCCGGTTTGGCTGAAATAGGAAACTTTGGTCAGCGGCGTGTAGCGTTTGCCGGCAACTTTGTAACTGCGGTTGGCAGAAGGATGCAGTTTTTCGACTCGGACCACGCTGTCGGCGACGGCGGCATTGATGGAAAGGACGCCGATGGTGGCGGCAGCTAAGGAAAGGAGGGTTTTTTTAGTAAAAGTCAAAACGGGTTCCGTTCTTGAGTTGATAACGCAGCGGTTTCAGACGGCCTGTTATACGCCGCCGGCAAAACCGTTTTGTCGCCATGCTTCAAACAGAATGACGGCGACGGTATTGGAAAGATTCATGCTCCTGCTGTCGGGCATCATCGGCAGGCGGATTTTTTGTCCGGCAGGCAGGCTGTCGAGAACTTCGGCAGGCAGGCCGCGCGTTTCGGGACCAAACAGCAACACGTCGCCTTCGCGGAAGGAAACTTCGTCGGGGCGGGTGGAGCCTTTGGTGGTCAGCGCGAAAATGCGGCGGCCTTCAAGTGCTTTGAGGCAATCATCGAAATTCTCATGTACCGTTAGTTTGGCAAACTCGTGATAATCCAAGCCCGCACGCTTCATTTTGGACGAATCCAGAGGGAAACCAAGCGGCTTGACCAAGTGCAAATCAGCACCGGTATTGGCGCACAGGCGGATGATATTGCCCGTGTTGGGCGGGATTTCGGGTTGGTACAAAACTATGGTAAACATATAAATCAATCACTTATAGAGGGGCATAATGCCGAAATGTTCCGCAGGTGTCAAAAACTTTAGCTATTTTTTCATTGGCGGACGCGCCAAACTCCAGCAAAAAATCTTACCTGCGCCTGATTTTTTCAGCGTTTTCGCCAATTCGTTTAAAGTCGAGCCGGTGGTGAAGACATCATCAATTAACAGAATATTACACGCCTTCGGCAATTCGGCTTGGATTTTAAATGCATTCTTGATATTTCGCAGACGTTCGTCGCTTTTCAGCGTACTTTGCGGCTCGCCATGCCGTCTGAAAACTGTGTGGCGCGGCAGCAGCATCCAGCCGTAGCGTTTCGCCAAAATATCCGTCAACGCCTCACTTTGGTTGAATCCGCGCTTGAGCCGCCGCTCTTTGCTCAAAGGCATGGGCAGGACGAAATCGAAGTGTTCCGTCGCCAGCCAGTCCGGTGCGTTTTGGCACATTAAATCCGCCAACGGCCGGCTCATGCCCAAGTCAGCCAAGTGTTTCAGCTCGCGTATCATGCTGCTGACGGGCGGTTCGTAATACAGCGAGGCCCACATTCTATCAAATGCGGGCGGCTTTTTCTGACAACTGCCGCACACTGCCCCGCCTGCGACATGGCGGAAACACAAAGGACAGCTTTGTGCCGCGTCGATAAAATATTCCGTCAAATCGTTTGCGCAGCCTCGGCAAAGGCCGTCTGAAACGGAATCGTGGCATAATACGCAATGTCGCGCATTGAGCTGTTTCAAACTGCGCCACCAAGAAAGAACATTCATGCCACACTCCGCCAAAAAAGTTTATCTGATACACGGTTGGGCGGCGAACCGCCATGTATTCGACGATTTGATACCGCGCCTGCCTGCCGATTGGGACGTTCGCGCGCTGGATTTGCCCGGACACGGCGATGCGCCTTTTGCCGAACCGTTTGATATTGCCGCCGTTGCCGAAGCCTTCGCCGGACAAATCGACACGCCGGCACACATTCTCGGCTGGTCGCTGGGCGGACTGGTTGCCCTGTATCTGACCGCGCTTTATCCCGACAAAATTCAATCGCTCTGCCTGACGGCAAGTTTTGCCCGATTGACTGCCGACACGGATTATCCCGAAGGCTTGGCGCAACCTGCCCTGGGCAAGATGGTCGGCGCATTCCAGCAGGATTATGCCAAACATATTAAACAGTTTCTACAACTGCAACTGCTGCACACGCCGCATTCAGGCGAAATCTTAAACCGGGTGCTGCCCGATTTGGCGCGCTGCGGCACGCCTTCCGCCTTACAGGCCGCGCTTGAAGCCGTCAACCATGCCGACGCGCGTCCGTTGTTGCCGCTTATTCAAACGCCGTCATTGCTGGTGTTTGGACGGAAAGACGCGATCACGCCGCCGCGCATGGGCGAATATTTGCACCGCCATTTGAGCGACAGCGAGCTGGTCCTTATCGACAAAGCCGCACACGCACCCTTTTTAAGCCATGCCGACGAATTTGCCGAAACCTACCGCGGTTTTGTTGAGAAGGTTGTCTGAAAAATATCTATATTACAAAATATTAAAATACAATTGCATTGCAATTTAATAAGTTTTATCTTTAAATTTTATCTTAAAGGGACTATTAAAC
>ERZ772998.5-NODE-5-length-79161-cov-4.89141_pt1 | contig 79161 bp, 67 predicted proteins | sample MGYA00580669_ERZ772998 | MGnify/ENA primary metagenome ERZ772998 (study PRJEB29015, sample SAMEA2738052) | human oral metagenome | biome: human oral; feature: human-associated habitat; material: saliva | place: China | collected 2226 ... | reverse complement strand
ATCTTGAGATGTTGCTGGCAAAAGCCCCTTATAGGGGCAGTACAAACCACCGGCTAAGCCGGTGGTTATGATTCATCTCACATTCGTTCGATGAACCGCTGCTAAAGCAAAACAATAAAAAAGACGCTATCGCTCATGCGATAACGCCTCAATCTGAGTCTCTTATTTTACTATACTACACTCTTTCCAAATCTTGCCACTTAAAATAGTCCCATCAAACGTGAGTTTATCCCCAACCTTTAATTTTGCTATTTCGTCTCGCTGATTATCTCTAAAATACGCATAAAATTGCTCAGTTCTACCGTCTTTTTCAGCAATCATGGTCAATTCTATTCCACCAACGATATTTATATCTCCACCAATATTCTCAATAGTGGCTGTTGTCCTAAATCGCTCGTCGTTATATAATTTCTCAGCATTATATTGGTTTTCTTCATACTTATCCATAATCTCGATTGCATTAATCGTATCTATATCGGGTGTAGGTGCTTTTATAAACCCATTCTGCCCTAGAATACCGATGGTAATACAACCAATAAGACCCAATGCAACGATACTGACAAAAATTACACCGATTATATTCGCTATTTTCTTTGACCTTGACATTTAACACGCCCCCATCAATATTGGGGTGTGAACCCCTTTGACCCAATTCGAGCCACCATACTTGTAAAAACCCTGATAAAATTTCTCATTCTGCAAGATACTTCTAACCGTGGATGGTTGGAATCTCTTATCCTTGCGGATTTTATATCCGTTCTCCTGTAATATATCACAAATATCAGATAATGGCAACAATTTGTTCTTAAAAATAAGTTCTACTACCCCTCGCTCACTTGGGTTAATGGTCAACAACCCATCTAACACGCTATACCCATATGGCTTATTACCACCTGAGTACCCCCCACACTGAGCCTTTAGCTGACGCCCCTTGCTAGTTCTTAGAGCAATATTTTTACGTTCCTGTTCTGCCACAAACATCAATAGAGACCTATAGATATTCGCAAAATCAAAAATCGCCTGTTTCTGAGAATCAACACCGTACTTATCATCACCAAACTGACCCTCTGTAGATACTCTTATATATGCTATCGCTTTCTTCGCAGGAATACACCACCTCTTCACTATATGCAAAAATATTTGCATATCATCGCTTTATATATGTCAACTCAATGTCATAACCTAGTTCCTCTAACATCGACACAAAAGTCTTATTGACAATACCATCTTTCTTCTGCTTGATGATTCTATTGATATACTGACCTATTGTGCCAATGGCTGACCCCAATTCCTCTTGGGTCATATCTGCCTCTAAGCATTTGACCTTTACATCTAGTTCTATGTTGTTTAATATCATGTTTTGATATTTATTTACAGTTAACTTTTCAATGATACTTTGCTGTAAAATTGTAAATTGAGTAATTGACCAGCTCAATAAAACAATCCTCCATGAAAATTAATTCTAAGGAAGATGTATCATATTCTAGCATTGTAATTCCAATGTTTTGAACGTATTTTACGCACACATTTTGTCCATCCTTAATCTTCTTTCAAAAAAGATTTCACTCTAAATTATCGTGTGGGTGTGGGTGGATTTTAAATTATATCTGTATGGACAATCTAATCTTACGGCTTTAATGCAGTAATAGGTACCACATAAACCCCATCTGGTCTACGGTAAGCCGCATTTGTCAAACCACAAATTACACATAAAGCAGTTGGTGGCTTTCCTTTTGGATCTTCGTTGAAACTCTTCGCAATATCTAATAAATTATTTGCAGCCATGTCGATTTGATTTGCACCTAATTTGATTTCAAAAGCACACCAATCCCCATTATCAAGCTCTACTACCGCATCTACTTCCTTGTTTTTGTAATCTTGATAGTGGAATAATCTAGCATTAAAACTCTCCGCATATATCTTAAGGTCATGTTCTACTAGTGATTCAAACAGAAAACCTGTTGTTTCTAGATCTCCTATTAACATTTCAGGCTTTGTAATCCCCATCAATGAACAAGCTATGGATTGGTCACAAAAATGTCTTTTTTCTCTTTGTTTCACTCTAGTAGACGATCTGACAGATGGAGAAAATGGTGGTTGATTATCAATCAAAAACAGTCTATTGAAAACATCCAAATAATCACTAATAGTGTTTTCATCTAGTATTTCAGCCTCTACGTCTGCAATATCCCTTTTTAGTATAGCTTTTGATGCAGTCGTACTTTCATTCCTTGCTAGGGATCTAAGTAGACGCATCATCTTTTCGTAGTCACGTTTTTTTTCATCTAATCTTGAAACATCATCCTTTACTATTGCTTCTATATATTGACTTGGTAGCAGTGCAGCATATTCAAGGGGCAAACCAATATTTTCTGGCCAACCACCACGTATTATCAAATCACAAATGGCTTCTATTTTTACTTCTCCCGTACTAGTATCTTCTGCTTTATTTCTACAGATGTCCTCTAATGATATTCGACCACTTGAATATCCCGATTCAAATAGCGACATTGTACCCATGCGTATACGAGAAATCCTCCCCGCACCGCTATGCATAATACCTTTTCGCTTAGGTGTAGACGATCCCGTAAGTATATAGCATCCTTTTTTTCTATTCTCATCAGTTTTTGCTCTTATTGCATCCCAAATTTGTGGCACTTCTTGCCACTCATCTATTAGACGCGGTTGTTCCCCATCAAGTATCAATGCTGGATTAGTCTCTGCTAATCTGCGATTTTGAAAATTTCCCTCAGGGTTTCCAAGTTTAAATTCACTCGCAGCAGCATTCTCTGACGACCATGTTTTTCCACACCATTTTGGTCCCTCTACTGCAATTGCGCCAAATGCTCGCAAATGCATATCAATTTTACTATCTATTATTCTTTTTTTATATTCCTTTTTTTTCATAACTTTATACTCATTTATTTATATATTCTAGAGATATCTTTATCACGATTATATCCTATTCAGTGATATTTGTGAAGTTCATTCAGTGATATTTTCAAATTCTATTCAGTGATATTTATAGAATTCATTCAGTGATATTTCTGATTTTCATTCAGTGATATTTTTATGTTCTATCAAGTTCATCTACGATAATAGAAAAAATATATACCCATGTCTCTTATTTGTCCATTAAATTAAGTAGTTATTGAGATTATAGCTATAATATTCACTAAAAGTGTCTAAATACAAGAAAAATAGAAAGCAAGCACTTAAAAAGCACTTCAGAAAATGAAATTCTAAGTGCTTTTAATTGCAGTGAAATGGTAATTTAGAGTATAAATCAGTTTACAATCCATCCTTTTTTGTATTCACGCTTTTTATAGGGTTTTACTTTCAGGTAATACTCAACCCATTCCTTAGACCCATGGTTCAGTAAATACTCTTCAAAGTCTTCATCCGAATCAGAAGATCCAATCCATATTAATTCAGATAATCGCTTTATTCCAAGCAATTTGATTTGAATAAATCCAAACAATTTCAAAAGTGATTTTTAATTCGGATTAAAGATTGTAAGTTTATTTCTTTTTAGATAGTATCTGTAGGCAAGACCCGAAACTACGGTATCAAACGCGTTGCCGAAACCGAACATTATTGCTATTCCTATAAGTGTCGGACTCCAAATCCCATTCAGATACAGTATGAAGAAAGTACCGTAGTACAGTGAATTTGTTACTACAGACTCGAACAGCATGTAACTTGTTTTTCCTCTTCCATAGAATGTCGAGTCAAATACATTTTGAATTGCATAGAGTACATAGAATCCAAACAGTACCATGACGAGAGAGAATAATTTGTCTACCTCGTTAAATCCCAAAATATACTGCATAAATGGTTTATATGTCGGGATTAAAATCACCCATAGCACACATACAAATCCTGTAATAGTAAAATATCCCAAGGTATTATTCCGTATTGCATTTTCATCTTTAGCCGTTTCCTGCTTAATCAATTCACCAAGCTGTGTTATTGGCAGCAGCATCCATCCCCAAATGAAGTTGTTTGCTACCCAATATATGCCCTGCTCACCAACCATGTTAACCATTCGTGAAACCATCAAAATATATGCTATATTTCTTACAAACGATTCCACACCGGAAACTCCGCCAATTTTTACGAATTCTTTTGCCCAAGTAAATGATATTTTATCTTTATTTAGAATACTGTAACCCTGTTTTGCAAGTATAACAATTACTGTAACAAACAACAATCCATTAACTATAATATTTGAATATGCAATTCCATTGACACCCAAATTTGCGGAGAATGGCAATGTCGAAACAAGGAATGTGTCGAAAATAAGGCATAAGACAAGCTTTGTTACGGTTAAAATGTATATCAACTTATCTTTTCCAAGCGAAACAAGCGCAACTGAGCTGAAGCTTAGTAAAATACCGAAAATATTAGCGATACTTTCAATTCTTACATACTTTGCCGATTCAAAAATTATATCCTTAGATGTTGCCATAGCCGTCAACATTTGTTCTGCAAATAAAATTATAGCAATGGCTAATATGGAATATATAAAAAACGAAATTAAAAGCCCTGTTTTTAATCTGTTTGTAAACCGCTTTCTATCATTGACTACTTTTCCGACAAAGTAGAATAAGGGGAGTATTATTGCTTCATTTACAATCTCATATATTAAATTTATCCATGAAAGCTGACCTGCTATAGAGTATGACCAGTCACCTGGAAAACTTCCTAAAAAAAATGTGCGTACTGTCGTGTAGATCGTAGGACAAAGACCCATTATTAATAGTGCGGTAAAAAGACGCCAATTTATATGCCTTAGCGAAATTTCTATTCGTTTCATATAATCATCCTAACTTTTAAATATTACTAAAATAAACTCTAATACTATATAAATATGTAATCATAACCACCCTTCAAAAGGGTGGTTTGCTCAAGCACTATAAGCTCAATAGTTACTGGGCTAGCGTCTCAAGGCCTAGTTTTCGCTTTGTCCAAGCTACATTGCCTTTGCCACTTTGACTGCATCTCAAAGGTGATTTTATCTTTTGAACGGATCTTCGTACTCTTTCGCACTGAGTTTATCTATCGCTTGATCATGCTTCTCGAACATCATCAGAGCACTTTTGCTTTTGAGATATCCCATGAAACTGGATACAATAATCTTAGGAGGTATAACTTAGCTTTATTATATCAAAATATTATTATCATATAAATAACTAAGTCTATTCACTATAAATACAGCAATTTAAATCTACACATTTTCTCATGATTCAACAATCAAATAATCAAACTCATCATTAAGGAGTCCCATAGAGTCATTATCCATATAATCTTGATACACTTTGTCTAATGTTTCCTTATCGTTTATCCCTTTTTCAAAGCTAATCAAAGCCTTTGTAAAACCCTCAAAATTATCATTTGCCATTTTCTCAAGTGTGTTTCTCATTTCTTTGAAATCCATTATTCCTCCTCCTTTTTTCCTGATTGATCTATATACTATAACTTCCCCACACAGATGTATATAACAATTTTTGTTCTAGATAAATGGATTCTGCTTATATAAAAACAGGTATCCGAAGATACCTGTTTCTCTCTTTGATAAGCTTAGGCGGGACCGCCTTTGGTCGCCCGCATTTCTCGACCCACCATTTCGGTGGCGCGTTGGAGGCGGATACTTTTCAACCTCTAAGCTTGTTATACTATTTATACATCTATACTAGCTAATTGTCAAGTTTATTTTAGATGCTTTCGTCTATAAAGAATCATTATGGATTAGTGTGCTCATGTATGCACCCTTCTTGAAGAAGGATGTGCTTACGCCCCATGCGACTGCTGAGCAAGCTAGTTCGCCAGCGTGCTTTGCTTTGATGCTTCTGATGTCAATAACTATTCCTTGAGGATATAGCTCTGCATCTAGGTGCTGCTTTAGGCTGTCTGCACTGCCGGACTCTACCGCTTTGATTGAGCGCTTTGGATTTGAATCCCACCACTCATCTGGCTTGCAGAATGAGCCGTCCGCTCTCATCTCACCAGATGACAAGCTCTGTGCACAGATTTCTCTGATTCTCTCTAGCATCTCCTCATCAATTATTCCGTCTTTGATTGAGTATGCATAGCATGCGCATGCTACTCCGTCGTCGTCTAGCTCTTTGATTAGATAAAGGTTTGATACGCCTCTTTCTGCGAACTTCTTCCACTTTGACGCCACCTTATTTAGGCGTGGATTTGTGTATATTGATGAGTTTCCACTCTCTAGAGCTGATTCGAGCTCAGCTAAATTTACATCTTTCTTTTCCCAGTTGTCGATAAAGTTAATTCTTAAATCACTCATTTGCTTTCCATCCTTCGTAATCTTCTTGCCAGCTGGCTAGTGTATCATCATCAAACACGAGCATCGTGTCTCTGAACGGCTTTACATTTATCTCTGCAAAGAAAGGTCCTTTCTTAGTGTGGTATGCAGAGATTCCTTTTCTTGATTTGATTGAAAACTGCACCTTGTAGATTCCTGCTGCGGCGAGAATCGATGGAGTTATGCGCTCTTCTGAGAAATATGCATCGTCCCATTTTTCGCCATCAGTGCTGATCTTGACATCATAAAAGTCTCCATATCCGTTGTTTATCTTTAGATAGATTTTGGATAGAATCCTGTCGCTTCTCATGGTTTTGATGGCCTTAAATGATTTCTTATACTGCCACTGCTTATAGCCTAGCCTTATCATGCTTAGGAAGAACAAAGCAGTTAAGACCACAAATATTATCCACGGCTTTTCTTTTATAAAGCTTAAAATATTGTCCAATCCAGTTCCCTTTCTTACTTAGCACTTGTATTTTATAGCGAATGTGCCTAGTGTCAAACACTAGTCTAAGAATAGCTTTTGTTCTTTTCTGCACGCTCTTCTTCGATGTTTCTTTGCACGAGCTTTATCTTGTTTGCGTACTTTTCCTCTAGCTCCTTTTCGCCTGTAATCTTGTATATTTCAACAAGTTCGGTCATGGTCTCTATATTGCTTGGCGACAGCTTTAGAACCTTTAGGAAGGACTCTTTCGCCTTTTCAACATCATCAATATGCTTGTAGGCGATTCCAAGGTAGTACCAGAGTGGCCACCAGTTTTTGAACCTTTCGCTTTCCTCATAAGAAGAAAGGATGTTAATTCCGTCAGCAAATCTATTTGATAGGATGCAGTTATATCCAGTCTCTATCAAAACGGGCTCCTCTAGGTCAGCGAGTCTTTCCTCTATTTCCTCTCTCATAGCCTTCTTTTCTTCGCTCTCGTCTCCCTCTATTAGCGCAAGGAAGTCCTTCCAGGTCAGCTGAGCTTTGATGTAAAGACCCATGTTAAGATATGCGTATCCGAGGAAGTAGAATCCCATATCAAAGTCAGGCTTATCCATGGTCAGACGCTCAAACGACTCTAGAGCCTCAGCTTTGTATCGTCCAACGTAGTCCTCGCCCTCACCGATTTCGTAGGAATCCTTGCAAGCTCTTGCGTAGCAGTAAAGCGCATCTGATGACTTTGGATCAATCAAGAGTGCCGCGCGAAATAGAATACATGCGTAGTCGAAATCATTCTTTGAGGCAGCTTCAATACCCTCGTTTATCAAAGGTTTAGCGAAGTCTGTACCGAAGGAGCGCTTTATGTACTCGACATAGCTATCGCGGAATTTGAAATTGATATCGCATCCGATGATGACAGCCATATTGTGTGCAATCTTGACATTTGTAAGGTTTGTCAAATCGTCCTTGCGGATAGGTACAGGCACGTTTGAAAGGATATCAAAGAAGTTGTTCTTCTTAAGATAGTTTTCGGATAGCTCATCAAAGATATAGTCCTTTGTGTGGGGAAATAGAAATTCTCCTATTCTATCCTGAAGCTCCTGTGGCTCGCCCTTTGCACCGGCCTTAGCCTTTGCCTTGCTCGCCTTAGCGTCCTTTGCCGCTTTATCTTTTTGTTTATCAGTCATGGTTTAACTCCCATCCTTTTTTATTAAATTTTTTAACTGCATCCGGATTCATCGTTCTGATTAAATCCTCTTCAATCAGGTGCTTTGCCTCGCCCGCCGGAAGCCTATCCTTGTTTTCGCAGACGAAGGCATAGAGAATTCTATAGATATCCTCCTTGCTGTGCGACTGCTTTTGGAATCCCTTCATGTAGTAGAAATCTGCAAGCATTTCGTAAAAGTCGAAGGAGCTATTTGATATCGAGCGCTCTATAAACTCTATCGACCAAGTGAATCCCCCGCGATTATAGTAGAGGTCTAGAACCTTTTCTATCATCTTAAGCCTAGCTAGCTCCTTAGCCGAGATATAGCTATTGCTGATTACCTCGTAAGGCGCCCTGTCTCTCCATACATATCCGTGCTGCTTGCGTTCATCGTAGGCCCTTGTTCCTTTAAGAAGCTTGAGGAACCCTAGCTGAAGCATATCAGGTCTTAAGCTGTAAACACGGTTAAACGACCTTGCAAAAGAATGGTAATTCTCAAGCGGGAGTCCAGCTATCAAATCGAGGTGAATATGAATATTCCTTCCCTCCTGTAGCTTTTGTACATTTGACATTAGCAAATCTATATCCGTGTCACGTCCTATAGCCTTAAGAGTTACAGGGTTTGTTGTCTGCACGCCTATCTCAAACTGAAACTGGCCTTTACGAGCTTTTTTGAGCAGATAAATCTGCCTATCTGTCAAAAGTTCACCGCATATCTCAAAGTGAAAGTTAGTAATTCCATTATCGTTTTCTATGAGAAATTTCCATATTTCATACGACCTAGCTTCGCTGAAGTTAAAGGTTCTATCAAGGAACTTTACCTGCTTAACCTTATTTACAAGAAAGTATCTAAGCTGTCTTTCGACCTTTTCGGTATCTAGGATGCAAAGTCCCTTTTCGACCGATGAAAGACAGTAGCTACAGCGGTATGGACATCCCCTAACGCTTTCATAATATATGACTTTGTCGCTCTCAAGCTCAAGATACTCGTATGGAAACGGAAGCTGGTTGAGGTTCATAGGCTTTGACAATTCGTTACATACGATTTCTTCGCCAGACCTATAACATAGCGATTTTACCTCCGCAAGTCCGCTTGCTTTCACATCAAAGCTAGGCTCTCCATCCTGCATGACAAGCGCCTTACAGAATTCAAAGAATCCGTTTTCTCCCTCGCCTCGAATGACAAAATCTATCCAAGGATTTGCTCTCATTAGCTCTTGCGTCTCAAAGCTCACCTCTGGTCCTCCGAGCAAAATCTTCGTATCTGGACAGGCCTTCTTTACCTCGCTTGCAAGGATTTTGATTTCCTCAATGTTCCAGATATAGCATGAGAAGCAGATTAAATCATATCCGCCTCTTACGATTTCCCCATAGACATAGTCACTGTCGTTGTTAATGGTAAACTCCTGAAGGCTGATATCAAGCCCCGAGCCTACTGAAACGCCGTAAAGGTATTTCAGTGCTAGGTTGGAATGAACATATTTAGAATTTAGTGTTGTAAGCAAAATTCTCATCTTATTCCTCATTAAAGCTAGAGCAGCCTGAAGCGCTCATCCTTGAGCATTCCTCTATCCTTCATTGCTCTCTCAAGCTGAGCGAGCATCAAATCTCTATCCTCTGGCAAATTACCGCGAAGCGATACATAGTTTGAAGCGTGGTTGCTTCTGAAGACGCAGCTCTTCTTTGGGTTTGCATGCTCCAATAGAAGGTAGGTTTCTTCGACCACCTCTTCACCGCTCAAAACCTCAAATTCACCTCTTGCTATCTCATCTGTTATCGAAGCCGACGGATCTAGCATCAATGTCAAAAGGCTCACATACGATGCGTCCATCTCGCTAATCATCTCGCCTGTCTCTATCGCGTGCTCTCTCCAAAGCTCCTTACCTCCAAGTCCAGAGATAAAGGTAACCGATGTACGTATACCGCTTTCCTCTGCCTTATGAACGGCAGCCACGGTATCCGCGCGCCCAGCGCCCTTGTTCACCCTCTCAAGCACAAGGTCGCTGCCTGACTCGGCGCCGATGTACGCAATCCCAAGGCCCGCCGCCGAAAGCCGAGCCAGGTCCTCAGGACTTTTGCGAAGGATGTCCTGAGCGCGCGCGTAAATGCCTACGCGGCTTACCTCCGGGAACAAAGCCTTGATATTCTCTAAAATGAACATCAGCTTGTCCGTTGATAAGCACATCGCATCGCCATCGCAAAGGAAGATTTTTTCCACATGCGAGTAGACGCTTCGCGCCTCAATCAAATCCTCTATTACTTCTCTAACATCTCTAACCCTGAACTGCTTGTCCTTGAACATGCTGCAAAAAGTGCATTTGTTGTAGGCGCAGCCTATTGTAACCTGAACGAGCAGGCTGTAAGCCTCGCTCGGTGGTCTATAGATATTCCCCTCGTATCTCATCTACATACGCTCCGGTGCTTTCATTCCAAGCAAACCAATTCCTGTAGCAATAACTCTCTTTGTTGCAATTACAAGCGCTATCTTTGATGTCTTCTCTACCTCATCATCTACGATGATGTGCTCATCGTGATAGAACTTATTGAAGCACTGAGCGATATCGATTATGTGCCTTGTAATGATTGAAGGCTCATACTTTTCACCAGCCTGCTCAACAACTCCTGGGAAGGCATAGATAAGCTTTGTTAGCTCATATGCGCTATCCGACTTTGCTAGAAGAGCAAAGTCAACATTCTTAGGTTCCTGTGCCTTAGCTACGATGTCCTCTCCAGCCTTGCGAAGTAGACTTGCACATCTTGCGTGAGTGTACTGAACATATGGTCCAGTTTCTCCATCAAAGTTAAGAATCTGATCCCACTTAAATGTGTAGTCCTTGATTCTGTTGTTTGAAAGTTCATTGAAAACAACTGCACCGATTCCAACCTGTGAAGTAATCTCCTCAAGATTTTCGATATTAGGATTCTTCTCCTCGATAATTTCTCTTGTCTTTTCGATTGCGCCGTTTAGAACGTCCTCAAGGAATACCACGCGACCGTGTCTTGTCGACATAGTTCCTTCCTCGAGTCTAACCATTCCAAATGGCACATGAACGCACTGGTTTGCCCAGTCGTATCCCATCAGCTCAAGAATCTTAAATAGTTGCTGAAAGTGAAGGTTCTGCTGAGTTGCAACAACATAGATATTCTTATAGAAATCGTAGTTTTCCTTACGGTAAACAGCTGCCGCTATATCTCTTGTAATATATAAAGATGAACCATCTGATTTCTTAATCAAAGCTGTTCCAAGCTTATACTCTTCGAGATCTACAACCTGAGCTCCATTTGATTCCTTAAGAAGTCCCTTGTCTAAAAGCTCCTTCTCAAATCTAGGCATCTTATCTGAATAGAAACTCTCGCCGTTATATGAGTCAAACTCTATGCCTAGCATATCGTAAACTCTCTGGAATTCCTTGAGGCTCTCCTCACGGAACCACTGCCATAGCTCAACCTCTTCCTTGCTACCCTGCTCAAGCTTTGTAAAGATAGCTCTTGCCTCATCCTCTAGCTCAGGATGCTCCTCAACCTCAACGTGGAACTTCGTGTAGTAGCCTAACAAGGTCTTGATAGGTGAGTTTATAACATCTTCGCGGTTTCCCCATCTTCTATATGCACAGATCATCTTACCAAACTGAGTTCCGTAGTCACCGAGGTGATTGATTTTGAAAACATCATATCCAAGTGCATCGTAGATCTTGCTTAGTGAATTTCCGATAACTGTTGACCTAATGTGACCGATGTGGAAAGGCTTTGCAATATTAGGCGATGAAAATTCAACAATTACCTTCTTGTTTCCACCGATGTCGCTTCTTCCGAAGTTTTCCTTTTCTTCTAGAACCTCTGAAACAGTAGACTTCATCATCTCTTCTCTAGAAACGAACATATTCACATATGCGTTTACCGGACTAATCTCTGAGAATAGCTGCTGCCCCTGAAGCTTTTCCGCTAATTCAGCAGCTATTAGATTAGGAGCCTTTCTCATCGTCTTAGCAAGTCTAAAACAAGGAAATGCGTAGTCACCCATGGACTGGTCCTGCGGAATTTCAATCATTGATTTGATTTCATCCTCAGTAAGCCCATCTAGATTCTTAGCTATTATCTCTGCTATCTCTTTCTTAAAATCTATCATTTTACACCTCAATATTTCACTAATATCATTTATATTACTGCACTAGCACCTAGCAAATATCCTTTGCTACTGCTATGCTTTACTTCTTTTTCATGCGCACAACGGTTACGCCTTCGCCGCCATCGTTATATGAAGCAGCGCCGTATGAATCGACATACTTCTTTCGCTTCAGCATTTGCCTGATTCCATCTTTGAGTATTCCTCCGCCCCTGCCATGAATTATAGAAACCATATCTAGTCCTGCCATGTAGACATCGTCGAGATATTTCTCTACGTCCGCAAGCGCGTCCTCTAGGTTCTTACCCATGACATTTATGCTAGCAGAAACGCTTGATGATTTTGATCTCAAAAGTGAACCGTACTTGCTTGAGCTCTTGGCCTGTGGCTTTCTGTCCTTACCCTCGTTGATGAGCATAAGGTCTTGCAGTCTTGCCTTTACCTTGAGTGCTCCGATGTTTATCATCAGATTTCCCTTCTCGTCCGGCAGGCTCACAATAGTTCCATTTTGCCCGATGGTTATCAGCTTAACTCTATCTCCAATCTTTAGTGTATCAGCCGAAACCGGTTCACTGTTCACCTGCTTTACGACTTTCTCTGAAACTAAATCCTCAGCCTCATTTATCTTGCGCCTGCTCTTTTCTAGAGCTCCAGTGTTAAGGTTTGTATGAGCACCTGACTTTTGCAACCTTCTAAGGTCTTTTTGCACGTCCTTGACAGCACTCTTTGTCTCCCTCAAAAGTTCCCTGGCCTCGCGCTTGGCTTCTGCGATTATATCTGCCCGCTTTTCGCTAATAGCCTTTTCCTTCTCCTCGAGCTTTTTAAGTTTTTCCTCAATTTCAGCTCGCATGCTCTCTGCATCTAGTCTATCAGCAGCAGCCTTGCGTTTATCGTCTTCAATAGAGCTTATGACATTCTCAAACTCCATATCGCCGTGTTTGATATGTTCAGATGCTCTTTCGATTACGGACTCAGAAAGACCGAGCTTCTTTGATATCTCAAAGGCATTTGACTTTCCTGGCACGCCTATCAAGAGTCTATATGTTGGCGTCAGCGTCTCTACATCAAACTCCATCGCAGCATTCTCAACACCACTTGTTGCAAGCGCATACTTCTTTAGCTCGTTATAGTGAGTTGTCGCCATGGTCAAAGCACCGCTGTCATAGAAGCGCTCAAGTATTGCTATCGCAAGAGCTGCACCCTCAGTCGGGTCTGTTCCTGCACCTAGCTCGTCCACAAGAACTAGGCTATCATAGCTCGCCTTATCTATAATGCTAACTATGTTCTTCATGTGAGACGAGAAGGTCGAAAGACTCTGCTCTATGCTCTGCTCATCGCCTATGTCAGCAAAGACCTCTCCAAATATCGGAAGTGTGCTTGCATGTGAAGCCGGAATATGAAGTCCGCTTTGTGCCATCATCACAAGAAGCCCCGCCGTCTTTAGACTCACAGTCTTACCACCAGTATTTGGTCCTGTAATTATCAGAGTTCTATAGTCTCCACCTATTCTGATGTCAACTGGAACCGCCTTCTTATATTCTATCAAAGGATGCCTTGCCGATATCAGTCTAAGCTCTCCATCTGCATCTATCTTAGGCTCGCTTGCATGCATCTTACATGAAAGTTTTCCCTTTGCCATGATGAAATCTAGCTTGGTTAGAAGCTTTAAATTGCTTCTTATCTCCCTATAGTGTTCTGCCACTCTAGAGCTGAGCTCTGCTAGAATTCTTGCAATCTCTAACTGCTCTTCAACCTCAAGCTCACGTAGCTTGTTGTTAAGTTCAACAACGCCCTGCGGCTCTATGAAAAGAGTTGCCCCACCCTTTGATTGGTCATGCACCATACCTGGAAAGAAGGAGCGATACTCCTGCTTAACTGGAATCACGTACCTTCCATCTCTCATGGTCACAATCGCATCCTGAAGATAGGTCTTGTTGCTCGATGAGGTGATGATTCTCGACAGCTTGTTCTTTATCGCTAGGTTTTGCTGGTGAATGCTTCTTCTTATATCCTTGAGCTTTGGCGATGCATTATCAGCCATCTCATCCTCAGTCAAAATGCACCTTGAAATCTCTTTTTCGAGCGCAGTAAACTCGACGATTAGATCAACCATCTCGCCTATATACTTTAGCTCAGGGAGCGCATCATCGTGCATAAAAGCAACAACCTCAGAGCTTATACCAAGCACGTTTTGTACCTCAAGGAGCTGCCTCATTGTTAGACTTCCGCCCTTTTTGGCTAGCAAAAGTGCTTCTCGAATATCATAAAGTCCCCCCGTAGGAAGCGGGCCTTTACGCACAATAAGGTCAACCGCTTCCGTGGTCGACCTTAATTCCTCTTTGATTATTTTTTCGCTAGTAAGAGGAGTCAGTTCATCCGCTAGCTTTGCAGACGCGGCAGATCCCATCTCACGCTTCAATTGCGCAATTATTTTTTTGTATTCTAATGTTTCTAGCGCCTTTTGATTCATTTCTTTGCCTTAAGTTTATCGAGCTCGTTCTTGAGCTTTATATTCTCCATCTGAAGATCAAAGAAGCTGTTCTCGTACTCGCTGCACTTGTCACGTAGCTCCTTCATTCTTGCTGCATCATCTTTGATTCTGCCCTGAAGTTCGCTCACATTTTCCTTATTGTTCTGTGAGCTCTTCTTTGACTGTTCCCACATCTGCATGTAGTACTTCATCTCTTCCTTGAGCTTTTCATTATCAGCTCTGAGTCTTTCTACCTCGTCCCTTGCAAGCATAAGCTCTTCCGTAATATTTACGGCTGCAAGAAGTGCCACTGAGCCATTTGCATTGTCAAGACCAGCCTTGCCTATGATGTTCATCTGCTCATCAACATGCCCAGCAATTTTCTGGATGACTTCTTCACTGTAGTCTCCGGCAATCGTATAAACCTGATTATAAATTTTTACATCTACCTTGCTCATTTTGACCTCCTTGGGCAGAACTCAGGATTTCTAATTATCTCTGATGCTCGCACCCAGATTATTCTTTAGTGCTTCTACAACCTTTGCGTGCGCTTCTTCTGTCTCAACATCGGTAAGAGTTCTATCGTCATGCCTATATGTCAAGCTATATGCGACGCTCTTCTTACCAGCTCCTACCTGTATTCCTCTATAAATATCAAAGAGCTTAACGCTTCTAAGAATCTCGGTACCCGCTTCCTTGATAACCTTTTCTATCTCGGCAACCGGAGTGCTTTCGCTAACTACCATAGCGATATCTCTTGATGTTGATGGATACTTAGGTGGCTTAGAGTACTGAATTTCTCTACTTGAGAACTCAATCAGTCTGTCTAGGAAGAACTCTCCGCAGTAAGCCTTATCACCGATTCCGTAGTTTGATGCAACATCAGGATGAACCTCACCCATGATTCCTAGCTCAACTTCTTCGCCCTTTTCTGTCACCTTGACAACTCTTGCGCATCTGCCCGGGTGGTAAATTCCATACTCCGACTCTGCTATATAGCTAACATCCTTGATACCCATCATATCAAACATGCACTCTATCATTCCTTTTAGAGTGAAGAAGCTCTCGTCCTTACCGTAAACTCCAATTGAAAGATCAAAGCTCTCATCTGGAAGTCCCTCAGGCTGAATGTAGTTCTTGCTGAAAACCTTGCCTATCTCAAAGGCTCTAACGCCCTCTACACTTCTGCTATAGTTTCTTGCTAGAACCTCAAGCATGCCCGGTGTAAGTATGGTTCTCATAGCAGCTGTATCTTCTCCCATAGGATTGATGATATCTACTGTATCTCTCTCCCATGATTCTTCGTCTATTCTGCATGCATCAAAGATCTTCTGATTGATAAATGAGAATGTCTGAATTTCATCAGCACCCATTGCACAAAGTAAATCTCTAAGCTTTCTTCTTGTCTCCCAGCTCAAGCTGTTCTCAGCCTTAACATCTAGCTTAGGAAGAGTATTTGGAAGGTTATCGTAGCCGTACATTCTAGCGATTTCCTCTACAAAGTCAACTTCCTTAAGGATGTCTTGACGAACTGTTGGAGCTGTAACTATCATATCGTCTCCAGTTCCCTGAACCTTCATCTCTAGAGACTCTAGTATAGCTACCATCTCTTCTCTAGAAAGATCAGTTCCAAGAACCTTGTTGATTCTACTAACTCTAGCGCTTACCACCTGTGGGTGCTCTGGACTCTTATAGATATCGACTGAGCCCTCTAGCACCTTACCGTAGCCTAGCTCATCTATCAAAGCGCAAACTCTATCAGCTGCTTCCTCACAGAGGTTAGGGTCTATGCCCTTCTCATATCTTCCTGAAGCCTCAGTTCTAAGTCCTAGCTTCTTAGATGTCTGCCTTACTGAAGAGCCAACAAAGTTAGCTGATTCAAGAACAACAGTCTCAGTGTCAGGCTTAATCTCTGAATCGAGTCCGCCCATAACACCTGCAACAGCTACAGGTCCGTTTGCATCGTTTATCATCAGCATGCTGTCATCAAAAGTTCTCTCAACTCCGTCAAGAGTTGTGAACTTTGATCCTTCCTCTGCGACATCTACAACGATCTTCCCACCTGCTAAACTTCTGATATCAAAAGCGTGTAGCGGCTGTCCGTACTCCATCATTACGAAGTTTGTGATGTCGACGATATTGTTGATAGGTCTCATTCCTGCTGCAATGAGCTTCTTCTGAAGCCACCAAGGTGACTGCTCTATCTTCACGTCTTTGATTACTCTTGCTGTGTAGCGCTTACAAAGATCACTCTTGACCTCAACCTGTATGTAGTCTGATGACTTCTCTGTCAAAGTGTTGCAATCTGTCTTAGGATATACAAGTTCTCCGCCGAATGTAGCTGCAGCTTCCCTTGCCATACCTATCATTGAAAGACAGTCAGGCCTGTTAGGTGTTATCTCAAAATCTACAACTGCATCCTTAAGACCTAAAACCTCATCGATATTCTCTCCGAGCTTATCTTCATAGTTTCCTGAAAGGAGCCAGATTCCATCCTTTGATACAAGAGGTGCACACTTATCAGCTATTCCAAGCTCCTGTGGTCCGCACATCATACCATCAGACTTAACTCCTCTAAGCTCACCTGCGCTTATCTTAACGCCACCCTCCTGCTTTGGCTGTCCGTGAAGAGGTCCTGGAACCACGCTTCCGTGGGCTGCCACTGGGACATAAGCCCCAACATAGAGATTGCTTGCACCTGTTACAATCTGAAGTTTTCCAAGCTTGCCTAAATCCATCTGGCAAACTACTAGCTTATCAGCATCTGGGTGCTTATCTATGCTCAAAACCTTAGCAATCTTGACATTTTCAATGCCCTCACCAAGGTATGAGATTGTTTCTATATTCGATCCGCTCATAATCATGCGGTCACAGAACTCCTTGTCCTTCGGCCACTTGTCGAGCTTAACATAATCCTTTATCCAATCTATTGAAACTAGCATCTGCGCCTCCTATTTGAACTGCTCAATGAATCTTGTATCGTTCTCATAGAGCAATCTTATATCGTCAATTCCATACTTCAGCATAGCGATTCTCTCTACGCCCATTCCGACAGCAAAGCCTGTGTACTTGTTTGTATCAATGCCGCCCGCCTCATGTACATGCGGATGTGTCATACCGCATCCAAGAATCTCAATCCAGCCGCTTCCCTTGCACACATTGCAGCCTTTTCCGCCACACTTAAAGCAAGATACGTCCATCTCAGCACTCGGCTCTGTAAATGGAAAGTGATGTGGTCTGAACTTCGTCATGGTCTTAGGTCCAAAGAGCTTCTTTGCCATAAGGTCAAGAGTACCCTTTAGGTCAGCCATGGTGATGTCCTCTCCGACAACCATCATCTCTATCTGGTGGAAAGTATGTGAATGCGTTGCATCTGGTGTGTCGCATCTATAACATCTTCCTGGAATAACAATCATGTATGGAGGTGTTAACTCCTTCTCAGCTCTAATCTCTGCTGAAGAGGTATGAGGTCTGATAACGATGTCCTTGCTAATATAGAAGGTGTCGCTCATATCCCTTGCTGGGTGAGCCAGCGGAGCATTTAGCCCATCAAAAGTATTAAATACCGTATCAATGTCTGGTCCCTCGTAAACTGAATATCCCATGCTGCGGAAGATATCAGTAATCTCCTCTATAACCTGAGTTACTGGGTGCTTAACACCGATTTTCTCCTTTACGCCTGGTTCGGTCACGTCTATAGTCTCGGCCGCAAGCTTCTCAAGCTTAACTCTCTCTTTGATTGCATTTGCTCTCTCCTCAAGCGCAGCAGCAATCTTCTCTTTTACTTCGTTTGCAGCCTTACCGAGTTCCTTCTTCTCCTCTGGAGCAAGTTTGCCCATCGAACGCAGTACTTCTGTAATTTGACCCTTTTTGCCCAAAAATCGAATTCTGATCTCCTCAGCTTCTTTTTCTGTGTTTGCAGCGCTAAGCTGCTCACGCGCTTCTTCGAGCATTTTCTTTAGTCTTTCCTGCATAGTTTAAACCTCTTTCATAATTTATTGCACTGATTACTCAGCCTGTTTTCTCTGTCTCATGCTCTCGTACATGATTATTCCTGCAGATACTGCTGCATTGAGAGAATCTATCTCTCCGCACATCGGTATCTTCACAATTTTGTCTGCGGCATCAAAGATTTCCTCGGAAACTCCGCCTCCCTCGTTTCCGATAACGAGAGCTAAATCGCTATCTAGCTTCTCATCAAAGTAGTAGCTATCCGTATCAAAGCCAGTCGCTACAAGCGAAAGCCCATTATCTCTCACGAGCCTTAAAAGTTCCTCATTGCTATCCAGCCTAATGATAGGAACCCTAAATAACGAGCCTGCAGCAGACCTTATAACCTTGGCGGAATATACATCGGCCGTTCCCTTCATGACTATTACCGCCATGAATCCTGCCCCATCGCAGGTACGAATTATGGTCCCGATGTTACCAGGATCCTGAAGCCTATCTAGGACAATAATGTTGTTGCTCCTATCACTTTGGATATTGCACGCATCACCTACATGTTCATTGGCGAGGCCAGACCTTTCCAAAGTGCACTTCTCATGAAACGACCTAGCGTCTCCCAGCGTCTCAAAGCCCTGTATCTTAACTACTGCAATTATGTCTCTTCCGTTCTCTGTATCCTGAAGTTTATCAAAAAGAGTTTCGTTTAAGAAGAAAATCTTAGCACCAGTCTTCTGTAAGTCCTCAGCTAACTCTTGCGATATATATGAGCTAAGCTCATATCCCTTCACATCGCTATGGCAGATTAGAAGCTCTTTAATCTTTGCGTTTGCTCCGAGAGCATCTCTCAAAATATTGCTACCCTCGATTAAATATTCCTGCTGCTTCTCCCTATATTTGTGCCTGAGAAGCTTCAGCCATGCCTTGAATCTTTGGTTATCCGGCGATTCTATATAGTTTGACATAATTATCCTTAAATCACGAAAAAGCCGGCAAGGCCGGCTTTATATATTTTTTCTATTTCTTGAGAAAAGATGGAATTCCGAACAATGAATCCTCTTCTTCGTCTACAGATGGGCCTCTATCAAAGATATCTCCAAGAGTTACTTCTCTTCCTGTGAGTCCCTCTTCTGTCGTAACGCGCTTTTCGTCAAGACCAACGGTATTGCTTGCCGGTCTGAAGTCTACCTTATCCTGGCTCTTAGCAAAGCCTGTTGCAATTACCGTTATTGAAAGCTCATCTTCCATATCGTCGCAAACAGCAGCACCGAAGATGAAGATTGCATCCTCGTCTACCTTCTCCTGAACCATCGATGTCATCTCGTTAATCTCGAGCATTCCGAGGTTCTCTCTACCAGCGATGTATAGAAGAACGGCGCCAGCACCTGAGATTGTTGTCTCAAGCAGTGGGCTCTCGATAGCCTGAGTTACTGCCTCAACAGCTCTGTTCTCACCGTTACCACGGCCAACACCCATGTGAGCTATACCTCTATCTGTCATAACAGACTTAACGTCAGCAAAGTCAGTATTGATGATTGCGAAGTCAGAGATGATATCTGTGATACCCTGAACACCCTGACGAAGTACATCGTCTGCCTTGCCGAAAGCCTCAATCATTGTTGTGCTCTTATCGCTTATGTCGAGAAGCTTGTCGTTAGGAACTACTACTAGTGAGTCTACGAACTCCTTTAGGTAGCCTAGGCCCTGCTCAGCCTGCTTCATTCTCTTGCGACCCTCAAAGGTAAAAGGCTTAGTTACAACTGCAACTGTAAGAATTCCCATGTCCTTGGAAACCTTAGCGATAATAGGTGCAGCACCAGTTCCTGTTCCGCCACCCATACCAGCTGTGATGAATACCATATCGGCACCTTCTACAGCATTTGAAATAGCCTCTATAGTCTCCTGTGCAGACTCCTGACCCATTCTAGGATTTCCTCCTGCACCAAGACCTCTAGTAAGCTTCTCACCTATCTGGATCTTATTCTCAGCAGCACACTTATTAAGAGCCTGTCTATCTGTGTTTACTGCGATAAACTGAACTCCCTTTAGCCCTGCTTCTATCATACGATTAACAGCGTTACAGCCGCCGCCACCGACTCCGATTACTTTGATTACAGCGGAATTATCCTTTTCCGTTTCGAACTGCAGCATCTCAATGCCTCCTTACCTTGCAAATATACTCTAATTTTACCATATACGCCGCCCTTTTGCACTCTTTTTCTTTGATAGAAAAGTGAATTTATGTAAATATTTTCTTAAGCGTCAATTTCTGGCGTGAAGGACATATAATCACTGCCTCCAACCTTGATCGTTCCCCTGTTTATCTTATCGTTGAAGAGGTTATTTACGACCTTCTGTAGTTCCCCTCTTTGAATGGTTTGCATGAGTTCCTTAGGAGTTCCTTTGACAGAAAGAGTGTCATAAATATATGCTCTTATGAGAACCTTTGATACATCAATTTTTTTGAAGAAAAGATCGCCCTTATTCATTGCCGAAAGCATCCTCAAAGTCATCTTCAGCGCATCTGATTCCTCAACCTCAACCTTCTCTCCGATGTTCATCTTGCTTATTGTAAGACCTGTCAAAAGTGTCACCTGAGGATCTACGGTTGCCTTTCTCAAAACTGTTCCATCTTCATCGATTACAACAAAGCTTTCGCCGTACACTATGGCCGCCGTCTGCCGTCTCTCCTTAACGCTTATGATAAGCTTGTCCGGGAGGCTTCTCTTTACGTAAATATCCTCAAAATATGGATTCCCCTTCAGGTTCTTTTTGATGTCAGAAAGTCCTGCATCAAAGATTAGATTAACACCCTTTTTTGCCTTTGCCATGGAAATGACCTCGGCATCTGTGTAATAGCTATTTCCTTCGACCGAGAAGCTCTTTATGTTGAAGTAGTTTGATTTTAGAAATAAAAACACGCCAGTTCCTATACATAGGAGCACGACAAATCTCAGGAAGTAATGTTTCTTCCTGTGCTTTTTGCGCTGCCTTTCCACATGTTTGAGAGCGATTCTGCGATATATCTCTTCGTCGAGTTCTTCTTCTGTAGTAATTTGCTTTTTCTCGCCATTATCACTCGCATTTTCACTAGGCTCAGGCTCAGTTTCAGCTTTTGCACTTTCAGAGACCTCTGTCTCCTCCTCTGCGTCATCTGAATTTTCTACTTGAGCTTCGGCATCTGCAGTGCCATCCTCTTTGTTCTCTTCCTCAAGCATTTCAAGTGCATCGTCACTTACATCTTCCCTCTTTTTTCCCTTGAATGCCTTGAGCTTACCCAATAAACCTTTTTTCATTAATTCTTTTCCATTATCTCATCAACTATTTTTTCACTTGCTCTCATTTGGCCAAGCTTCTTGCTGGCCGCTTCCATTTTTGCAATTCTATCCTTGTCTTTTGATAATTCCTCTATCAAATCACTTAGCTTTTCTGCATCGACATCAGCCTGCTCAAACAGCAGTCCTCCTCCGCAATCTGCGACAACCTTGGCATTATAATACTGATGGTTATCTGCCGCCCATGGATAAGGAATTATAATCGAAGCCCTGCCACATGCTGTTATTTCAGCAAGAGATAGTGCACCTGCACGGCAAATCACAAGGTCTGAAGCCGATATGGCATCAGCCATACCATCTATATACGGAAAAAGTCTAATTTGTCCATCTATAAACGACGTACCTGCTTCACCGATCAGTTCTCCTTCTTCCCCGGTAGCCTTTGATAGTCTATCCTTTGTATCATCAAAGAACCTAGTTCCCGTTCCGAAGATCAAAGTTCTCTTATCGCCTTTTTTTATTCTACGCGCGTAGGCCTCCGCCACGCCGTTTATCTCATTTGAACCGAGGCTTCCTCCAAAGGAGAATACCACAAAATCCTCATCTGCTATGCCTAGTTTCTTTCTCGATTCAGTTCTATCGAGATTCGTAAACTCAGCCCTTACAGGGTTTCCTGTATATGAGGTTTTTATCTTTTGCTTGAATACTTTTTCCGCTCCCTCAAAGCCTAGGAAAACCTTTTTGCAGTACTTTGATGTAAATCTATTTCCTATGCCGGGATAGGCGTTTTGCTCGTGGATATAGCAGTTTGCTCCACAAATTTTACCTGCAATTATGACAGGCACGCTGACAAATCCACCAGTTCCGATAACAGCATCTGGCTTAAATTTTCTTATCAGCTTTATGGACTTAAAAATGCCCGCAAGCGTAAAGCTACACGCTTTGACAAACTCGCGCATATCGCTAAAAAATCCATTGCCTCTGTAAAACCATCTAGATGGAACTGCATGAAATTCATAGCCGTTCTTAGGCACAACTTCAGCTTCTATGCTGTCCTTACTACCCAAAAAAATGATTTCACTATCAGGCTGGACCTTCTTTATTTGCTCCGCGATTGCTATCGCTGGATATAGATGTCCCCCAGTACCTCCACCGGTCATCACAAATTTCATTGGATATCCTCTCTCTGCTGTCTCGAAATATTTAGCACTACGCCGATAAGGAACATGAAAATCCACAGTGCGTTACCACCGTAGCTTATGAACGGAAGTGCAACTCCTGTAGGTGGCATAGACGATGTTACAACTGCAACATTAAGAACTACCTGAGCACCTATCATTATCGCAACACCCGAAGCAAGAAGGGTTCCAAAGCTATCCTTTGCATTTAGGGCAATACAGAATATTCTCCAAACGACAACTACAAATACCATAAGAAGAGCCGCAACCCCAACAAAGCCAAGCTCCTCACCTATGATAGCGAGTATAAAGTCATTTTGTGGTTCCGGTAAGTATAGATTCTTCTGCACGCTGTTTCCAAGTCCTCTGCCTCTAAGTCCTCCTGTAGCGAGAGCAAGAAGCGACTGAACTACCTGAAATCCCCCTTCTAGGGAGTATTTAAATGGATTCAAAAAGCTTACAACTCTATCGTGCTGATAGCCCGAGCTAAATAATCCTAAATATATGCTTCCCAGCGATAGTCCGCCAACTAGAAGCCCTATATATCCCCAGTGCATTCCAGAGATAAAGGCTATTCCTGCCGAGATCAAAAATACCGTTATCGCAGTCGAAAGGTTTGGCTGAAGCACAATCATTCCGCACACAAATAGAGTGTAGGCAACTATAGGCGCAAGACCCATCATGCTCTTTGCTCTTTCCTTGCTCGCCGAAAAATATGCAGAGCCAAGGATAATGATGGTTGGCTTTGCTAGTTCTCCAGGCATGATGGTTATTCCAAGCTTTACCCATCTTCGAGCATTATTGACAGTTACGCCAAGAGGCGTAAATATCATAAACAGCATCAAAACCTCAATGATGGCAATTAGAACGGCAAACCGCCTATACTTATGATAGTCTATTAGTGAAGTAAACATCATTATGCCAAATCCACTGACCGCAAAGAATCCTTGCTTCCAAAGAAAAGCATATGGCGTTCCTGAAGTGTTTATTGCACTGTAGTAGCTGGCACTGAAAACCATAACCACGCCAAACACCGTCAATATTGTAATAAGGACGACAAGCACAGGGTCACAGTGTTTTAAATTATTCAGTTTTCCTAGCTTTAGCAATTTTTTCATTCCAATACCCTAATTTAGTTCATTTGAGTTTTTCAACGCAGCGCTTAAAGTGTTCACCGCGTCTTTCATAGCTTTCGTACATATCCCAGCTTGCGCATGCAGGTGAAAGCAAAACAGTATCACCACTTCTCGCAAGCGCATGAGCTCTTTCAACACATTCATCCAAATTGCTGAAGTTCTCGTATTCTGTAAATCCACATCTATCTGCAGACTCAGCTATTATATGAGCATCTCTTCCAAATAGAAGAAGTTTCTTTACTACTCCATCAAAGTTTGATGTAAACTCATCAAAGTCCTGCTGCTTTCCATCACCGCCAGCAATCAAAAGAACATTTTTCTTTATTGCTCTTAGTGCGGTTAGCGATGCATCTACATTTGTGCCCTTCGAGTCATTATAGTATTTAACGCCATCAATCTCTGCACAGAACTCTATTCTATGCTCAACACCGCCAAAATTTCTTATCGCTTCGGCTATGACTTCCTTATCTATTCCTGCAAAGTAGCATATGCCGACTGCCGCCAAAACATTTTCGACATTATGATCGCCTATTATCCTAATATCGCTCTTATCACATATGTAAACCTTGTCATTTCTATCATTTACATATATCTTTTCATCATCTAAAATTACGCCATAGTTAAGTTTTTCTTTTCTGCTAAAAGGCACGACTGTGCACTTAGCACTCTTTGCTAAATCAAAGCAAAGCTTGTCATCATAATTTATGATTAAATACTGACTTTCATCCTGATTTGCAAAGATTTTAGCCTTAGCTGCACCGTAGGCCTGCATGGTATGATGCCTGTTTAAGTGGTCAAGTGTCAGATTTAATATTGCAGAAACTAGCGGTCTAAATTCTTTAGTTGTCTCTAGCTGAAAACTGCTTACTTCCGTTACAAGCCAGTCCTCTTTTGTTGCTTCGATAGCGGCACCGATTACGGCCTTACCAATGTTTCCGACAACCGAAGTCCTTCTCTTTGATCTCTCAAAGATTTCCCCAACTAGACTTGTGGTTGTTGTCTTACCATTAGTTCCAGTTATGGCAACGAAGGTTCCGTCACAAAGTCTATACGCAAGCTCAAGCTCTCCAATTACTTCAGCTCCAGTTTTCTCAGCCCTCTGAATAAATTCTAGTTCAGGGCTTACTCCAGGGCTCATAATCACGTAGTCAAACTTTGTTTCATCTGGATCCTGCCCCAAAAAGGCATGTTTACATGTCCTATCTATCAGCGCTACAAGAGCCTTATCCATGTCATCTCTAGTCTTGCTATCCTGAGCATAGAGCTCACAGCCCTTTCCTTCTAGCATTTCGAGAGTCGCTTTTCCAGTTCTTCCAAGACCTACAACCAATATTTTCTTGTTCTGTATCTTATCCAAAAATTTCATTTTACACCTAAATCATATATATTAGGTAAGCCAGCAAGCAGCAAAGCGCGCTGACGAGCCAAAATATTAGAACTACAACTCTCTCGTGCAATCCGCACATTTCAAAGTGATGGTGGATTGGAGCCATCTTGAAGACTCTCTTTCCTGTTGATTTAAAGGAAACGACCTGAATGATTACAGATAGCGATTCCATCACATATATGAAGCCCGAGACTATGAGTAGGAATTCCATCTTAAGCATGATAGCAGCTGCTGCAAGCGCTCCGCCCAAAGCCATAGAGCCCGTATCACCCATGAAGAGTTTAGCTGGATTTTTATTAAAAATTAGGAATCCGAGACAGACACCACTAAGTGCTGTGCAGAATACGAACGGTGAGTTTTGACCCATCTGCATTGCTATGATAGCAAAGAATGTAGATACAATAGCTGTTACTCCACTGCAAAGGCCATCTAGTCCATCCGTTAGATTTACGCTGTTTGCCATAGCTACAACGACTAAAATTACAAATGGAATATAGAAAACTCCAAATTCCATGTACTGGCCGTAGAAAGGAATGAACACCTTTGTTCCATAATCTGAGAACATGGAAATGTATATGCCTAAGACCGCTGCAAATCCAACCTGAAGAACTATTTTCTGCCAAGCCCTAAGACCTAGGTTGTGCTTTTTTGCAACCTTGATGAAATCATCAAAGAAACCGATAGCTCCAAAGAGTAGCATTACGCAGATCATCATTAGGTTTTCTGCACCGAAGCCTCCAAAGATTAAAACCACCACAAGCTGCGCAAGAATCATGGCGATTCCGCCCATCGTTGGCGTTCCTGACTTCTTTTGATGCGACTCAGGTCCTTCCTCACGTATATACTGCTTAAATTGTTTTTTCTTAAGTAACGGTATTTCTACTGCCGTAAGAACCGCAGACATCGCAAGTCCTACTAGCAGAACCAGAAAAAATCGTTCCATAATATCAAATTCCCTTCTTATAAATGCATTGGCATTTACTTATTTATGCTGTCAATCAGCTTCTCAAGCTCATAACTTCTCGATGCCTTCAAAAGCACGAGATCGCCCGCCTTAAGATAATCGTTAATAACATCTGCTAGAGCGTCTCTGCTATCAAAGTGAAGCATTTTATTCTTATCCATTCCCTCAGAAGCTGCTTCTTCTGCAATAAGTGAAGCATCGCTTCCTACGGTAATCATCAAATCTAAATCAAGCTTTGCCGCCTCTCTTCCCACTCTGCGATGAGATTCCTCGCGCACAGCCCCAAGCTCATTCATGCCTGCAAGCACTGCAAGCTTTCTTTTTCCTTCACTCTTAACTAAGGTTTTGAGCGCTGAAATCATCGACTCCGGTGCCGCATTATATGCATCGTCTATTATGTTAACCTCGCCAGCTTCGACAAATCTCAAACGGCTTCCCGTCATCTCTATGTCCTGAAGTCCATCAATTATATCGCCAAAATTCATACCTATGGATTTACAAGCTGCTGCTGCAAGCGCTGCATTTAGAGCGTTATGTTCTCCCATAATGCCCAGCTTTACATGATGCTTTTCACCTTCGCATACTAAATCAAAAGCGATTCCATCATAACCAAGGTTTTCCACAGCTGAAACGCGAACATCCGCATTTTCAGCCTTACCAGCTCTAAGGATCCTATACGGAACTATATTCTCATCAATAGTCTCAAGCATGTCATCATCTGCATTTACAACGAGAATTTTTGATTTGTCAAAGCCCTCAACGATTTCCATCTTTGCTTTGAAAATATTCTCGCGTGTTCCAAGTTTTTCAAGATGCGAATATCCGATGTTAGTTATAACTGCGACATCTGGCTTTGCAATCTCTGTGAGTCTGCTTATCTGACCTAAAGCATCCATTCCCATCTCAACAACAACTGCATCCATACTGCCATCAAAGCTCAAAAGCGTAATCGGAAGGCCCGTCTCGCTGTTTAGATTAGCCTTGCTAGTTCCGGCATTAAAACCTTTTTTTAGAATGGCATAAATCATGTCTCTGGTCGTTGTTTTTCCAACGCTTCCAGTTACTGCAAGCTTCTTCATATCAAAACGAGCTATATACCACGCAGATAATTCCTGAAGCGCGTACATCGCATCGTCTGTAAGGATTAAAGCGCAATCCTCTGGTACTGTCTCAGCTGTTTCTTCTTTTGATATGAGCATCATTCTGCAACCATTATCGTAGGCAGATTTCATGAACTTATGTCCATCATTGAATTCGCCCACCATGGCACAAAATAGGTCTCCGCTCTTTGCATTCCTTGAATCTATGCAGATATCAGTCGCTGCTTCATCTCCGTTTCCACGAATCAGCTTCCCTTTAACTGCATCTGCAATTTGTCTAGCTCTTAACTCTTCCATTGATTTTTCCTAGCTTCTGTACAAATAAATGATTTCTTTTTTATCTATCTTTTTCCCACCCTTAGGGTATTGGTCCACAATTGTGAAGTCTAGATCCTTATCTTTCTTCTCATCGTCTGTAAGTGCAGGTCTAACTTCATACTTTAGTCCATACTCATCTAGTATAGCTTTTGCATCCTTATATGAAGCATTTGTAAGATCAGGCACATAGGCTGTCTTCTGCTTCTCAGAGTCCTCCTTAAGATCGTCTGCTGCATTGACATTAAGATAAGGTAGCGCCTTTGTCAAAAAGTCCTTTGCGATAGGAATAGCTGTTATATCTGCATAATACTGATTTGGTGAGTTACAAACAATTAGTACTACAATCTTAGGATTATCTATAGGGGCCATACATATAAATGAAGTATCCGTCTTTGATTGTGAGTATGATCCATTAACAGCCTTTGATGATGTACCAGTCTTACCGCCTATTCGGTAACCTGGCATTTTTGCAGTTTTACCACCGTACTTGTCAACCTGCTGCTCCATTATATTTAACATTTCCTCGCAGGTCTTTGAAGACAGAACCTTTCTCACCTTTGTTGGCTTAAATTCTACAACTGTCTTTCCGTCTTTATCAGTGAGCTTTCTAACAAAGTGAGGCTTCATCATAACACCATCGTTTCCTATTGAAGAAACCGCAGTTATGAGCTGCATTGGCGTTATAGCTATACCCTGTCCAAATCCCATAGAGGCTAGCTCAAGCGGACCAACTTTTTCTAGATCTGTAACTATAGGATTGCTCTCTCCAGGATAGTCAATTCCCGTCTTTTCGGTTATTCCAAATAGCTCAAGATGCTTGTAGAATGTATCCTTTCCCATGTTCAGCGCAAGCTGCATGTGCACCGGGTTACAAGACTGTCCTACAGCCTGAGTCAATGTCTCTGCGCCGTGAGGCTTTCTATCAGCATCAAAGATTTTGAGCCCTGAAACCTCATAAAATCCCTTACAATAGAACGGTGTATCTGGTGTAACAAGACCCTCTTCTAGTGAAGAAGACGATGTCAAAAGCTTAAATGTTGATCCTGGCTCATACACATCGCTGACAAGTGCATTTCCCCACATTCTATTTAGGTATTCCGATTTCTTGGAGTTGCTAAGCTTGTTGTAAACTTTTAGCGCATCCTCGCCAACTGGCTTTGTTGGATCGTTTGGATCAAAGGTAGGATTCGTAGCCATAGCTAGAATTTCTCCAGTCTTAGGGTCCATCACGATTCCGCTAACACGCTCAGCTCCAGTCTTTTTCATTCCCGTTGCAACAGCATTTTCTAGATAGTGCTGCAGCACTTCATCTATAGTTAGCTCTACATTAAGGCCATCCTTAGCCTCATAGTACTTGCTGTTTCCATTTGATAGCTGGTTTCCATTTACATCGGCTTCGATTACCGCACGTCCAGTCGTTCCGCTAAGATACTCGTTATACTGGTATTCTATTCCGCTTCTTCCTTCGCCCTCGTCATTTACGCTTCCCAGAAGATTTGCCGCGAAGCTCTTCATAGGATAAAAGCGCTTTGTATCCTCTGTAATTTCGATTCCCGAGATATCTAGATCTGAAAGTTTATCTGCTGTATCCTTCTCAAGGTATTTTGCCGCCTTTAGCAATACCTGGTCCGACTTGAGCAAGTTCAAAACTTCTTCGCTTTCCATTCCTAGCACTACAGAAATTCTATTTGCTACTTCTGTGAGCTTATCGCCAGGATAATTTTCTCTAATCTGCGAAGGTCTAAACCAAAGCGTATAGCAAGTTGCACTCGACGCGAGTTCCTCTCCGTTTCTGTCGTAGATAGAACCACGCTTTGCCTGGATTGGAATATCTCTCTTCTGCTGATCCTTTGCCATATCGCTGTATTCGCTTCCTCTTACAACCTGTATCCAAGCCATTCTAAATAGAAGCAGAATTAAAAGAAGCGCCATGGTTCCAAATACGAATATTATTCTTTTTTTGCTCTTTAAATTAGTTTTGGTTCTCTCTGCCATTTAGCAATCCCTTTACCCTTTATTATGAAAAAACCGACAAACTGCGATATTCAGTTGTCGGCTGTTTTATGCAAGCTGATAACGCTTTTATTTATATGCGTTTTCCTTTATTATACTCGCTAGATTTCCCTTTGGAGCAGCGGTCTTTGATAGATATATGCACTCGTTCTCGTTTGCGTACACCATGCCGAGTTTGCTTGTTGCCACAGTCTCTATGTGTTCTAGGCTATTGGCAGCTTTAATCTTTACATCTAACGTATCTATCTCATCCTGCAAGATCCTGTTGTTTCGGTCGAGCTGGTTATTAGTCATCTTAAGTTCTGCGCTATAAGCGGACAAAACAACCAAAAATATGCAAATCATTCCCACCAAAACTATACTAAACACAGTTTTATTTCTTATAAGATTGATCTTTTGTCTCTGACTCTTAACCATTTCCCATCCTCAATAACTTCTTTATCTCTTCCCAAGTTTTTCGCAAACTCTCAGTTTTGCACTCCTTGCCCTCGGATTTTCGTCCTCCTGCGATTCGCTTGGCACTATAGGTTTCTTATTTATCTTCTTTATCTCAGGCTTCTTTCCGCATACGCAGATTGGAATTTCTGGTGGGCATACGCAAGGATTTTCCCTTTCGCTATACGCATCCTTTACAATTCTATCCTCTAGCGAGTGGAATGATATTATCGCAAGCCTCCCCTTAGGTGCTAATACATCTATGAAGTCATCTACCGCTCTCTTTACTCCTCCGAGCTCATCGTTAACTTCTATCCTTATCGCCTGAAATGTTCTCTTTGCTGGGTGCGGTCCATTTCTTCTGGCTGATGCTGGAACCGCCGCCTTTATTATTTCTACTAGTTCAAAAGTTGTTTCTATCGGTTTTTCGCGTCTTGCTTTGACTATGAAGTCCGCAATCCTGCTTGCCCAACGTTCTTCACCGTAGCTTTTGATTATTCTATATAACTCATCCTTGGAATACTCATTAACTATATCGTAAGCTGTCATACCTTCGCTTCTATCCATTCTCATGTCTAGAGCAGCGTCGTTCATATATGAAAACCCACGCTCTGGATTATCTAGCTGATACGATGACACTCCTAAGTCTAGAAGTGCTCCATCAATTTCCTCTATATCCAGTTCCCTCAGGATGTTCTTGATATCCGAATAGTTTCCGTGAACAAAAGCCTTCTTGCAATCAAATCCCTCAAGTCTTTTCGAAGAAACTCTGAGAGCTTCTTCGTCTCTATCGATTCCGATCAGCATTCCATTTGGCGATAATCTCTTGCAAATTTCGCTTGAGTGTCCCGCTCCTCCGAGCGTGCCGTCAACATAGATGCCATCTGGATTGATATTGAGACCGTCTATGCATTCTTCTAGAAGCACTGGTACATGTGAAAATTCCATATGCCCTCCTAGAAATTATATGCTGCTAAAGTCTGGTTGAACTCCTCTGTGTCCATACGATTTTCGTTATCTGGAGCATTCCACTGTTCCTTAGCCCAAACCTCTATTTTTCTCATCGCACCTATCGTAACTAGTTCCTTATCGATATGTGCATACTCCTTGAGTTCAGCTGGAATAATTATTCTGCCCTGTTTATCAAAGCCACATGAAACAGCATTACCACAGATATGTCTTACGAAAGCTCTGACCTTAGGGTCAGATTCTGGAAGCTTGTCTATCTTCTCAAGCAAATTCTCCCAGTCACTAATGTCATAAATGTATAGGCATCTATCGATTCCCTTAGTAAGAATGCACTCCTTACCAAGCCTATCTCTATACTTAGAAGGCACGATCATGCGATTCTTAACATCTATGGAATTATTGTATGTTCCGATAAACAAATCCTGCCTCCTTTCGCCACTTCACCTATTATCAAATATTAACACTGTAATTATATACCACTTTCCCCCACCTATCAAGGCTAGTCCCCCACTTAATGGGTATAAAAATAGGCTATTTTTGCTTTTTTCTACATTGAAATAAAAAAAAATCAAGCTTCCACTATATTTTGTGGTCGCTTGATTAATTGTTATCAATATGTTGTTTTAAAATCAGCTTTTCTTTGGTTGTTTTTTTGAGCTTTTTGATACTGAATTCACGCGATAGAGCCTCTCCCTTTTCTTCGTATTCTTCGTAGTAAACAAGCTCAACCGGAAGCCTCGTTTTGGTATACTTTGCTCCCTTGCCAGCATTATGTGTTTTTACCCTCTTTTCGAGGTCATTCGTCCAGCCTGTATAAAGACTCCCATCCGCACAGCGAAGTATGTAGACGTAGTTCATAATTCTCCACCTTATCATCTTTTAGGACGGCCTTCTGCTATATTCGTATTCCTACTATAATCACTAGCCGTTCTGATATTATAGCACAGCTTTTGCTTCTTTATAAATCGATTGAAACGCTTTGATTAAAATTTTTCATAGAAGAAAACAGTCTGTAAGTTTGTGATATAATAAGCACAACAAAATCACGCTCTAGTTTATATTTATTTTCAATAGTTTCACGATGAGAAACGAGGACTTTATGAGCTTTATAGAATTTGATGATGTCAAGAAGGTGTACCGCACAGGCGAGTTAGAAATCGAGGCCCTTAGAGGCATAACTTTTTCCATTGAAAAAGGTGAAATCGTAGTAATTCTTGGAGAATCTGGTGCAGGGAAAACTACGCTTCTAAACATCCTCGGCGGCATGGACAGGCTTACGAGCGGTTCTGTTCGCCTAGATGGACAGACCATATCAGATTTTTCCAGCAGGCAGCTGACGCACTACCGCAGACACGATGTCGGCTTCGTTTTTCAGTTCTATAATTTGATTCCTAATTTGACAGCTCAAGAAAATGTCTCCATGGCAACTCAGCTATGTAATAACTCGCTTGATCCTTTTGATGTTCTCACATCCGTTGGGCTTTCCGAAAGACTAGATAATTTCCCATCCCAGCTCTCTGGTGGCGAACAGCAAAGAGTTGCTATCGCGCGTGCACTTGCTAAGAATCCTAAGCTTTTACTTTGTGACGAACCTACGGGAGCTTTAGATTATCTAACAGGAAAATCCATACTTAAACTTTTACAAGATACTGGTCGCAAGAACGGCATGACCGTCATCATCATAACTCATAACCAGGCACTTGCTGCTATGGCTGACCGCATTATCAAAGTCAGAGCCGGCAAAGTTACAGAGTCATATATAAATTCTCATGTTACTCCAGTTGAAGAAATAGAGTGGTAATATGTTGTTCCTAAATATACTCCGAGAAATCAAAAAATCCCTTGGTAGATACCTTGCCATACTCGCCATTGTGGCGCTTGGCACAGGATTTTACTGCGGTCTAAAAGTTTCGACTGATGCCATGGTGGCAACTTGCGATAGCTATATTATGGATGCAAATTTATACGACTTTTGGCTACGCTCTAACCAAGGTATAGACCAAGATTTAGCAAGCAAAATAAGAGAAAACAAATCCGCTCGTGAAGCAGAGTTTGCCTATAGCTTTGATGTCATATTCAATGCTTCAGAAGAAAATTCCGTAGTGCTTCACAGCATGTCACTTCCAGAAAAGATAAATAAACCTCTAGTCAAAAGCGGACACTTGCCAAAGCACGATGATGAGTGCTTGCTTGATGAAGCATTCCCTAATGCAAAAGCTTTGATTGGGAAAACCATAACTGTTTCAGGAGGCAACGAAGCCCAAACTTCGCAGATGCTGAAATCAAAAAAATACAAGGTTGTTGGTCTATGCGACTCACCTCTTTATTTGAATTCTGAAAGAGGTTCCACCTCAATAGGAAATAGAACAATATCAGGTTTTGTTTATTTGAAAAAATCTGCATTTCTAAGTCCCGTATACACCGATGCCTATGTCACATGTGGAAATTATGAGAAAATCTATTCAGATGCATACAAGGACAAGGTAAAGAAATACAAGGGCGATTTCGATGGCCTTACAGACCACGTTCTAGACCGCGAAAGCAATGCAGGATACGTCTCATTTGAAAACGATACTAGTATCGTTGCAAGCATATCTACAATTTTTCCCGCCTTTTTCTTTGCGATTGCAGCCCTTGTTTGCATGACGACCATGACCAGAATGATAGATGAGCACCGCATGCAGCTAGGCGTTTACAAAGCTTTAGGCTATGGTCCATTAGCTATTCTTTCCATATATCTTTTCTACTCATCTACAGCTACCGTAATTGGAGTTGCTTTGGGATATTTTGGCGGAATGACAATCACGCCACAAGCAATTTGGCGCGCATATAATACTATTTATCTCTTTGCTGATAAGCTAGAGTTTACAGCAGATCGCACGCTAGGTCTTTTCGCCTTGATTGTCGCTTTGTTTTCTACTGGCTTTGCCACAGTTGCAACCTGCGTTAAGGAAACCAGTGAGTTTCCTGCTTTGCTCATCAGGCCACGCGCACCGAAATCAGGAAAGAAAATTTTCCTCGAGCGTTTCTCATTCGTTTGGAATAGACTACCTTTCATTTATAAAATCTCACTTAGAAATGTCTTTAGATATAAAGGCCGACTTTTGATGACCTTGATTGGTATAAGCGGATGTACAGCACTTTTAGTCGCTGGATTTGGTATGAGAAGTTCAATGAGCGACCTCACAGATCTTCAATATGAGGAAATCGAACGCTATGATTATAGCGTAGTTTTCAATACTCCTCTTACATCTGATGCCGAAGAAAAATTCACTGCATTCGCTAGGGACAACGGGCATGCCGAGAAAATTAAGTTCTGCAATCAGCAGTCGATGAAATATGGCGGTAAAACAAAAGGTAAGAAACCAGCAGGCTCCCTAAAACTTATCACAACATCAAAAGACGACTTTCGAAATTTTATAGACCTTCACAACGGAGACCGTAAGATTGAGTTTCCAGGCAAAGGCAAAATTGTACTTTGTAAGAAATATGCAAAGCTATACAAGCTATCAAAAGGAGATAAGCTAAGACTTGTAGATGACAATCTAAAGAGCTATGAGTTTGAGCTAAGTGATATCTTTGATAACTATATCTATAACTACGCCTACATTTCTCCTGAAACTTACCACTCCGTCTTTGGTAAAGAAGCAAAATTAAATATCGCCCTCATAGAGACTGGTCTTGAGGGCGATAATAAAGATTTAAATATTTCTGAGGCAGCTGCTAAAATTCGAAATTACGATAATGTAATATCAGTATCACAAACTGATGAGTTTAGAAAGCGTGTCGATAAGATGATGCAGAGTCTAGCTGCAATTATAGTTTTAATAGTTGTCAGCGCTGGAACTTTAGCATTTGTGATTCTATATAACATTACTAATATAAACATCACTGAGCGTAAGCGCGAAATTGCTACAATCAAAGTACTCGGCTTTTATCCCCGCGAAACCTCTGCATATGTTTCTAGAGAAAATCTGCTTTTGACACTGATGAGTTCTCTCCTTGGACTTCCACTCGGAAAGCTCTTGCTTAAGCTCATAATAAGTCAGATTAATGTCGACCTCGTTTACTTCCCTGCGATTGTAAGCGTCCTTGATTATCTATACTCATTCATGCTGACAATGGCATTTGCCGTAATCGTAGTCTTGCTCATGCACATAAAGATTCACAGAATCAATATGAGCGATTCTCTAAAGTCAATCGAGTAGGTCCTATCCGTCAAGCCTTGTGCTGCTCTTCTCCGCTTCGGCAAGATCAAGCTTGACTCTGTCTATATCATCGAGCAGATTCTTTAGGCTATCTGCATCCACGTGATTGTTCAAAAAGAGCTTCTCCAATTGTCTACTTGCCTTTGTTATCTCGTTTACAAAAGCAAGGTAATCCTCGAATTTATGGCTACTTTGAGCTCTCTTGAATTTTTCGAGATCATTTCTTATATAGTCTATTACATCCTGTTCTCCAAAGAATCTTCCTAGAAGAAGTGGATATGGAGAAACACGAGATAGGTAGATGCTACCATCTTCACGAGCCTCATACATATAGCTCATCTTGTAGTCTTCTATCTCAAATTTTGCCACTGTGATATTCGCATGCACAGTCTTAACACTCGTCGCACCTAGCTGCTTGAGCATCATGTTTATAATGTCGTTAATTGTCCAATCCATATTAGCCTCCTGTTATATATATGCCTTAATAAGAAGTACTATAGTTGATACAAGTATTGAAAGTATCATAAAAGGAAATCCTACCTTCAGATAGCTTGCAAATGTTATAGGGTAACCATGCTTGTTACTGATATCTGATAGCACTACATTAGCCGAAGCGCCGATCAAAGTTCCATTTCCACCTAGGCAAGCACCTAGTGATAGCGCCCACCATAGAAGCTCAACATCCATACCCTGATTTTTCATTGAGATAATCAAAGGTATCATCGCAGCCACAAAAGGTATGTTGTTTAGTACCGATGAAACAAGCGCCGAAGCCCAAAGGATTACTAGTATTGTAATTATCTCATGTCCTTCTGTAAAGCTGATTATTCCCTTTGATATAGCCGATATAACGCCAGTCTTTTCCATTCCACCTACGATAACAAAAAGTGCTATGAAAAAGAGTATTGTCGACCACTCCACATCTTCTATTACATGCTCAGCTTTCTTTCCGCTAAGTAGCATTATAATTGTAGCTGCTGAAAGCGCAATTACAGCTGGCTGAACGCCTAGCTTATCATGAGCGAGAAATCCTATTATTATGAGTCCTATAAGAACTATACCTATCTTCATAAGTCTAGCATCTGTTATAGACTTATTCTCATCTAGGGCCATTACCTTTGCTCTTGCTTCTTCAGTTGCCACCGTAGATTTCTTGTAAAGAAACTTCATCATGATGATCTGAACTGCGATTACTAACACAACAGCAAGTCCTGTATTCATCATAAAGTCCATAAAGGATAGTCCTGCAGCACTTCCAATCATTATATTTGGTGGGTCACCTATCAAAGTAGCTGTACCTCCAACATTTGATGAGAAGATAAGCATTAAAAGGTATGGTACTGGATTCACCTCTAGCATTCTTGCAATAGCAATCGTCATAGGTCCAACTAGAAGAACCGTCGTAACATTGTCTAGGCAAGAAGATAAAACTGCTGTAATAATCACAAAGATTATCATGATTTTCCAAGGGTCAGCATTTACCTTCTTAGCCGCTTTGATAGCTATGTATTCAAACATTCCAGACTGCTTTAGCACTGCTATGAATAGCATCATGCCAACAAGCACGCCTATCGTGTCAAAATCAACGTACTTAATTGCTTCATCAAAGCTAAGCACCTTGGTGAGCAAAATCACTGCCGCACCGATAAGCGCTGAAAGTGTGCTATCTATCTTTCCCGTCGTTATCAAAACCATAACGCCAAGAAAGACAAGTATTGATATTATTTCCATTATTCCGCCTCCTAACAAAGCAATTATATACCTTTTTTATCAAAATGCAATAAATCAAACTAGCCCTAGATGTACGCTTTTATAATAAGTACGATCATCGAAACAAATACAGATGCAATCATGAAAGGAAATCCAACCTTGAAATAGCTCTTAAATGTGATTGGATGTCCGTGTTTGTTACTGATATCAGATAGAACAACGTTTGCTGATGCACCTACAAGAGTTCCGTTACCGCCTAGGCAAGCACCTAGTGACAGAGCCCACCAGAGAAGCTCAACGTCCATGCCCTGAGCCTTCATCGCAAGAATCAAAGGTATCATGGTCGCAACAAAAGGTATGTTATCAAGTATCGACGAAATGATTGCTGACGCCCAAAGGATTACGAGAATTGTAAGAAGCGCATGCCCCTCTGTGAAATCAATCAAAGCCTCTGACATCGCTGTTATGATACCCGTCTTTTGCATTCCGCCAACGATTATAAATAGCGATATGAAGAACAAAATCGTAGGCCACTCAACATCTTCTATCAAAGACTCTACTTTCTTTCCCTTCACAATAAGCATAAAGGCCGCTGCTGAAAGTGCAATTACCGCAGACTGTATTCCAAGCTTATCATGTAGCAAAAAACCTACGATTATGTATATGATTACGCCTATTCCTATCTTCATTAACCTTAGGTCAGTTATCGCTTTTTTCTCATCGAGAGCCATAACCTTAGCCTTAGCCTCTTCGGTAGCTGTAATCGTCTTCTTATACATGAACTTCATCATAATAATCTGTACGATTAGAACTAGAATAACTGCACCACCTGTGTTCTTGACGAAGTCAAGGAAGGTAAGTCCAGTTGCACTTCCGATCATTATGTTAGGTGGGTCACCAATCAAAGTAGCCGTACCTCCGACATTGGATGCAAGAATTTGCATTAGAAGGTAAGGCACTGGATTTACCTCAAGCAGATTGGATATAGCAATCGTCATTGGTCCAACGAGTAGAACCGTAGTAACATTATCAAGGCATGACGATAGCACTGCTGTAATTATGACAAATATAACCATCATCTTCCACGGATCAGCATTTACAAGCTTCGCCGACTTGATAGCGACGTACTCAAACATTCCCGATTCCTTGATAACTGCGACAAACAGCATCATTCCAACCAGTACGCCTATGGTATTAAAATCTACATACTCAAGAGCTTCATCAAAGCTAAAAACCTTTGCAAGCATGAGCACTGCCGCACCAACAAGGGCAGCTGCAGTTCGGTGCACTCTTTCGGTTGTTATCAAAACCATTACACCTAGAAAAACTAAAACAGTTAAAAGTCCCATATATTTCTCTCCTAATAAAGCATTAGTATATACCTAATACGCTAAAATTCAACCCCTTATATATGTTTATTTTTCAATGCATACACGCATTTAATTTTTTAATTCCATTGTTGCAAATTGCACCAAAATACAATTTAAATAGCCACGCCTAGCTTACAGTCCAAAATGGGTTCTACGCATCAAAGAAAAGAACGTTAGGCGTGGCATAAAGTTGTTGGCAAAGTACTACTTTTATCTATATTTTATTCCGTAATCATTTAGCTTTTTGTATAGAGTCTTTCTAGCTATATTCATCTCGCGTGAAGCTTTAGTAACATTCCAGCTGTTACGACGCATAATTTCCATAATATATTCCTTCTCGAAGTCCTGAGTCGCACCTTTTAGATCTTCACCAAAAGTTCTATTCATATCCGAATCCATACCCTGAATTTCTAACGGAAGATCATCTTCACTAATTTTCCCATCTTGCGCCATAACCACAAGGCGCTCAATTATATTTCTAAGCTCACGTATGTTTCCTGGCCACGAATATTTCTTCAGCATTTGCATAACACTTACTTCTATAGAATCAATTTTACGCCCCATTTCTTTTGATATAGTCTCGATAAAATAGTTTGCAAGCAAGGGAATATCTTGTCTCCTTTCCCTAAGAGGTGGAATTTCAATAGGCAGTATGTTAAGCCTATAGTATAGATCTAGCCGGAACCTACCTGCTTCTATTTCCTGTTTTAAATCAGCATTTGTCGCAGAAATAAGCCTAAAATTACTTTGAATAGTTTCGCTTCCTCCTACTCGCTCGAAGGTTTTTTCCTGTAAAACTCGTAGTAATTTTGTTTGCATGTTTAAGCTCAATTCACCTATCTCATCAAAGAAAATGGTTCCGCCATCCGCTAGTTCAAATCTTCCTTTTCTACGTTTTTCAGCACCAGTATATGCACCCTTTTCACTGCCAAAAAGTTCACTTTCTATTAGATTTTCATTAAATGCTGCACAATTAACAGAAACAAACGGTTTATCAGCTCTTTCACTGCATTGATGAATTAGATGAGCCATTACCTCCTTACCAGTTCCACTCTCTCCCGTGATAAGGACCGATGCCATCGTTCTTCCAATCGTGATAGCCTCTTCTCTCATTTTTCTGGCTGCATCGCTTTCTCCAATCAATTTATTGGTGGCTGATATTGAGCAGATATGTTGTTTTAGCTGACTATTTTCCATACGCACATTAGCAAGTTCCTGTGCTTTAATTACAGTTACTATCAACTCGTCAATATCTACTGGCTTAATGAAATAGGTATATGCACCCTTCTTCACAGCTTCAACTGCGCCTGGAATAGTGCCCTCCGCTGTAAGCATAATAACCTCTGTCATCGGCCACCTTTTCTTGATTTGCACAAGTGCTTCCATTCCATCCATTTTTGGCATTATAATGTCAAGAACAACAACTGCAATTTCGTGTTTTCCCATTATCTCTAGTGCAGAAAAGCCGTTTTCTGCTGTCTTAACCGAAAACCCCTTTAGCTCAAATATCTTACGATAGACTTTCAACAATTCTTGATCGTCATCCACCAATAAAATTGAATTTCTGATCATTCTTTTCACCTCATGTCTGTTCTACCACATTTAACTGGTAAAACGATTTCAAATTCCGTCATATTTTGATCATCTTCCAATACCATAACACTTCCACCGAGTGCGTCCGTCAAGCGCCTCGTAATCCATAGTCCTATGCCATTTCCATCAGCTTTTGTAGTATAGAAAGGATCAAATATCTTTTCCCTAAGTTCGCTAGGAATAGGTTCTCCACTATTTTTGACAATCACTACTACAGTTTCATCTTTTCTGCCACAGAATATATCAATTAGTCCATCCTCACCAATTGCTTGTATTGCATTTATGATAATATTTTGGAGTATTACCTTTAGCGCTTCTGGACTTCCCATATTTATATAGCAATCGTCATCAATCATCTCCTTTACTTCAATGTTTTGCCTTATAAGCGTTTTTCTTGATAACAATAGAATTTGTTTTATTACTGTTCCAACATGGACCATTTCCATTTTTTCATCATCCCTGCTGTAGTCAAGTAGTGTATATATTACTTTTTCAGCCTCATCCGCTGCTCTTTCAATTCTATCAACCTCCTCTTTGATATCTCTACTTTGATTTGACATTGACAAAATATACACTGCGCCTTTTATTACAGCTAGATGATTTTTCAATTCATGAACTATAGCGGCAGCAAACTGGCCTATCCCTGCCATTTTTTCCATTTGCTGAACTTCTTTTTCTAAAAGTACACTTTGCGTTACACAGTTACTACTTACAACCATTTCCGTAAGCTTTCCTGCGCTATCACATATTGGATAGTATGTATTTCTATACACTTCTGTACCAGATACAATTTGTTCACTTTTAATTTGAGGATGTGCTTTTAGCCCCTTTAAGGTTTTCTCTATTATCTCAGGTGTAACCGCTACAGATTCCCTTGTCGCAACTACAATGGATCCATCACTCTTAACTATAAGGAGCGCTCCTTCAATTGTTTCTAATATCGTATTTATTTCCTGGTTTTTCTCAGATAATGACTTTGTATAACTGCCTATACTTGCATTCATTGCAGTAAACGCACGATTCAGTTCTCTCACTTCCAGTAAATCACTTTTAGTTTCTATTTCACATAAGCTATAATCCCCATTTGATATCTTATTAGCACGAGCAACAAGCCCCTGCATAGGTATTGAAAAGCTATGTTTAAGCCATGTTAGAAAACCAACCCCCATTAGAATCGCCGTTAGCAATAAAATCAAAAGCAAATTTGCATCTAGTGATTTCCCTGGTATAAATTCACTCCTATCGACTTCGAATAGTAAAACTGTATCCGTATCGTTTACTTTTGATGAGAATAGTATTTTCCGACTACCTTTAACCGTATACATATAAGTTGTAGAATCACCTTTTAATGCACTTTTCATAGCAGTTCTTTTATCAGAACCCATCTTTTCTTCATCAAATATATTTTTTGAATATAAACGGCCTTGATGTTCGTCACCTGTCATACCAGATTGATAATATATGTTTCCTTCCTTTGTTAGCCAGTATATTTTACCGGTTTTACCTATTGAAAAATCCTTAAAGTATTGCTCTCCTAATTTAAGTAACGATAAATCAATACAAACAACACCATAGAATTCGTCATCTTTATTATAAATTGGATATGAACATGTGATTGTCCAACCAGTTCTCAGGTAATCAGAATATGGAGCTGTCCAGACAGCCTCACGTCTTGGATTATTCTTTTCATTTGCATCTATATAAAAAGGATCTTTTCTTTGGTCATGATCACTTGTAAATTGTGCTGTTAAATCACTATATGGCAAACATCTCAATACATTATTTTTATCAATCAAATATGCCCATGTAACCATTCTATTTTCAACAACCTTAGCGAATGCATCATCCAATTCCTCAGAAATTGCAATATCACGGTATAAAGAAGAGTCCTCTTTTATGTTACTTGCAACATATAGAGCGCTTTGTTCCCCTTTACTTAAAGATCCATTTTTTAATCTACTTATTGTTCCATTTTCATTCCTTATATATCCTTTTGGAAGTTCTTTATATTTTTCTTCATCAGAATTGATATATATTTTTTGATACCATATGCCTAAAGAAATAGTATTATCCTCTATTTGAGTAAAGCCTTCAGATATTAACTGGCTTTTCTCTTTTATAATCTCCTCTAAATTATTTATTGCATATTGTTCCGACTTGTTGCGTGTTTGATACGACGACAAAATAGCAAACAACGCCACATAAAAGATATTGCCTACTAGGAAAACTAAAATCAGTCTTGTAACCATCGAGTCCTTAAAATTTCGTCTTCCCATCTTGTACCTCCTCTATGTGGCGTATTTATTTATACAATATACTACCATACATTTGATGTAATAGTAGTAATATTGAACTAATTATAGTTACCAAAATGTGATGTTGTTACTGTGTTTTACTCACTTTGTTAATATCCAGCTAATTCAATACATCTGTTTCGTGCCCTACTGTATCAGGCGATATTGTAACTGGTTTCCATCCTTCAGGATCAGCTTTTTGCATATGTTTCATATATCCCCAGAATGCAAGTCCAAGAAGAACATATACTAGCATTACAATCCAAGCGCCAAGATTCATCTCTTTGATAGATACATACAGAACCCAGAAGCAGAAGCAAATTGACCATATTCCAAAGAATGTACCAAACTTTAATCTGAAAGGTCTTTCCCACTCAGGGTGTTTCTGTCTTGTCTTTAAGAATGATATTGTTACTAGTAAGTATACTGCGCCAGCAGCTACTCCATATATTGTATAGATATAATTGATCCATGCATCTGGTGCAAATACAGTAAAGAATATTGATAGGATTCCAACAATCAAGTTTGCGAATTGTGGTTGTCCAAATTTATTTAGATTAGTAAATCTTTGTGTTACTTGGTGTTGCTTTGCTGCACCATATAGAATACGTGAGGCGCTAAGCCAAAATGATGATAGTGTAGTTATACATGTACCAGTTCCCATAATAACAATCAAAAGACCTAACCAATGTGCCCCACAAATATCTGCAACTCTAGGATCAACGATATCTGTATTTGCAACCCATTCACTAGATACAACACCACCAACTGCTATTACAGCTAGTCCGTAAACTAAAACTGTACAACCTATAGATCCAACAAATGCCTTCCATAAGTCTTTTTTAGGAAAATCGGATTCCTCTGAAAGCTGTGGAATGATGTCAAAGCCTACAAATTTCATTACTAAAAGTCCAACCGCTGCTGCCCAGCCTGAAACTCCATGGGTAAACATAGGCGTTATAGTTGAGAGGTGCCATTTACCGCTAAGAATAAAGTATATATCTGCTGACAGAGATATAATTAAAGTACTCCAAAATAATATTGATTGTAATTTTGCTAGCACCTTAATTTCCCTGTTCGTAAGGAAAAACCAAAATATTATTATTGCAGCTGCGAGTATTTTTACTTGAAGTGTAGTAATTGGGAATATATATCCCATCATGCTCGCAATACCATATGCTACTGTAGGCATTGCCATAATATACAGCAGCATTATCATCCAAAATGCTGCAAATCCGGAGTTTTTACCGAGCGCATTCGATACCCATATATTCTGTCCTCCAGCATAAGGCATCATACTTGACATTTCTGAATATATAAAGCAGAGTGGTAAAATCAAAATTGCCAAAGTAAGTAAGGCGAACACAGATCCTGGTCCACTTAACTCATACCAAAGTTTTATCTCGACCATCCATGCTGCAATCATTCCACCTGCAGCCATCGTTATCATATTCGATAATTTCAGTTCTTTCCTTAATCCGCTAGGGCTATTATTATCTGACATTACTCTAGACCTCCTTACTGAAGATTCTTACTGATAATATTAATTGTTTCGTCAGTACTTAATACATCACAGTAAATCACGTTCATTATTTTTAGTTCTGCATCATGGAGTTCCTGACTTCCTGCTGCACACGCATCTTCTACACAGATTACCTTTAGTCCTGCATCTGCAAGGTCTCTAACCGTGCAAGCTACACACTGATCTGTAACTATGCCAGTGACAACTACCGTATCAATTCCCATAAACCTTAATAGCGTTAGATAGTTGGTACCATTGCACACACTATCTGTTGTCTTATTTACTACAATTTCATTTTTTAGTGGAGATAGTTCATCTATCATTTGAGCTGAATAACTATCCACCGGCATCAACATATTGTTCCAACCTTCCGATTTTTGTACGGGAGATCTATCTTCACCGTCGTCTCGCAAGCAGGCAATTCTACCATATGTAACAGCCATATTGTTAGCTCTAAAGAAATCCAATAATTTCTTATTGTTAGGAATAACGATGTCATCCAATCTATCATGGAAAGGAATCCATCTTTCCCACTCACCAGCTGCTTTAAACTGCAATGCCTCACCAAAATCTCTTAGTACAAACTCATTTTGAAGGTCTACAAGAAGTAGAGCAGTTTTCTTTGGATTGATGATAGGTTCTTCGATTTCACCAATTGTTTCATAATAGAAATTTAGATACTTGTCTTTAATGTTCATTTTTTACCTCCATTTACAAAACAGATATTTGATATTTGAACATATTTATTGCGATATCCGTGCCAACATTTAAGACTGCAAAAAACAAGCTCTGTCTTCTTTGATATTTCAACGTTAATTTAGTTTGAAGTTTTATTAGTTGTTACCTTTCATTATTTGAAGTGTTACCTTTTTGTAACGTTACCTTGTGTGTCACCGTTACCTTTTAGTAACACTTTCACGCACACAAAAAACCCAGACCTAAGTCTGGGTTTGATGCCAATTATATCGTTATAGATTTGCAAATGAAATTACTACCTCTATATTTGTCTTACCATTTACTGAAGTTTTAAAGATGTAGCTTTCTGTTGCTCCACCCGCTACATCTATCGGCTCTTTAGCCTTTGCTCTTTTGATCTCTATTTCTGATCCAAGTGGCGCTTCTGCCCTGTGCCTGATTAGGAATGATGTCATTTTCTTCTTGTCAACATCTGGCACATGGTTCCATACCATATCAAGATAATAGGTATTGTTCATATGCATGTTTCTGTCGACCTCGCTGAACATAACTTGGTGCTTTCCACATAGCTCATAATCAAGGTCCTTAGGCAAGGTAAATCTCAATGGAATATTCATCTCTAATGGCTCGTCAAACTCGTAGTCTGAAAGGTCAATCTCGTCAGTTCTGATGAGTTTGCCTGTATGAATATTTACTACAGCCCACTCACTATAGCCCCTAGCAACAATCTCCTCTCCTCGCTTAACTAAAAAACATCTGACAAAGGTTGCCGCCTTTCCTGTCGTCGCCCAGGTATGTACATCGATTTCATCATAACTGTGAATCTGATCTACAACCTCATAGAGTATTCGCGTTGCAATAAAGCTTTGACCATTATCAAATAGCTCCTCATATGTAGGTCTTCTATCCCTCATGTTGTGATTTCCGGTTTCCTGCATAAGTCTCGCAAAGCTTGAAGGCTTTATATTGTTGTTTATATCCACATCATGTGATGATATGGAATAGTGCTCTATGTAAGTGCTCATTTCAGCTCCTTTGTCATCTGTAAATTAAATAGTCTTGGCTCCTAGAAGGTTGCCACCTCCTGTTCAGGTGGAAGACTCGCTACCACCTTGCTGCAGTAGAGGATAGGTCCCTCTTCACCATAAATATCTGTATACTCTAGCCTCACCTCAGCTACGATTTCTGCCCAGCTTCCGTTTTTGATCTTTGATGCATTCTTCCAAACACATAATAGTCCTGCAAACTGAATATCCTCTGCACAGCATGTCATAACATGTCTTCCAAAGACTAGATTATCTTTTGGCAGCCCTCCACCGGTCGCAAATCTACCGAGAACTCTAACTTTTTTCTTATCATATTTCTCAGGATTATCGTTTACATCACGGTACCACTCAGCAAAACAATCTTCCTCAATTTCGATGATTTCTGCATTCATATCAAAAGGCAGTTCATCGACTATGGTGTCTGGTTCTACATCGTCTGGGCCATACTCGTAAACTATTTGACTTTTTCGGTTTGCAACCCTTACAATCTTGTGGAATTCTAGCTTATCAAAGCCATGCACGCACCTGTTGAATACAACTAGGTCAGCTGTCTTTAGTTTATCAAAAACAAGCTGCCTCATATTCTCATTGTGGTTTATAAAAACACTCGCATCTGCAAATGTAACTTCCTGAGATATGATCCATTCTGGCGGCATATTGCGGAACAAGTCCTGCATCATCCACATGCCATTATATTCAACTACAACTCTCTCAACACGATGCTTTTTCTGTAGCTCCGAAAGATGCTCTGGGTTTAGCTCATCCAAACTTTCTATATATTCGCAGAAGATATTATCCTTTGTAAAGAACTTGCTTTCATCAAGTTCCACTTCTCCCTGCTCACACATTAAAAGCAGAGTTCTCTCACCTGCATTGAAATCGCTGCCTTCGAGAATATCTTGAATGAATGTAGTTTTACCACTCTCTAAAAACCCTGTGAATAAATATACTGGAATTTCCATTTTGTCCTCTTTTACTTTTATCCTATAAAGCTAGTGCTTCTCTGATATTAGCTTCCTCGATATCAACACCGATTACGCATATCATTCCTGTAGTTGCGGCGCTTCCTGTTCTAACATCAGGCTCTCCTGGAACATAGTCAAAGTGAATCCATCCACCTTCTGCATTTTCAACAACACCCTTAGCTCTTAGTATTGTTCCAAACTCTGTAAAGTTTCCGAGCTTACCTAGGAAGTCATTAATCTCAGCCTCACTAAACTTATGACTTGTCTCCATTCCTATGCTCTGGAATACTTCGTCTGCATGGTGATGTCCGTGCTCGTGGTGATGTCCACATCCACAGCTTTCGCCATGCTCGTGGTCGTGATGATGGTGCTCGTGCTCTTCATGTCCGTGATCATGTCCACAACCACAGCCTTCTCCGTGTTCGTGGTCATGGTGATGATGCTCATGCTCCTCATGCTCATGATGGTGATGATGCTCATGATGGTGATGGTGCTCATGCTCTTCGTGCTCATGATGGTGATGATGCTCATGCATTTCCGCTTTTAGATGCTCAAGTTCCGCATCAATTCCAGCTCTCTTTTCCATGGTCTGAAGTATTAGCTTGCCATCTAGCTCATTCCAATCTGTTGTAACAATTTCCGCAGTTTCGTTATGCTCACGTAGAAGTGCAACGCAGGCATCTAGCTTGTCCTGGGCAAGACCAGCTGTATGGCTCAAAATAATAGCACTTGCGTTCTCAATCTGATTATTGAAGAATTCACCAAAGTTCTTCATATACATCTTGCACTTCTTAGCATCAACAACTGTTGTAAATCCGTTAAGTACAAGCTCGTCATTATGTAGATTTTCTACTGCCATGATAACATCGCTAAGCTTACCAACACCAGATGGCTCAATCAAGATTCTATCCGGGTTATATTTCTGGACCACCTCAGCAAGAGCCTTGCCAAAATCTCCGACAAGGCTACAGCAAATGCATCCTGAGTTCATTTCGTTAACCTGAATTCCTGAATCCTTTAGGAACTCACCGTCCACTCCTATATCACCAAACTCGTTCTCAATAAGCACAAGCTTTTCGTCCTTATATGCTTCGGAAATTAGCTTTTTAATCAAAGTTGTCTTTCCTGCTCCTAAAAATCCTGAAAATATGTCTACCTTTGTCATATTACACTCCCTTCAATATATATTCAGCTATATTTAATTTAAATTCTACATATCTATATATACCACTTTGATGTGTAAACAAAATGAAAATCATAGATATTCTTTGCAATATTATTGTACTTCACTATTCATCTTCTTCTACGATGAAGCTTCTAAAGATTGCCTTTTCATCCTCGCTTAACTTCATTGTTACGCAAAGAGTTTCAATTACTTCAGCTGGTGGCACATGACCTTCCGTAGTACAGAGCATGGTAAAATCATTGTGCGGCATGCCGAGGTTTTTGAAAACGATTTCTCCACAGCTCACCTTTCTATCGTAGATTCTAAAAAATTCTCTCGCAAAATTCTTATTTGACATTTTTCTCCTTTTATATCATTATAGAAGTTACGTATATTTTGATTGGAGGACTATATGAAGGATAGATTCAAACAAGGCATGGTCATGACAATTTCCGCAGGAATAGCATGGGGCTTTTCGGGCACCTGCGCCGAAATTCTGTTTAAGAACTTCGGGATAACTCCGGTTTATCTGTCTTCAATGCGCATGGTTTTTTCTGGTCTAATCCTCACCATTGCAGCCCTACTAACAAATAGAGAAAACCTGATTTCTATGCTTAAAGATAAGCGTTCTGTACTTCAGCTAGTTCTATTTGCGCTGTTTGGCATTTTGTTCAATCAAGTTTCTTATCTTGAGGCAATCAATAATTCAAACTCAGGAACTGCAACCATACTCCAGTATATAGGGCCTGTTTTCTGCATGATTACCGAATGCATTCTTATCAAAAGACTCCCAACAAAGAAGGAAGTCAGCGCCATCATGCTTGCCATGGTAGGCACATTTATACTTGCAACTCACGGCGATATTCACCGCATCTACATAACACCACTTGGTCTAATGTGGGGACTATTTGCTGCATTTGCTATCGTATTCTACACCTTCATACCTATAAAACTGACAGAAAAGTACGGCGCAATTCCGGTAACTGGATGCGCTATGCTCATCGGAGGGGCTGTAACAAGCACATATAGCAAAGCATTCTTACAGCCATTTAATACAGATCCTAAGTTCGTTGCGCTTCTTGTTCTAATTATACTACTTGGAACTATAGTATCATATACTCTATATCTAATGGGAATAAACAGATGCGGTCCTGTAGTAGCCAGCATGCTAGCTAGCATAGAGCCAGTATCAGCCACAGTGTTTATGGTAATTTTACTAAATGTTCCATTCACTGGAATAGAAGCACTAGGATTTGCATGTATATTTGTAACAGTCTTCATCCTCGCAAGGAGTAAGACATCAAATAGCAATAAATAGGCTAGACTTCATAATCGAATAAAATCTCATCTCTAGCTAGCTCATCGAGTTTGCTGAGTGTAGAAAATACTATTGAAGAACTATATCCGTAGGTTGATAGCCTGCGGATTATTCTATTTCTGAGCTTTTCTGGTAGCCTGCCTTCTATATCCATTCCGCTTTGCCTTACAACTTTTAGAGCTACAGCAAGCGCTCTATTTGCCTCGCTATTTACATCTTCAGCTTCAGCATTCTCAGCCTTCTCATCAAAAGCAACCGATATATCATCAGTGCTGAGCTCTCGCTTTCGTAGTTCCCTCTTGATTCTAAGCTCTCCCCAACCCTTTCTCTCTCCATGAGCGATAAAGTCCCTGCAGTACTGAAGATCATCTAGATATCCGTATTCTATAAAGCTTTCAATTACCGGCTCTATTTCCTCACTAGAAAAGTTCTTGTCCTTAAGATATTTTCTTAAAACTGAAGCGCTACATCTTGAGCGAAGCACCCTTGCTGCTGCAAGTTCACTTATTGACTTCATAGAAGCACCACCTTGGCATCTTCATTAGTCTCAAGACAATATGTGCACTTTATTTCCGGAAGAATATTTATTCTCTTTATATAGACCTTCTTTCCTTCATACACAAGGCTCTGTTTTAGCTCGTGGTTTTCATCGACCACAGATTCCTTTGATGCAAAAAGTCCCTTTCCTGTATATTTTCCAAAAGCTTCCTTGGCTGTCCAAATATCAAAAAAACCTTCTTCTCCCCAGAGCTTCACATACTCAAATTCTTCCTTGCTAAAATGTCTCTCCGCTATGGATTCGTGCTTGCAGGATTTTACCTCCTGTATATCGATTCCACATGGCTTTCTATCAAATAGACACATCCACATAGGGCCTGTATTTGATACTGAAAACTCTACATCTAAATTCTCAAAATATGGCTTTCCTTCTTTGTAAACTTCTATCTTAACACCATTTACAATATCGTCTATTTCGCCTATATTCAGTGATTCGCATTCTTGATTTTTAAGATAATTTGCTAGTGCAGTTCTTATTAAGCCATGACTTTTCTCTCCGTGCAAAACTGTTCCTTCTCTTAAATATATCTCTGGCAAAATGACCTCCATTATACTTATCCCAAGATAAACTATGGGGATTTTTAGCTATTAAAACAATAGGGTGCTAATGCACCCTAAACTATTTTTCCTCATTATTAAGGCGATCCAAAACCCTGCGATATCCATCCGCACCATAAACAATGCACTTGTTAATTCTGCTTATAGTCGCTGTCGAAGCCTTAGTCACCTTCTCTATTTCGTTGTATGTTTTCTTCTCCGAAAGGAGCTTAGCCACCTGCAATCTCTGAGCGATTGAATGTATCTCGTTGATAGTACATATGTCCTCAAAGAATCGATAACAATCCTCTCTATCGCGCAATGTCAAAATCCCATCGAATAGTTCGTCAATATCTTCTCTTCTGTACTTTGATTCGTAAGCCATGGTCTCTTCCTTTCGCCTTAATAGCAAGGCATAAAACATCGAAATATTGCGTTGAAATTATACCATTTTACCGTGCTAAAGTCAATTAGCCTGCAAGCTCTATAGCCTTCTCTAGTTGTAAATCCTTGCCATCGCTATTCGTCACAAGATACTGAGGAGTAACTCCCACACCATGTATTTTTGTACCCTTAGGTGAGAAGTATTCCTTTACAGTAAGACTTACTGCTGTTTCATCCTTAAACAAGCGTGTTTCCTGAACAATACCCTTACCGAAAGTTTTCTGACCCACAGAAATCGCAGCATTATTATCTATGAGGGCTGACGCAACAATTTCTGATGCACTGGCAGAATTCTCATCTATCAAAAGTACTACCTTGAGTTTTGTATGTTTCTCATCGGAGTTAAAGTTTTTGATATTACCCTTCTTATCCTTTGTATAGGTAATCTTGCACTTAGGAAGAATTCTATCCGCTACCTCTGTTCCCTCATCAAAATATCCACCTGGATTTGAGCGCAAATCTATAATCACACTCTCCTTACCACTAGATTCAAAGGAATTTATGGCCTCATTAAAATGCTTAGCAGTATTGCTTCCAAATGAGAGTATCTTTACATAGCCTATCTTATCCGAAATTGAAGATTGCTCAACAGTAGATTCTTCAATCTCACCTCTGATAACCTTGATGTCCTTTTTCTCTGTTCCACGCTTTATCTTAAGCACAACAGGATCTCCAACTTTACCAGTTATCGCCTTCCTTACAGAGTTTGTAGTGGTATATGTCTTTCCGTCAATCTCTAGAATTATATCGCCCGTCTTGATTCCTGCAGCTTCTGCTGGAGCGTCTTTCATGACATCCTTGACAACGATTCCTTCCTTTGTAATCTCAAAGCTTATACCTATTCCTGTAAAGCTATTATTTAGATTTCTCTTAAGTAGTGCAAGTTCTTCTTTGTTTAGATATCTTGAGTATTTATCTCCAAGGGAATCAAACATCGCATTGTATATAGCTTGCTCCTGCTTATCCTTATCATACTTAAAAAGAAAGTCTGATGATATAAATTCCTCTACACTTATAAGCTTACTATATTTTTCGAGAAGCTTGTTTTGCTCATCTAGTTCACTCCTATTTACCATAGCTGTGTCACTGAGCTTGAGGTAGGAGAAAAATCCTGCCACTAACATTGCCGATGTGATAAATACGGTGAATATTACTATCCCAAATCTTTGTTTTTTCATTAGTTCTCCATCTTTGCTGACTTCAAAACAAAATTCATGTATTGTTTTCCGTTCCAGCTTGATAAATCTAAATTCCCAATCAAAGCTATCCTTTGCTTTGTCTTCATTGCTTCTTCTAAAAGCACTTCATTTGCATCAGCATTTGCAAAGTCTACACCTCTAATTTGCTTTCCATCAAAGTTTGCTGTAAACTGCAGAAACTCAGGTCTCCTCTGCATCCTTGAAACAAAATCGATATTCGTATCAATTCTTATTAGCGGTACTTCATTGCATCTGCCAAATGGCTCAAGCATACTCTGCTGAGAGAAGAAATCTGCATTTAGGTTAGCGCTCTGTAATTGAACGTCATAATCTGGCATACTGTTTTCTTCTGCCTTAGCTCTGCTCTTTTGCTCTATCAAACCCTCTTCTAAGGACTGTCTTAAAAGCGGAATATTTTCATCTAGAATTGTAAATCCGCAGGCTGCCGCGTGTCCACCAAACTTAACAAATAGCTCAGGTTTTCGATTTAATAGTTCAAACAGGCTTATTCCATCTACGCTTCGTCCTGTTCCCTTACTAAATCCCTCGCCTATCTTTGTAACGATAAGACTTGGGACATTATATTTTTCCTTAAGCTTTCCTGCTACAATTCCTGTAACGCCTTCGTGCGCATCATCTAGCTCTACTAGAAGATATCCTTTATCTACATCTTCCTTTGATATATCGGTCAAGCAGCTCTTAAAAAGCTTTTCCTGGACACTTCTTCTAGTACTGTTAGCTTCTTTTATCTGCCCTGCAAGTTCCTTTGCTCTCTGCTCATCATCGCAGAGTATGAGCCTTGATGCTAAAGATGCACTTCCCATTCTTCCAGCTGCATTTATATGAGGAGCAATCACAAATGAAATGTTTTGTGAGCTTATCTCGCCCTGCTTTAGTCCAATCTCTGATAGCAAAGCCTTAAGTCCCACTCTCTTGCTTAGGTTTAAGGCTCTAAGTCCAAACTTCACAAGAGTTCTATTCTCATCTATAAGTGGCACTACATCTCCAACTGTGCCTATTGCGACAAGGTCAAGGTTTCGTGTCAAAACCTCCTTAGGAAGATTTGCCGTCTCACACAAGGCCTGAGCAAGCTTAAACGCAACTCCAACTCCAGCTAGTGCCTTAAATGGATAGTTACAATCAGCTTGGCTAGGGTTGATAATTAAGCAGTCTGGCACTTCATCTCTAATCGTATGGTGGTCTGTTACAAGAATCTCAAGTCCTATCTCCTGAGCATGCATTACCTCATCAACAGAAGTCGAACCACAGTCTACAGTTACAATTAGGTCAGCTCCTGCTGCCTTAATCTTATCAATAGCATCTGAATTTAGTCCGTAACCCTCATCAAAACGCGAAGGAATATAGTAGCTGACATCTGCTCCCATTCTTCTTAGAACGTCCATCATAAGCGAAACCGATGTCACTCCATCCGCATCATAGTCTCCATAGATACAGATTTTCTGTCCAGTCTCAACGGCCATCATAATAAGATCAACACCTTCATACATATCCTTAAGCAAGAAAGGATCATATGTAAGGCTTGGCTTATCAGATAAGAACTCCGCGACATCATCTGCCGCGGAGATTCCTCTTTTATTTAATATTGTCTCTATTGCGCTGTTTAAATTCATTACTTCACTTTCTAGAAGGCAACATAATTACGAGGATTTACAAGTGTTCCGTTTTCTCTAACTTCGAAATGTACGTGTGGACCTGTTGCCCAACCTGTCATTCCTGAGTAAGCGATAATCTGTCCCTTCTGCACATACTGACCTGGAGAAACAACAAGTGCGCTGTTATGTCCGTATGCAGTTACTATTCCATTTCCGTGGTCAATGAACACTCCCCATCCATATCCCTGCTGATACCAACCTGTTAGGTTCATTACTCTACCTGAGTCTGATGCAACTACTGGAGTATTCATTGGGCATGCAAGGTCGATAGCTCCATGGAATGTACCATATTGCTCAAGACCAACTCTGGTACCGAACTCTGATGTTACAACATAGTTTGATACTGGGCTTATCATTCCACCAGTTCCAACATAGCTTGCTCCACCACTGGAACTTCCACCACCAGAACTTCCACCAGCTGAACCACCACCGTTATTAACTGCTGCCTGCTGTTGCTGTGCTGCTAGCTCTGCTGCAATCTGTGATGAAAGAGATTCAGCTTGCTGATTAAATATTGCTAGATTCTCATCTATCTTAGCTGCCTTAGCCTCAAGCTTTGCAGACACCTTGTCAAGCTCGCCCTTCTTATCCTTAAGTTCACTCTGTGAACTTGCCATTGCCTGCTGAGCAGCACTGAGTTCCTTCTTTGTATGGTTTAGTTCTTTGCTTATCTTCTCCAGACTATTTAGGGTGCTTCTATCGCTCTTATAGATTTTCTGAAGCATAGATAGATTGGATAGAAGTTCAGAGAAGTTCCTTGAATCTAGGATTATATCGATAAATCCAACAGAGCCATTCTTGTACATAGTGCGAAGTCTCTTAGACATTCCGCTTTTTCTATCGTCAATCTTAGCCTGCATCTCATCGATTTTCCCGTTTAGCTCATCAATTTCTGCCTGCTTCTTATCTATCTCACTCTGTGCATTTGTTATTTCGGTGTTAAGGCTTACAATCTTAGTATTATATTGTTCTATTTCGTTAACTATTTCGCCTTTTTCTGCCTCTGCAGCCTTCTGCTTTTCCTTTATGCTATTTAGCTCAGATTTCTTATCTGTCGCATATATGCTTCCCGTATATGCAAGGCTAAGACTCAAAGCCATCATCAGCGATAATGATAATGCTATAACTCTATTTTTTCTCATCAATAACCTCCAAATCCTCTACTTCGTATCAAGGAATTTACGCATTGAAACTATGCTTCCACACGCACCTATGCTTACTCCGATTGCTAGGAATATCAAAATCAGATTGACTGATAGATATCCTGCCGGAACAAGCGGGGAACTCATAATAGTCATAAACTGCTTACCTACGAGCGATATGATTTCTCGATAGATGAAGAATGTTGCTACAGCAGAAACTGCTGATGAAATAACACCTATCAATATTCCCTCTATCAGGAACGGACCTCGTATAAACCAGTTGGTCGCTCCTATATACTTCATAATCTCTATTTCCTTCGCCCTTGCAAATACTGTGAGCTTTATCGTATTTGATACGACAACTATAGAAACTATGATTAAAAACACCATTATTATCATTGCAGCTAGCTTGAGGAAGTTTGTTATCTTGGTAAGCTTCTTAACTGTCTCCTGATAGTACTTGACGTCCTCAACGCCATCTGTCCCCTTAACCATCTTGATAACATTGTCTGCTGTTGACATAGAGTCAACAGTTACAACGATGGAGCTTGGCAAAGGATTATCGCCTAAGCTGTCGAGCAAATAGCTATTTTCTCCCCAACGAGCCTTCATTATCTTCATCGCCTCAGTCTTGCTGCGATATGCTGAAGACTTAACTCCTGGCTCTGCATCGATTTTCTTCATGATGTTTTCAGCATCTGACTTCTTGACATCATCATTTAGGAAAACCTCAACCTCGTTGTAGTTATTCTTTAGCATCTCCGTAAAGAGATTTATATTTACTGTAATTACGAAAAACAGTCCTAGTATGAGAAGCATGGCTGTTATCGCAAATACTGAAGCAGTTGACATACCCTTGTTACGCCATATCTGCTGGAGTGCCTGTCTGATATTATAGCCTATCCTCAGCATCCTGAACCTCCTCGCCATCACTATATCCGTAATCTCCGTATTCGTCTCTTACAATGTGACCAGAGTCAATTGCAACTACACGCTTACGCATACGATCAACTATATCTTTAGCATGTGTAACCATTACGATTGTAGTACCTGTCTCATTAATCTCAGCTAAAAGATCCATTATTCCATTAGCTGTGTCTGGATCAAGATTACCTGTAGGCTCGTCACAGATCAAAAGGTCAGGATTGTTAATGATCGCTCTTGCAATAGCAACACGCTGCTGCTCACCTGCTGAAAGCTCATCAGGATACTTGCTCGCCTTATCTCCAATACCAACCATATCAAGCGCTACAGGGACACGGTTCTTAACACGCCTTGAACTCTTGTGAACAGTCTCAAGGGCAAAGGCAACGTTCTCAAATACAGTCTTCTTTGGAAGAAGTCTGAAGTCCTGGAAAACTATTCCTATCTTACGTCTAAGCATAGGAATTTCTCTGTTGCTTAGCTTAGTGACCTCTTGTCCGTCTACAACAATGCTTCCGGAGTCTGCGTTGACTTCCTTAAGGATAAGCTTGATAAATGTCGACTTACCCGCGCCACTTGGTCCTACCAAAAATACAAACTCTCCATCATTAATCTGGATGCTAGCATTTTCCAAGCCAACATTGTCGTTATATATTTTGGTAACATTATCGAATGTTATCATGATAAAACCTCTGTATCAAAAAATAATTTACCCAAATAGTATACTACAAAATAGCCATTTTGAAAACCGTTACAAAGCATTCTATCGCTTTATCTAAGTGAAACTTTTGTGAAAATTCCCCAAAACTGCTTACGACACTCCTCATCTACCCATGGATATGTGCATTTGTATTCACAAGCATACAAATTTTGGACTCCCAGCTCATCTATAAACAACATTTTGTCGTTTCTAAACACTCTCTTAATTTCTCTTTTAGATACTCCGCTATTCATGTGATTTATAACCCAAACTATCTTTATATGATCTGCCAAAAGTTTGAATTCCTTTATCCTCTCAGCCTCTCTTATCATCCTCGATGGTAATGGCGAAGCCACAACAAACAGTGCGTCCATATCCTTAAGCATAAAATCAAAATCAGACAAGGAATCAATATCAAAAATATTGTAATCCCCTCGAGCAATGCTCTGAAGCCTTACAAAACCTTTTTCATCAAGCGTCATCCCTTCTTGTATATTTGCCGGAGATATAAGCCTCCAGTCAATGGATCCAGAGCCCAGCTTGTTCCCCTTGCCTGCGAACACATCTCTTTTCTGTATATTTTCACCAAAAGCTAAACTTTCCACATTCGATATTCCAATCACTCTTTCGCTCTTAGAAATCAAATCATAAAAATCAGCAAATCCCTTTACAGAAAATCTTTGGTCCATTGCAAAGCTGTCATACAAAAGAGCTGTTTTTTCTTTCGGTACTCCGACCTCTGTATAACATATATCAAAACCTAGGCTAGCCAAAAAACCAGTCAGCATAACAGCGAAAAGACTTGCTCCAACTTGCCTTCCTGTGCCAGTCACTCCAATATTACTACCAGGTTTAATTCCAAATCGTTTCTCAAAATCAACTTTACTATATTTATTTGTGCCAGCATCCTCACAAATCCGCTTTCCGCCCAGTCTGATTGCCATGTTAATCCCCTTTTCAAAGCCTAGTATCAGTAGCCTAAGCCCAAAGTATGGGGAAATCAAGCCTATTTATATGGGGAATTTACCTTTGATATAACAAGAAAAATCCCCTTACAACACAATGTAAGGGGAAATTTGAACTTTACTTATTTGCAGATTTTCTTAACAGCTTCTACGATGTGTTTCGCCGTCATTCCATACTTTTCCTTTAGTTCGTCTGGCTTTCCTGACTCACCGAAAGTATCCTGCTGGCCAACCATAGCCATCTTTGTTGGAAGCTCTTTCGAAAGAAGTTCTGCCACAGCACCGCCGAGACCGCCTATAACTGAATGCTCCTCAGCTGTTACAACTAGACCAGTCTTCTTAGCACTTTCGATAATTGCCTTTTCATCAAGCGGCTTAATTGTATGGATATCTATTACCTCGGCATCTACTCCATCCTCTGCAAGGCTCTTCGCTGCATCCATAGCCTCTGAAACCATGATGCCAGTCGCAAAGATTGTAACATCCTTACCCTCTTTAAGAACCTTAGCTTTTCCAAGCTCAATCTCGTCGTTTTCGCTATAGAAAACAGGAACCGATGCTCTTCCAAGTCTAATATAAGCAGGTCCATCAAAGGCAACTGCCTGCCTTATCAGCTTCTCAGCGCTTACACCGTCGCATGGATTGATAACTGTCATGCCTGGAATAGTTCTCATCAAAGCAAGATCCTCAAAGGTCTGGTGACTCGCTCCATCCTCACCTACAGTTATACCTGCATGAGTTGCACAAATCTTAACATTAGCTGATGTATATCCGATTGAATTTCTGATAATCTCAAAAGCTCTTCCTGCTGCAAACATCGCAAAAGTAGATGCGCAAACAACCTTTCCTGAAAGCGCTATTCCCGCTGCTGAGGCGTATAGATTCTGCTCTGCTATTCCCATATTAAAGAATCTTTCAGGATAAACCTTAGCAAATTCTCCTGTCTTAGTTGATCCTGAAAGGTCTGCGTCCATGACAATAAGGTTTGGGTTTTCTTTTCCTAGCTCAACCAGAACCTTTCCGTATGCCTCTCTTGTCGCCTGTTTATTTCCCATTACCACTGACCTCCAAGTTCTTCAACTGCCTGCTTTGCCTGCTCCTCGTTAGGTGCCTTGCCATGCCATCCAGCATTGTCCTTCATAAATGAAACGCCCTGGCCCTTATGAGTGTGAGCTATGATTATCGATGGCTTATCGGAAACCTTCTTAGTCTCATCCAAAGCAGCAAATATTTCATCAAAATTATGTCCGTCAATGACCTGAACATGCCAGCCAAAAGCTTTGAACTTCTCATCAATTGGCTTTACCGTCATTACCTTGTCATTTTCACCGTCTATCTGAAGCCCATTCCAGTCAACAAAAGCGACTAGATTGTTTAGCTTGTAGTGACCTGCAGCCATAGCAGCTTCCCAAACTAGACCCTCCTGAAGCTCTCCATCTCCAAGAAGAGTGAACACTCTGCTACCGTCATCATCCAGCTTTGATGCTAGAGCCATACCCACGCATACAGAAAAGCCCTGTCCTAATGAACCTGTTGACATCTCAATGCCTGGTACCTTATGCATATTAGGATGACCCTGGAATTCGCTTCCGAGCTTTCTCAAAGTCATTATATCTTCAACAGGGAAATATCCTCTTTCTGCCAAAGCTGCATACTGTACTGGAGCAGCATGGCCCTTTGATAGAACAAATCTATCTCTTCCCTTTAGCTTAGGATTCTTTGGATCTATATTCATCTCTCTGAAATATAGAGCTGTAAGAATATCTGCTGCCGATAGACTTCCTCCGGGATGTCCTGATCCCGCATTATACACAGCCTTGATTACGTCAACCCTAATCCTAGCTGCGATTTCCCCATAGTTGATGTTTTCCATTCTTTCCCTCCATATATGACAAAACAATAGTTTTGTAAACCTATTTATTTTAGCACTTTACAATAACTCAATAGCCTTTGGTATGTGCTCAATTATATCTCTAGCCATCATGCTTATTTGACCAAGTTCAAAAGCGGCTTCATCGCCAGCCTTTCCGTGCAAAAACGTTCCGAGACATGTCGCGTCAAAAAGCTTAAGTCCCTGTCCTGCAAAAGCAGTAATCATTCCTGTAAGCACATCACCTGAGCCAGCAGTAGCCATACCTGGATTTCCGCTCGTGTTTATCGCAAGTCTTCCATCAAAGCTAGCCACACATGTATTCTTACCCTTTAATAGGCAGATTGCATTATACTTCATCGATATAGTCTTGCAAAATTCCATGCGATTTTCTACTCTTATCTCGCTCGGCTCACACTCTAAAAGTCTAGCTGCTTCACCCTTATGAGGTGTCAAGCAGACATTCTTTGCATCTTTAATTACATCGGTCAAGTCAAATCTTTCATCGGCCAAAGTGTTGAGCCCATCTGCATCAATCACTATTGGGCCCGAAAATTCCTCGCATACTCGCCTGATCAGACTTGCGGTCTTATCGCTGACACCCATTCCTGGTCCTATTGCAATAGCGTCAAAAGAAGCAAGATGACTAAAAGCTTCATCCTCGCTCACGCATATAGCCTCAGGCAAAAGACACTGCATAGGCATAGTTCCTAAATCCGTCGTCAAAACTCTTACTAGACCTACGCCGCTTCTCAGTGCCGAAAAGCTAGCCATATATGCTGCTCCGACCATGCCTGATAAGCCTGCAATTATAAGGATGTTTCCACAGTCTGACTTCGAAAAGTCCTCTTCTCTCACCGGAAGCAAGCACTTGCAGTATTTTGAATCAAGCATTATCGCATTAGTGTCTTTATCCTCAAAACTCATAGGACACGTCCTTATAAACAATTAGAATACGAAGATTCCTGCCATCAAGAAGTAAATTGATAGAGCAACGGCATCCGATACAGATGAAATTGCTGGATTTGCGATAAGTGCAGGGTCAAGATTCAGCTTCTTAACGATAAGTGGAATCATACTTCCCAAAATCTTAGCAAACATAACTATACCAATCATTGAAGTACATACAGTAATTGTCTGTGAGAAAGGAACTCCCTCTAGGAAGTAAATTCTTGCAAAGTTGATAATGCTCAAAATCGTACCGAGAATAACCCCTACTCTTATTTCCTTCCAAAGTATCTTTAGGAAATCCTGTGGCTCAACCTCATCGGTCGCAAGTCCACGAATAATCAAAGTCGCAGCCTGCGAACCTGTATTTCCTCCTGTACCCATAAGCATAGGCATATATGTTATCAAATTAGTATAATCCGAAAGCTGTCCCTCGAAGTTACTTATGATCTTACCCGTGAACACATATGCCACCATCAGAATCAAAAGCCAAGGCAGTCTGTTAATCACATGCTGCCAAGGTGACATATCAAGATAGGTTCTGTCGGATTTATCAAAGTCAATGACACCGTTCATACGCTCTATATCCTCAGTAGCTTCTTCTTCAATGACATCGAGAATGTCGTCAAAGGTTATGATTCCGACAAGTCTAAACTCATTGTCTACTACTGGAATAGCCATGAAACCATATTTCTTAAAATCTGCCGCAACATCTTCCTGGTCATCGTATACATTCTCATATACGAATTCCGTATGCATTATATCGTTTATCTTGGTATTGTCATCTGAAACAACCAATGTCGAAAGCGAAACTATACCTATGAGCTTACGCCCTCTATCCTTTACATAACAAGTATAGATGGTCTCGGCATCTATGCCCTCTCTCTTAATGTGGTCAAGCGCCTCTCTGACAGTCCAGTCCTTTTGCAAACTTATATAGTCAGGAGTCATCAGACTTCCGGCACAGTTATCTGGATAGTTAAGGAAGGTATTGATCAGCCTTCTCTCGCTCTTTGGCGTCTTTTCGAGTATTTTATCAACGATGTTTGCTGGAAGTTCCTCGAGAATATCGATTTTATCGTCAAAGTCCATCTCATGAACAATGTAGTGAATTTCTCTATCGGTAATACTGCTTACAATCTCGACCTGGTCATCTGATGGAAGTTCAGAGAAAACATCTACAGAAACATCCTTTGGCAAGAGCCTAAAAAGAATAACTGCAGCCTGAATGCCCACATCCTCCATGACTTCTTCTAGAAGCTCAGCGATGTCAACGGCGTTATATTTGAGGAGTTCATCACGTGCTAAGAAGTATTTTTTCTCCAATACTAGCTCGATAATTTTCTCGAGACTTTCCTCCATAGCTAAATCTCTATCCGCTATTGTTAGGTTTTCCATAGCACCCTCCTCTCTCTATCAAAAGTAATAACATCTGTACTCTTAAATTCCATACTAAACGCCCTTGCGCTTATCAAACATCCATCTGCTCGGTTTATACAGCAGTTTCGAAACAGGCAGATCAAATTCACCTAAGTACTCATGAATATATGGATTGAATGAGCTCTTAAATTCCTGTAACCCATCATCTTTGTAACCCGATATGCCGCCAAGGTTTACATAATTGCATCCTCTTTCGAAGCTTGTCTCCATAGCCGAAAACCAAGTCTTGTACGGAGCCATAAGTCTTCTAAAGTCATTGTCTGCACCAGCATATAAAAGCTCTGCAGTCTCACCAAATATTATGCTGAGAGCACCTGCTATACACTGCTTGTCTCCATACTTTGCTAAATTAGCCTCTCCTTCGTTAACTCTACGAGTGTATGAAGCGAGATTTTCCTCGAGCTTAAACCTCTTCTTTGGTGCAGTCTCTGGACATGCCTCAAGATCAGCAAGGCATTTGTCACGGAGCAAAACAGCCTCCTCGTACTCACCTTTAATATCCATATAAGTAAGTGTCAAAAAAGCATCTTCCCCATATGTATCTAGCAATAGCTCATAGTACTCTCTATCTCTTAGAGAAACGCCCTGACGATCAGCCGTACAGTTCATTACCCTATCAAAATCATCAAGTCCCGATTTATCAACATATACTGTCTGTAAAAACTTATTTTTTACTGCAGTTTTATAATTCTTTTTTCCCTTTTTGCTCAGATAGTCTTCGCCGAATTCATCCTTGCAGCAAACCATGTTAAATCTAGGCTGTATCGTTGCTGACATACCTACTGTAAAGCCAATATGTTTAAGTCCTGCCGCCTCTAGATGCTCTAACGCCTCAGAACCTGCATCGAATATCACAGGAACACCTAGCTGCTGATAGCGACCTCGTAACACAGGCGGATCTACTTTAACAAAAATACATCTATGCTTCTTGGACCACTGCTTTAGTTCTTTGAAAAAAAACTCAACTAGTTCATCATTGCTATAGTCAAGTATAGGTCCTCTAGGAATGTACATCATCGTAAAGCCAAGAGGCAAATGCTTAATCAAAACAAGACAAGCTGCAATCTGATCATCTCCATCAAAAACTCCAACTCTAGCATGGCCCCAGTTACTCTTAATCTGACTCCATCTGCTCGACTGAAGAAGATTTCCTAGCTCTGACTGCGATATGAAATTGTCATGCGTATTAGCATCTACATTATCTCTGAAAATATACATTTCTACCGCCTATTTATAATCATATTCCATAATATTATAAGCCACCTGAAGGCTCTGTGTCAAACTGCAAGATAGCTCAGGTGTCCAATAAATTTAATAACAAAATCTATAGCTTTGATTATAAAATATATCCCTATAACACAAGGATTTTGCATCAAATTTGTGCTGGCGAACTATCAGAAAAATTAAATTAAATTAGTTCCCCTTTTGTCCCATTTCATATTGACGAAAAAATATCAAAGTGGTATATTTAGGTTAGATGCTTGTGTATACACAGCATTGCATAAAAAAACTAAAGCACAGTATGTATTTAAGAAAAGAGGAGATCGAAATGGCAAATTTAGTTCAGAAGTACATCGACATAGCTATCGCTAAGAATCCAGGCGAACCTGAATTCCATCAGACAATAGAAGAAGTTCTTACTTCTATCGAGCCTGTTCTAGAAGCACATCCTGAATATGTCGAGGCTGGACTGCTTGAGAGACTTATTGAGCCAGAAAGAACTGTAAGCTTCAGAGTTCCATGGGTAGACGACAGCGGCAAAGTACAGGTAAACAGAGGATACAGAGTTGAGTTCAACAGCGCTCTTGGACCTTACAAGGGTGGTTTGAGATTTGCACCAAGCGTATATCCTGGAATCCTTAAGTTCCTAGGATTTGAGCAGATTTTCAAGAACAGCCTTACAGGCCTTCCAATCGGTGGTGGTAAGGGTGGTTCAGACTTTGATCCTAACGGAAAGTCAGACGCTGAAGTCATGAGATTCTGTCAGTCATTCATCACAGAGCTTTACAGACACATTGGACCTGACACAGACGTTCCAGCTGGAGACCTAGGTGTAGGCGGAAGAGAAATCGGATTCATGATGGGTCAGTACAAGAGAATCACAAACCGTTACGACGGAACTTGGACTGGTAAGGGAACAGCAAACGGCGGTCTTGCTGGAAGAACAGAAGCTACAGGATACGGAATCGTATTCTTTGCTAGAGAGATGCTGAAACACTGTGGCGAAGAGCTAAAGGGTAAGACAGTAGCAGTTTCCGGATTTGGTAACGTATCATGGGGAACAGTTCAGAAGCTAAACCAGCTTGGCGCTAAGGTTATCACAATCTCAGGACCAGATGGATACATCCTTGACGAGGATGGAGTATCAGGCGAAAAGGAAGATTTCCTTCTTGAGCTAAGAAATTCAGGAAAGAACATCTGCTCACCTTATGCTGAGAAGTATCCAAATGCTAAGTTCTTTGCTGGAAAGAAGCCTTGGGAAGTTAAGGCTGATCTATATATCCCATGCGCAACACAGAACGAAATCCGCATCGAAGATGCTAAGACAATGGTTGCTAATGGTTGTAAGTACCTATGCGAAGGTGCAAACATGCCTACAACTAACGAAGCTATCGAATATCTACAGGAGAACGGCGTAGTTATTGGACCATCAAAGGCTGCTAACGCAGGTGGTGTAGCATGCTCATGCCTAGAGATGAGCCAGAACGCTCAGCACATCGTATTCTCTGAGGATGATGTTTACAGACAGCTAGAGGGAATCATGGTTAATATCTTCAGACTATCAGCTGATGCTTGCGCAAGATACGACCTAGGATTTAACCTAATCGCTGGTGCTAACATCGCTGGATTTGAGAGAGTTGCAGAAGCTATGATGCTTCAGGGTATTGTATAAACAATACTAAAAGTAAATATTAAGCGATAAGCTTATACATGACAAAGCCCCTATGTTACCATAGGGGCTTTGCTATATCTCGAAATCTGTCTAAACCGATACTTAGCCTAAAAGGGGTTTCGTTTGATTAAGGATGATTTACATCATCCCTAGGCTTGGGAGAGTAGGCCTAGACATAGTTACGAGCACTATTTAGTTAGCTCTTCTCTTACGCATTGCAGTTAAAGCTGCGCATGCTCCGATCAGAGTAATTGTGTAAAGCGCGAAGTTTGCTACATCACCTGTGTTAACAGGTTTCTGTACCGCAGCACTAGCTGGGCCATTTGCACTTCCGCCTCCTGTAGCAGGCTGACCACCATTTGCATCTGGGCCAGGTAAGCCTGTATTCTGAGCAGCAACACTAAATACATACTCACCAAATCCAGCTGTAGTATTTATTCTCAGCGTGTGGCTTCCTGATCTTAGTGTTCTCAGATATCTTGTTGCTAGAGAAAGCTTGATGCTTCCTCTCTCTATTGTAAAGTCAGCATAGTCTATTTCCTGCCCGTCTATAGTTACTGATAGGAACTTGTCAAAATCAGCATCCTTTGCGTATAGAACTAGCCCCTTTGTCTTGCTTGCATCAATTACTAGACCTGATGGTCCGAATGTATTTTCGAAGCCTCTATTCATATCTTCTAAGTAGACGATATCAAAAGCAGCTACATTCTGAAGTCTATCTAAAGCTGCAATCTTCTCATCAAGTATTTTCTTGATTTCCTTGGCTAGCTCTTTCTGCGCCTCAGTTAGCTTATCAAACTCAGCCTTAGCCTTTTCTATAGCCGCTTTACTTTCTGTAGTAACCTCAGCTATAGCTTTTACTTTATCTTCGAAGCTCCTTACTGCATCATTGTTCTTTATAGTTTCGTACTCTGTAAGTGAATCATCAATTTTATCTGTTTTTACTATATTTGCAGCATAAAATACTGGGATTCTATGGAACCACTTACTTGAGGCTCTCTGAGCTAGATTGAATGTTTTTTCAAGGTACGGAAGCGGATATTCAAATGCATAGGCCTGCTTTCCTTCAGGATTTGTTCCCTCAAATAGTGGCTTGATAAGCAAATCTTTCTTACCCGCTTTCTCAGCCTTATCGGCTTCATCAGCAGATCCCATGAATATGAGGTACTGTCCCTTGCCTGGCAGATATGCCACGACGCTCATTTTACCGTCTTTTGCTATGATGTTCATGCTAACCATTCTAAATGTGCTGAACTTAACGTTGCCAGTGTACCTATATATTCCATCCTTCAAAACAAGCTGGCTCAAAGCAGTCTTTAGTTTTCTTGCCATCTTTGTCTTCGCAACTTCACTCTTGCTTGAATCTGCGTTTACAGCCTCAGCCTCTTTTTTGACCTCTTTCAGCGCCTTTACACTATCATCGGTAAATATGCTTAAGTCGCTAGGAACAGCTGCTATAGCCTGATCTAGAGTGTAAGGATATAGGTCTCCATCATCCTCTAGCTGTTCCTCTTCCGGTTTTTCTACAACTTTTCCGCTGTCAATTCCTTTAATAGCATCATTAACAATCTTGTCCAGATTTGCAATATTCCTCTCTTGATTGATAGCCAAAATGCAGTTTTTCTTTGTGGTCTTAATAACATCTTGATCAATATTCTTGCTAGGCACATAGGCATTTATCTTAGCGATAGCTGCTCTTTTTGCCGGTAGTTGTTTAAATGACTCCTTAATTGCCATCTTTACAGCATTCCAAGAGAATGTTGCAGATGTAATAGTATCAACCCCATCTATTTTGGATTCATCAAGTCCATTAAATGCTTCTACAAAACCCTTCTTACCGTCAAGGCCATTCTTTACATTATTCCAATAGGTTATGTTCTGGGCGCCATCATAATCTGTCTTATCATCTGCAACCGAAACAATCTTATTATTCTTGTCTACTGTTACTGATAGCCTTGCCGTATAGTCAAAATATTCACCTTTAACAGGTGCTTGACCATATACAGTGACATTCTCTGAATCGTTAGGTGTATTTGTCTCTGTTGCTTCAACATACATAGCTGGAATCACTACTCCTGCTACAAGTGCGATGCTTAACACCCCAGCTGATATTTTTCTCAATAACTTGCTCATTTTTCCTCCACTTTGATTGAAATTGAAATAAAAAAGCTCATCGAAAAGATGAGTCTTGCCGCATCATTCGGCTCGCATAATAGTCATCTCTCGTAACAATTGCGTTTCTGTGGGTAGTTATCTGGCTAGGCATTGCCCTACAGTTGCGGGACAGCGGAGTTTGGCTCACTTCCCTACCTCTTGATAGCTATAATTTAGGACCATCAGTCACAGAATCAATATAAAGTCTAAGAGTATAATTATTATATCACAAGTACTTAGTATTTGTCATTATTTAATCTAAATACATAACAAAAAATAATTAATGCTGATATATCAAAATAATAGGCAGACGAACTATTTCGCCTGCCTGTACATGCTTTTATGCATTGTTATATTCCATTATTTAGCGTTTTTCTTTCTTGCTAGACCAAAGCTTACTACAGTTCCAAGAAGCAGTATTCCTGCATATAAAGCCATATCATTTGCATCATATGTGTTAGGAACCTTTGGTGTAGGAGGTGTCTTAGGAGGCTGCGGTGGAATATCTTGTGTATTCGTAATCACATAGCCATTAGCACTATTCCCCGTTATTGCAGTGCTGTAACCGGAAACGCGTTCTTCCTTTACTGTATATTTAATTTCATCAGCACCGTTATACTTGCGAAGATTAGCAAAACTTGCAGTCCACGCATTTGCTTCGTTTAGAGTAAGCTCCTTACCTGTGTCAACGCCATCTGCATATAGATGAATCTTGACTGAAGGTTTCTTCTCTCCAACCCATAGCTTCTTAACATTTACAGAAACCTTCATAGGTGCATTTTCTATTGTCTGAAGGCTTACAACTCCGTCCTGAACAGTAACAAGTCTTTCTTGTGGATCAGCTTCATAACCAGCAGGAGCCTTTGTTTCAACTAGTTTGTATTGTCCTGCGCGAAGCCAGCTGCTCACTGCTTCACCATTAGCATCCGTTTTTAGAGTATATTCTCTGCCATCAGATACACGTGTAATTTTGAACTCTGCATCCGCGAGTTTAACCTGGTTATCATCTGCATCAACCTTAACGATTTTGATTTTATTTGCCAATGTACCTGTTCCCTGTCCACCTGAATCAGCAAACATATGAATTGCGTAAGCTCTTTGAACTTTCTCTGTTGCTGTTAAAACAACATCGTTCTTAAGAACTGTACCCGGCGTATATGTTGAGCGATATGAAAAGTCGTACTGATCACCATTCATATCAGGAAGATTTAGCGTAAAGCTGCTTCCATCTGGTGAAATAGTTAGACGACCTGTCAAATCAAGCTCTTCTAGTACATTAGTAACATATCCGTATGCATCAAAGACAACCCTGCGTACCTTAAAGCTTCCTGGTATGTATCTCTCGCCTGGTTGATCAAGCTTGTCTGTCATAACAACATTGTGAAGAGTATCGCCCTTGTGATTGATACGACCTCCCCACTCAACGAGATCCACATGTCCAGTTACCTTGGATTCCCATTTCTTTATACCTTCATCTGTGACTAAAGTCGGACCTTCTACATAAACACTTGATGAAACTCTCTGACCGTTAATTTCTGATTCAAAAGTGTTCTGAGAGTCTCTTGTTACAGTATTGATATTAAAGTTAGCACTCATGTATAGGTTACCCTTGATATTGTATCTACCATTTACGTAGTTAGTGAACGTAACCTTAACTTTGCCTCCACTTGGTGAGGCAGGCGTAACATGTGCGTTTGCAATTACTGCACTTGGATTATCCTTATCTACAATCTGAAAATCTACATTGTGAGAATCGCTTGGAAAAACCATTTTCTCTGGTAAATCCACATAAAAGTAATCTCCCTCATTTAGGCTAACTCCATTTCCACCGGCATCCCAATCCATGCTTATAAAGAAACGACTTCCCAGACTAATTGATACAGCCTTTTGATTTAGCCAGTTGTAAATTTCGAACTTTGTAATGCGAGTGTCTACCTCTCTTGGCGTACCACCAGCTGCATAAACCTTTGCTGGAGCACTTTGGAAAAAACATCCTAATACCAAAAAAAGGCACAAGAACAACCCTGTTATACTCTTCTTTTTCATCTTCTCCCCCTTTTACACAGTTTGATTAAAGCGACATATTCCTTAAAAGCGGGTAATATGCGAGAATTAAATCTCTACTGTGAACAAACGATGTTTTCATTTTAAAGTATAGCAGTACTAGATGTAAATGTCTACTGAATAAATTGTATTATTTTATAATATTTATACCGTGTAATATTTTATTTTTATATTTTAACAGACATAAAAAAAGGATGCCCATTTGAGCATCCTTTAGTAATATGCAATTCTTAGCCGATGTGTATGTAACCCATTAGGTTTGCGCTACAGTATACTGGACCAACTCCTGTTGTTCCACCATTCCATCCACCGTGAACAGCTGTTCCACCACCTGCATAGATAGCTACGTGTGTATCGTAGATTACTATGTCTCCTGGCACTGGGTTTGAAGTCCATGAGCCAAGTGAAGCGTACTGCTGTGGCCATCCGTGGAAGTAGATTCCTGCTGCTGCAAGTGAATTACTTACAAGGCTTGTGCAGTCCTGTCCAACTCCAAGCTGTGAATAAGCTGCTGAAAGAACTGTGTTTCCGTTTGCTGAATATCCACTTGAACTTGATCCTGCGGAGCTTCTTGAGCTTGAAGATCTGCTTGAGCTTGAGCTTGAGTTTGAACTTGAGTTTGAACTCTGAGCTGCTGGTGTCTCCTTAGCCTTAGTTCCTCTTAGAACCACTGCACTCTCAGGAGCCTTAACAGTCTTAGCTGATAGAACCTTAGTTGAAACTACTGCTCCATTAGACTTTGTTACAACTTCTGTAACCTTTTCTGTTCCCTGAACACCTTCAGTCTTTACTTCTTCTTCACCTTCGTAAAGTGCATCAGTATCTTCATATACTGTGTCGAACTCTACTGCTCTCTCAGATGTAACCTTCTCCTTAACTGTTACAGTTAGAAGTGAGCTCTTGCTTGAGAACTTGATTACGTCTCCTGGCATTAGGCTTTCTAGACTTACATTAGGATTAGCTGCCAATATAGTATCTACATCTGTTCCGAAAGCTGCTGCTATATCCCATAGCGTGTCGCCGTCCTGAACTGTGTATGTTTTGCTAGCTTTTTCGTCACCTAGTAGCTTATCAACAAGCTTCTTTGTGTTTTTTTCCACCTTTGGCTGTTCATCTGATGCCTTTACTGTGATCTGATCAACTGTCAAAGCCGGATCAATTTCAACTGCCTCAACATTAGCGCCCTTAGCAACATACTTTGCCTTAACCTGCTCGATTACATTCTTAGCGTCTGACTCGTTATCGAAAACTGCTACAGTCTTCTTGCCGAGCTTTAGCTGCCAGTAATCTACTGTATTGCTGCTAGCGGTCATTGCCGACGAAATAATCGTAGTTGATAGAACTAAGGTTACTATCAAAGCTAATATCAGCACTGAATCCTTTCTTGATTTAATTTCCTTGATGATACTCATGTGTTGTACTGTTCCTTTCCGTACTGATTAATCTATCAGCACTCGGTCAAGGGACCGAAGTATTCCCGTGAGTTAATCCATCTTAGATGAATCATGAACTCTTGTGGTTTAGTTTGTTTATGTGTATTTCTTAACCACAATACGTATATTAGATTATATACATCACTTCGTCAACCCTTTTTTGAAACTTTCACAAGACTATCACTTAAGCTTTTCGATATAATGTTGATATTTCAACATTATATATTCTTAAGTTTTCTTAATTTTTCTTAAGAAAATTGGTTTATGTTGTGTATGTTTATACTTTTATATTGTATATTCGCTTTTTTATATGCATTTTCTATACATTTTACGCAATTGTATAGCCATTTTAGGGTAAATTCTTTGCTTTTCTTAAGAAACGGGTTAAGAATTAGCTTAAGAATTAGCTTTGCTCATATATATAGTTGTTCAATCATTCATTTTAATGAAGTGACAGCTAGATAGGAGGTATATATAAGCTTCACAGGAACCAGATTCGCCTGCTTTTGATAATGCATCGGCATATATATCCACCTGTTTTCTATATTGTTCTGCTATGCGCTCCTCATTTTCTGCAAGAGCTATTTCAGATACATAGCTGCTCTTATAGTCTATCAAAACCGTCTTGCCTGCCTCCCTAAAGTAGCAGTCGATAATACCCTGCACGAGAATATCGCTTCCTTTATATAGCATTTTGAGCGTGAAAGGCTTTTCCTTAAATAGTTCGCCCCTCTTTGATGCCTCAGCTGCCCTTGTGCCTATTTCAGTATCAAAGAAAGCACATATTTTGTTTAGATCTATCTGCTCAAGTTCCTCTGCAGTGAAGAAATGCTTTTCCACACATTCATTTGCGATTTTTTCTACATATATATAGCCCTCTGTTTTAGCTATATTAAAATCTATAACCTCCATTATCTTATGGTATATGGTTCCTAACTTTGCTGCCGAGACCTTACCCTTAGGTTTTGGAGATTCTTCTAAACCTGTGCTAAGCTCCTTAAGTTCGTTCTGAAGCTTTCCTATATTATATGTAGCTTTTGAACTAATTTCTAATTCGCCGCCCTTGTTGATTTCAGAAACGGAGTACTTTGATTTCAAATCTGTGGCAAGCCTGTGCGGATACTCGTAGCCCAATCTAGCTTCTATACTCTTTCTTTCGTCTTCAGATATGTCGCTTGCATCAAGCGCGTCCTTCCACGAAAAACTTTTCTTTTTCTCAGCCTCTGCATGATTTACATTAGGCACTACAATTTTGGCATCTACATAAGGAGCAACCATGTCTAGGTAGCTTCCGGCCTTCTTAACCTTGCTAGCGCTCTTGCTCTCATAAGCACTTTCTTTATCGACAGTTCCGACTAAATAGAGAATGTCACGGGCTCTTGTTAGCGCAACGTAAAGGATTCTTTCCTCCTCATCCCTTTCCTTTTGCCTAATCTTTCTTCCTATGAGCTTCTGCACCAGCGTCGTCTTCTTCCAGTGCCCCTCTAGGCTCTTTAGAGTAAGCCCCACACCAATATCCTTGTGAATCATGAGGTCTTCCTGATTTGAATACTGAAGCCTTCCGTTCATGCCCGCAACTATGACCATAGGAAATTCAAGACCCTTACTTTTGTGTATGGTCATAATCTTAACCACATCGTCAGCCTCTCCGAGCATTTTCACCTCGGAAAGCTTAACATCTCGCTTCTTAAGAGAATCTACATATCTAACAAAGCCGTATAAGCTCGATTGCTTGTCATCTGAGAATTTGTCGGCATACTCGACCAAAGCCCTAAGATTCGCTTGCTTTTGCGTTCCCGCAGGCTGCGTTCCCATTATCAAATAGTATCCGCTATCTATCATGAGCTCCCAGATAAACTCTGGCAGATTCATTATGCGCGCACGAAGCCTCCAGCTACGCAGAGTTTCCAAAATTTCAAAACTTCTATCTCTTAAGTAAGCTGGTTCGCTTTCTTCACACTCAGCAAAGCTCTTAAGCGATTCATAGAAAGAGCCCTTTCTGTAATCAGCTCTTATTCTCGCAAGCTCCTCTGCTGAAAGCCCAAAGATTTCACTGTGAAGGATATTTATCAAAGCAACATCCTGCTGCATATTGTCTATAACAGAGAGCAGACTCATGAATACATTGATTTCTATAGTATCAAAATATCCTTCGCTATCATTTATAAAGCTATCAACACCCTCAGACTGCAAAACATCTCTTAGAGTGCCTCCTCGACTTTTAACGCCTCTCATCAAAATAACTATATCTGATTTTTTAAGTTCTCTAACCTTGCCCTGCTTGCTATCAAAGAACGGAGTTCCAATGTTTTTTTTGATTAGCTCAGCTATGTACCTAGCCTCAACCTCCGACTTCTTTAGCCTTTGGATAGCCTTATCAGATTCATCCTCCTGCTCCGCAAGATCCATGGCAAGAACATGAAGCTCCGGCTTATATTTAAGCTCCCCGTCATAATCAAGACCCTTGTGTAGTGCGGCTCTATCGTCGTAGCCCCTCATAATAGGCTCAAAGATCTGGTTGACATAGCTTAGGATTTCCTCCTTGCTTCGGTAGTTTTTATTCAGGTCAACCACCTTTGATTGCTCGGATTTACCCTCGCTATAGCTTTGGTACTTGTCCTCGAAAATCTGCGGTTCAGCCAGTCTGAAGCTGTATATGCTCTGCTTGACATCACCAACCATGAAGACATTGCTCTCTCTTTTGATCTTACCTATGATTTCCTCTTGGATGAAGTTTGTATCCTGATATTCATCAATGAAAATATGAGCGAACTTGTCTCTAAAGAACTTTCTCGCTTCCTCGTGCTCTAAAACCGCAAGGCACTTATGCTCTATGTCGTTAAAATCTATATATCTTTTGGCAGCCTTTGCCTCGCTATATCTTCTATCAAAATCCTGAACCAGTCTAAATAGCGTCTTTACGCATCCTTTTGTTGCGTTTATATCAGCGATTTTGTCTTTAAGACTTATATCTAAAAGCTCAGACTGAAGTTCCTTTATCTCCGCCTTTGCAGACTCACGCAAATCCTTAATCATTCCCTTAATTGGCTCGTAGGCATCCTTTTCGTCCTTTTTCGCCCTTAGCTGAGCATTATCAAGGGCTATGCAAGGAGCGAGTTCCTCTATAATTACGCCAAGAGGCTTAGATTCAGCCTTAAGCTCTGCCAGTCTTCTTCTTGCGTCTCTAATCTTTGAGAGCTCTGCATCTTCTATCAAAGTCGCCATGCGCTCAAGTTCTTCTGCCCTTAGATTATCAACCGCAGAATCAAGGCTTGTATATGCATTTTCTAGGGACTCAGAGATGTAGTCTAGGTATTCTCTAGCAAGCACGCTGTTTTCGAATTCTGCATCCGAAAGGCTTAGGCTTTCTAAAACTTCATCCATCCATGCCTTTGGATACGGCATAGCCATGAGATGGATATACAGCTTAAAGATTAAATCCCTTACCTTGTTTGGATTCCTATCACTGCTTTGCGCATCCATGAGAGCCTTGAAATCATCCTGAAAATTTTCAAATTCATCATCGATAAGTTCATCCATCATATCCTGCTGGATCAGCGTCGCACTAACCTCATCGCAAATTGCAAGACCTGGCTCAATATCTATTAAATAGAAGAATCTTCTTATGACCGTTAGGGCAAAAGCATGGAAGGTGCAGATGTCAGCCTGCGGAAGGTCAGATAGCTGGGCTTTGATATATTTAATCTTTTCTCTTGCTTCATCATCAAAACCGGATGCACCTTGGCCACCTTTTGATAGATCTCTTTGCTCCTCCTGAAGAGTCTTGAGTTCCTGGCTTAGTGACTTTCTTATCTTTTCCTTCATTTCTGCTGCAGCAGCCTTTGTAAAGGTAACAACAAGAAGACTGCTTACAGGAACATTTTCCTCGCAGACAAGTTTTCGAATTCGCTCAACTAAAACCGCCGTCTTTCCGGAGCCTGCCGCTGCCGCAACGAGCACGTTTTTGTTTCTTATATTTATCGCTTCGCTTTGCTCTTTCGTCCAGTTCATCAAAATTCTCCTACATTTATATCTTCCAAGCTCAGATATGTTGATTATACCAAATTTCTTGATATAATTGAATAAGAGGACTGTAATAAGGAGATATATATGGAGATAAAACACAGACCGACAGTGCTGATGATTTTAGACGGCTTTGGTCTAAATTCTAATAAAGAGGTAAATGCTATCGCAAAGGCTAAGACGCCTCATTTTGATGAGATATTCAAAAACTACCCGCACACCGAGCTTGCAGCAAGCGGACTTGCAGTTGGGCTTCCAGAGGGACAGATGGGAAATTCTGAGGTTGGACATACTAATATAGGCGCCGGAAGAGTTGTTTTTCAGGAGCTTACTCGCATAAGCCAGCAGGCAAAGAGTGGAGAGATTTTAAGAAATTCTGAGCTTGTGAAAGCAATGGATAACGCCCTCAATAATGGCAAAAGCCTTCATCTAATGGGACTACTTTCTGACGGCGGAGTTCACAGCCACATAGAGCATCTTAAGGCGCTGCTTTCGATGGCAAAATCAAAGGGGCTTGACGCCGTTTACGTTCACTGCTTCCTCGACGGAAGAGACGTTCCACCAAAGAGCGCGCATAAGTATATAAGCGAGCTTGAGGACTTTATGACAGAGCTTGGACTTGGAGAAATCGCAACAATATCAGGTAGATACTATGCAATGGATAGAGATAATCGCTTTGATAGAGTGCAAAAGGCATATGACGCTATTGTAAATCGTAAGGCAGAGCTCTTTGACACTGCAAAGCTTGCTCTTGATACTGCATATGATAGAGATGAGACCGATGAGTTTGTAGTGCCATGCTGCATTAAGACAAGAAGTTCTGAAGGCGGCAAAAGCCAAGGCAATATTTGCGATGGCGACAGCGTGATAATGTTCAACTTTAGGCCTGATAGGGCAAGGGAGATAACAAGAGCGATAGTAGATTCTGACTTTGATGGATTTGATAGAGGCGCAGTTAGAAATAATATCACATATATCTGTATGACTCAGTATGATGCTTCGATTCCTAATGTTGGAATTGCCTTCCCACCTCAGTCGCTTTCTAACACATTTGGAGAGTACATCTCTGCACTTGGACTTAAACAGCTTCGCATAGCCGAGACAGAAAAGTATGCACATGTAACATTCTTCTTTAATGGAGGAATAGAGGAAGCTTATCCAGGCGAGGACAGAATCCTAGTGCCATCACCTAAGGTTGCGACATATGATTTGCAGCCTGAGATGAGCGCTTTTGAGGTAACTGACAAGGTGGTAGATGCTATAGAAAGTGCCAAGTATGACTGCATAATTCTAAACTTTGCAAATGCAGATATGGTCGGACACACGGGAGTTATGGATGCTGCAATCAAGGCTATTGAGGCTCTTGACACATGTGTAGGCAGAATTTCAGACGCTATACTTAAGGCCGATGGTCAGATTCTCATGACTGCAGACCACGGAAACGCAGACGAGATGCTTGACGAAAACGGAAACGTGATGACAGCTCACTCGCTAAATCCAGTGCCACTAGTCCATATAGCAAGAGAGCCACTAGCACTTAAAGACGGCGGAAAGCTATGTGACCTAGCACCAAGCCTTCTTGACCTTATGGGAATTGCAATTCCAGAGGAGATGACCGGAGAAAGTTTGATAAAAAGAGGTTAGGTAGATTTAATTAGGCACAATCCTAATCACTAGATAAAACTGTATAATTAAAACCCACCTCATTAGATTCAGTTCAGACAGTCTAGTAGGTGGGTATTTGTTTAGAAATTTAGTTTGATATTATGCTCAAAGACCACTTCAGCATAATATTTTTCACCATTGTTAGTCACTTCCTTGTTTTCCTTGAGCAAATCAATGGCGTTTTTCATGTTTGTTTTGACATATGGTAGCTCATGATTATCTATATAGTTTTGAAATGCCGTAGTAAGTTGTTCATGCGTTCCATATCTAAGCAAAAAATTAACCGGTACTATGAATCCTGCGTCATATACAGCTTCGCCCGAAAATACACAAAATCCCTTCTCTGCAACTTCCTGTATAACAAGCTCCAGTTCAGACTCCATTCTTCGGATAAAAGGTAAAAAATGATGTGATATAAGCTCTTTTATTTCCTTAATCGAATTTCCGTATGATTCTTTCCCGTAAAAATCCCACCATGAAAGAAAATCTTGATTCTGGTTTGAATGGGGAATTCCCTTAGACCAAAAGCACTCTTTTCCTTCCTTGTCGAAAATAGAACAGGTCAATATAGCTTGTACCCTTTCTCCGACCTGATTATTACGGTTTAGCTGAGATGATATGGAAAATGTAAAATCAGAGCGCTTACGAATTTCCAGCTTGCTTTTGTAGAAACGAAAGCCGTCCGGCTTCATAAGCTCGGCAAGCTCTGCCATTGCACAGGCAATGACTTCCTTTGGTGATGTATCAGCCTTAATATCCATAGCTTTATTCCTTAGGCATGCTTCTTATGTAAATTTTACTAACTAGTAATTTACCGTTATTTTCCTCGATGCTTATCTGCCCTGCTACATTTATTCTTTCTCCACTAGTCTTTTCCTTCAAAATCATCTTGAATTCGTAGCTTCCACTCACATCATCCTCATCGTTTGACTTTGTAAGCTCTATGTCAGTAGGTTGATATGCTAGTCCATCCTCTGCACACTTCTTATCGTACTTTAGAGGATTTCTGCTTGCCATCATATCATCAAGACATTCCTTGCTTGCCATTTCCTCAAAAGCCTTGTAATACTTTTTCTGATCCTTGTCCTTAACAAAGTCAGTATAGCGGTTTTCATAGTCTGTCTCAAAGAAAACCTGACAGAACTTAGTCATTAATTTCTTTCCTTCTGCTGGATCTGTAGCTTTCTTGCTGCCACAACCAGCACATAGCACTAAAGAAACTAATAAGATTACGCAAAAGAGTTTTTTCATGGCTACCTCCAATCATAAAACTATAGCTTAGCTATTATATCCTGCCCGCACTTCATACCTGTATCCCATGCGTGCTGCAGGTTAAAACCTCCACATGCTCCATCAAAGTCCGCAATTTCACCTGTAAAATATAGTCCTTTAAGTTTCTTAGACTCCATGGTATCAGGATCAAATTCGCTCAGCTTTACTCCGCCCCTAGTCACCTGTGCTTTGTCCCAGTCGCAAAGTCTTGCTATATCAAAGCTAGTGCATTTAAGCGTGTTTGCAAGCCCTCCACAGCCATCATATATTGCATTCATGTAGCTTGCAAGCTGAGGCTTAAGTATCGAGCAAAGGCTACCCTGTGAGCGCTCCAAAAAGCCCTCTACTTGCTTTTCATCAAACTCAGGCAGGAAGTCGAGTTTGATGCTGTAATCTGAAAATCTGCCCTTTAGGACATCTTCATAGTCTATGAATCTTGTCATATTGAATATGCAGATTCCCGATAGTCCGTAGTCAGTAAACTGAACTTCGCCCGCTTCCTGCGCGAGCAGATCGCTGCGGCGGGTGAGGCTGACTAGTGCTTTCTGCCTCACCCCGGAGAGACCGAGCGACTTCATGTTTTGCTCGGTCTTTATGCCGCAGAGCGCCGGAACCGGCTCGCGCACTGCGTGCGCGAGCTGCTTTGCCAGGGCAAAGCCATCGCCGCGGGTCCCGAGCTGCGGCGCTGCGGTTCCGCCGCAGGCTAAGACAAGACGCCTTGCTTTGATGCTAAAATTCTTGGGCTTTTGGTCCTTGGGAACTTGCTTTGATTTGCCCCCTTTGCCCTTTGATTTTACACTAGGTGCGTCCTGTCTTGCTGCGGCTAGAAAAACGCCCTTGGCGTATTTGACAGATGTAAGTCTGCTCGAAAAAAGCCAGTCCGCAGACTCCAATTTATTTGTTAGCGCCTCTACAACATCTGGCGCATATTCTGAATAGGGATAAATTCTTCCCTCTTCATCGCTCTTTGTCAATACTCCCAGATATCCAAAAAAGGCTGAAGCAATGCTCCAGCCCTCGCTTTTGATATTCGATAGATTGCATTTTCCGTTTCCGGAAGCCGCAATCTTTCTGCCAGGTCTGTCCTTGGCATCGACTATGAGAAGCTTGCAATCAGGCTTTTCTCTTAGGATTACATTGGCCGCCATAAGGCCAGATGCACCTGCGCCCACAATGCAAACATCATAAAGCTCTTTTTCTATATTGGGATTAAATTTAAAATCCAATCTCTTCTCCTATATTACAATCAGTGTTCCGAAGGGACTATGATTAGCTCAACCTCCTTATCAAGCTTAGCTCTAAGCTCTGAAAGAAAGTTGCTAGCATTATCGACAGCTTCTCCTGATGCACCTACTACCATCTTTGTAATCTCATTATCCTTTGCAAGTGAACAAAGGGTAAAAATCGTATCATCTGATTTTAGTACAGTCAGGTCAGCTCCTACTTCCCTCGCCTTTTCGTATAGAAATTCTAAGGCTTTGTTTTCCTCGGAATCACCTAAAAAATTATAATCTGAGCCCGTTACATGTATTATATGTATCGTATCATCGCTACCCATCAGCGTCTTGCCATAGTCAATAAGGCGCTGGCATGTACGCTGCTTAGTTACGCAAACCATTATATTTTCCATATGTTCCTCTTCCACAAAACTATTATTTATACGAGTATAACATCCTATTTTGTTAGTTTGTCAAAGGCTTCTTGATATTTGGATATAGTTTTGTCTATGACATCCTGAGGAAGAAGATAATCACTATCTGGATTTGCCTTTAGCCAGTCACGAACGAATTGTTTATCGAATGAAGGTTGTGATTTTCCTGCCTCGTAGCCTTCTGCAGGCCAGAAGCGTGAGCTATCTGGAGTTAGCATCTCATCGCCGATTACGATGTTGCCATCTTCATCTACACCAAATTCAAACTTAGTGTCTGCGATGATGATTCCGCGCTCAAGAGCATAATCTGCGCACTTTCTATAAAGCGCAATAGTGCAGTCCTTAATTTTCTCAGCGTACTCTCTTCCGTGTCCGGGGAATTCACGCTCTATTACATCTATGCTCTGCTCAAAGGATATATTCTCGTCGTGATCTCCGATTTCT